>Ga0247608_10003052_pt1 | contig 19972 bp, 14 predicted proteins | sample 176DNAGHGlowgp2_FD_193490 | JGI IMG/M metagenome (GOLD analysis project Ga0247608, IMG submission 193490) | Sheep rumen microbial communities from Palmerston North, Manawatu-Wanganui, New Zealand - 1766 DNA GHGlow gp2 | ecosystem: Host-associated > Mammals > Digestive system > Stomach > Rumen ...
ACTTTCGAGCAGCACGTCGGCGCAGATGGCCGCATCCTCCCTGGGCACACCGTAGCCGCAAAAAACATCGATCATGAAGTCGTTCATCATTTTCCAATCAACATACACTCTGTTTTCTTCCATACATAACCTCCCGATATAATTTCCCTCCTGATAATACATTTTGTCTGTTTTTTTCCCGGAAGCGATCGGAAATAGCAGCAGACTGCTCTTTCCTTACGGTTATTTTAATACAAAAATCAGCTTTTTTCAAGACAGGGGTTATATCTCCGTGCGGAGAAAAGTCTGCATTCGTTTACAATACTTATAGTGCCCATCCATACCCGAATTTATGTTTCCTTTATTTGACATAAGTGTAAAAAAATGATATAGTATCCGTTACGATATATTATGATATGGGAAACCATACACAAGGGGCATTTCAACATGAAAAGACAGATATTAATAGCGATCTCCACGGCGATCAGCCTTGTGCTGGCACTGGCGTGTATGCTTATAATGCGATTTACGAAATCGCTGACAGGCAACGAAATACTTGACAGTGTTCTTTTGATCACCGCCATCGGGATCATGGTTTTTTTCTCACTTATTGCTGTCTCCGAAACACTTTATCTTACGTGGGAATTCAACAATATCGATTTCCTTACAGGCATATGGAACCACCGCCGGATAATCAATTATTACAAAAAAATGCACGCAAAAGGTCAGCTCGATAGATTCTGCTGCATTTTTCAGAATGTTAAGGATTACAAATATATAAACCAGAAGGTCGGGGACCGGAACGGTGATATCATAATGCGCATTTATGCAAATCAGCTCAAAAGCTTTTTAAAAGGCAACGGGCATATTGGACGTATAGGCGGCGACAATTTTTTAGTTTATGTAAAGAAGGACCATCTTCCGGCATATCTTGATTTTATCAAAGCAGTAAAGATCACGATCGACATTAATGATGAGCCCGTGCTTATCACAGTAAGAGCAAGATGCGGTATCCTGACAGATCCGGCGGAAACTCCTTATAAGGACTGCATTTCCTATGCATCTATCGCTCTTTCAAAAGCAAAACGCGGGACCCAGGACATTGTTTATTATGACAAATCCATGACTGCAGAGCTTATAAAGGAAAAGGAGTTTTTAAATGAATTCAACGGAGCACTTATGACGGGTGAATTCGTCCCTTATTTCCAGCCAAAGGTCAATGCGCAGACTAACACTCTTTGCGGAGCTGAAGCTCTTGCAAGGCGAGTGAAAAACGGACAGCTTCTGTCCCCTGCCACATTTATTCCTCCCCTTGAAAAAACAGGGCTCGTAACCAAACTGGATTTTCACATCTATGAATGTGTGCTTAAGCAGATCAAGGACTGGGAAAGCCGCGGAATAAAGCCTGTATGTGTATCGGTCAACTTTTCAAAACTTCACCTGAGAAATGATGCTTTTGCCGACAATATCCTTTCGCTTCGCGAAAAATATGATGTTGACCCTTCATACCTGGAAATTGAGCTGACTGAAAGCTCGGGGCTTGACGATTACCGGAGACTAAGCAGCTTTGTATCTCGCATGAAGCGGGCAGGTATAAATATCTCAATAGATGATTTCGGAACAGGGTATTCTTCTCTTTCGATGATAAGCAAATTTAAGGCCAATGTCATAAAGCTTGACAAGTCATTTGTCGACGAAACATCCGGAGGCGACGAGTCAGCACAGCTGTTTATGAAGGATATCATCTGCATGATCAAGGATCAGGATGAGATCGTACTTTGTGAAGGCGTGGAGACAAAAAAACAGCTCGAGTTCTTAAAAGAAGCCGGCTGCAGCGTGATACAGGGATTCTATTTTGATAAGCCGCTCCAGGCGGAGGAATTTGAAGAAAGGCTTGCTAAGCCGAAGTATGAGATGGAACAGGGGCTGTAAAAAAACAGCCCCTGTTATTGTTGTAAGCATCTCTATGATCATTTGCACGCAGGACAGAGTTCGCTACCCTCACTTCGCGGATAAAGAAAGAAATCCTTCGGATTTCTTTTGAACCGCCTCAAAGCCGGCGGGGGCTCCCCTGCACTGAAAGTGCAGGGGCAGACAAAAAGATTCGGACGGATGCTCCGGCGACGATAAATGCGTTGTCGCCTGCGCACCGCCGCTTTTCGTCGTGAAGATCGGTCGCTCACGACAGTCCAGCTGCAAATAGATCATAGAGACGCTGTCTTGCATTTACTATATGGGGCTGTTTTTTTACAGCCCCTTTGAGTAGAAATTCCTCTCCTGCTCTATTATCCTGCTTATCTCTTCCTTTGTGAAGAGGCTGTCGAGTTTGGAGATGATGGCATCATCAGCATATTCCTTAAAGATCCTGCGTTTTTCGGAGAGGAGCTGCATGATGCGTTCGTCGACGGTGTCGGCAGCCAGAAGGCGGTGGACTAAGACTTGCTTGGTCTGACCCATGCGGTAGGCGCGGGATAAGGCCTGGTCTTCTAGGGAAGGCTTTATCTGTGGCTCGCAAAAGATAACAACGCTTGCCGACTGGATGTTAAGGCCGACGCCCCCGGCAGTGATCTGGGCGACTATCGCGGAGCCTGCAGGCATTTCGGGCAACCTGTCTATTATCTCCTGTCTGTCGGCGGCGCTGACCGAGCCTTCTATGACGCCAGCGCACCTTTCGCCAAGAGCCTTTGAGACAGTTGCCAGTGTATCCTTAAAGAAGGAAAAGATTATGAGCCTTCTGTCATCTTCGGCGGCCTCGTCGCATATTTCAAGAAGGCGGGCAAGCTTTGAAGAATCTTCTCCTGCGTTCCATGAAACGCGCCTTAGGGGCATAAGCGCCCCGAATGCGTTTTCATCGTTACCCTTTTCAAACAATACCTCTTTATATTTTTCTGTTTCGCTGTCTTTTAATCTTACCCAATCTTCATATTCCGTCTTTTCGGGAAGTTCCTTTAAGACATCCTTACGTACCCTTCGAAGATATACGGGCATGACGAGTTTTTTAAACTCCGCCGCGTTATACGCAGCGCCTTTTGCCTTTATATCATTAGCGACGGAAGGCTGCAGAATGGAGATGAGGCTTAGCATCTCCTCCTGACGGTTTTCTATGGGCGTGCCTGTCATAAAAAGAAGGTTTTCGGCATAAAAGCCTAGCCCCATGACATTTCTTGTACGCTTTGCACCGGGATTTTTTATATAATGCGCTTCATCCACCACCATAAGGGCTATGGGCACATCGCGAAGGGGCTCTATCTTTCTTGCAGTCTCGAAATTCGTTATTCCGACTCCGCCTATGCTTATCCAGTCTTCCCACTGCTGCGCACATTTTTTCTCATCACCGTAAAAGACAATGGTCTCAAGATGCGTAAATTTTCTTATCTCCCTGCACCAGTTTTCCACAACGCTTAACGGGCAGAGCACCAGAAAATGTGTGTAGCCGCTGTTGGCAAGATGTACCATTGCGGCCAGGGCCTGCATGGTCTTTCCAAGTCCCATCTCATCGCCAAGAAGGACTCTTTGCTGAGAGATGATGTATTTTGCACCATAGACCTGATAGCCTCTTAAGACCGCGTCAAGGCCGCGGGTGTCAAGCTTAAGCGACAGGATGTTTTTGGAGAATTCATCGAGCCTTTCTTCAAGGCCCGTCTTGTTGTCGCCGAATATCTGATCCCAATAGGCAAAAAACGGAATCGGGTCGGCCATAAAGCGTTCCTTGCTCTTTTCGCTTACCTCTATTTCTTTCTTAAACCCTGCATCCACCTCGTCAAGCTGTTCAACAAAGCCGCTTACCCTTAGCTCTTCGAGCATTTCGGCGGATTCTTTGGCAAGGAGCTTTTTTTCTTTTCCCGTAAAGAACCATTTGAAAGCGCCTTCCGTGTTTTCGGTAGCCATAATATGCTCGTCAAGCACGTCGGCATAGGTGGCAAGAAGCGCCTCTGCGCGCTCTGAAAGCTCGCGGTGCCTTATCAAAAACTCAAGATGCCCCACAACATCATCCCACTCGTGCGAAGCGGTGATGTCTGACAATGAAACTTTGGTCTCTGCCGCAACGGAGTTGTATATTCGCAGGATGTTTTCCTGAATGAGCCTTGCGGACACATCTCCTATGCCGCTTATCTTTTTAAGGCCTTCCGTGCCAAGATCGTATGCATCCCTGACCGTGTTTACATTGTTGCTTTTTAAAATGCCGAGCTTTATGCCGTCCTTCTTTTCGTTCAGCTTATCCACCGGGATCTGCCCAAGCGAAGATACGACCTTTTCCTTTAAAAGAAGGCCGTACATTTCTTTTATCTCGTCCTCATACTGCTTTCGCTTTGAGGCGGCATTATAAAGCTTTTCGCGGGCAGAAAGCGCCCATGCGCGGGTTTCTTTCGCTTTTTTTCTTTCGCTGCGGGTGAGTACGGGCATGTGGGGTCTCCTAATGATGAAATTGGCTGACACATCAATGTCTGTGGATAAATACTTACTATTAAAACGAGAATAGGATTATAAAATACCACGTTAATCGAGAGAATTCGGAAGCATTTCCTTTGGATCTGTCATTGACCTTCCTTCCCCGCTAAGATGTAAGGTAATTCAAGATGTCTGTTTCCGCAAGAAAAGTATTCCTGATTATGCGTAACCATAATTACCGTTTTACCCATAGAGTTTATTTTTCTCAGCAATTCAATTATAATCTCCGCATTTTTTTTATCAAGGGATCCCGTGGGCTCATCAGCCAAAATAACAGAACATTTTTTTATCAACAATCTGGCTAATGCCACTCTTTGCTGCTCTCCTCCAGATAGTTTATATACCTTTTTGTCCAAACTATCTTCCATACCCACCATTTCCAATGCATTAGTTAGTGTTATTTCCGATCTATTTTTTTTTGACACCACCATAAGATTTTCTCTAACTGTCATTTTCTCCACTAATGCAAAGTTTTGAAACAAGAAGCCAAGTTCTTTTCTGTATGCAGCCATTCTGTCTTTTCTATCGTTCATAGATAGCCCATTAATAACAACATATCCAAAATCAGGTTTTTCAATTCCCCCTATGATGTTTAACAAAGTTGTTTTTCCGCTCCCACTACTACCGGTCAATACCAAAAAATCCCCATCAGAAATAGTTATGGTCATGTTTTCAAACAATACTTTATTTCCATATCTCTTTGATAAATTGCATATTTTTATCATTAAATTCCTCCGGTTTTAAAAATCTTAATCATATTTTTCTTTTCATTTAAAGCTATGCAAATAACTCCTATTATAAATTCGATTATTACAAGAATAACCATTTCAATAAAAGCCACTTCCATTTGAAAATCCTCAATAATTCTTGATCCGGTTATAATCGAAATAATCATTCCTATCGCAACTGTTATGACATTTGCAAAAAGAATGAATGCGTATGTATGCCACCGATTATTTCCATTGAGTCGCTTCAACAAGAAGTACTTTGCATTCAGTTTGAATTCCAAATCCATGATGTATATTGTTAATATAGTTCCTATCAGTACAAGCATCAACACACATAGCATACTTAAAGAAAACAGTTTTCGCTTTGATATGTATTCATTAAAATATGCCGAAGTAATATTAATTCCCTTTAATGTAACTCCATCACTAATGACAAACTCCCCATTTTCAGATCTATAAATAGCCCATAAAGGATCAGCTGAATACTCACCATCCTCTTCTAATTTTTCTCTATACATAACAAAAATCATATTATTTGCATACTCATATTCGTCTTCTTTCCCCGCGCCCAAAAGCGGCATATCTTTTTTTTCTTTGTAATAAGCTTCATATATGGATGATTTTCCAAATGAATTGATTTTTCTCTTTAAACTTTCTATTTCATTATTATCAGCATTCACAGGTGCAATAATCATCTCTTCACTTATTTTTAATTCACCAAGTGATGGATACATCCCTTGAATATACTTCAAGCTATTTTGATTTATCTTGTATACCGGATTTCCGCTCGCAGTAGTATACAAATACATATAGAGCTCCACATTACCTTTTTCAAGTTCCTTGTTATAATAGTTATTATAATCATCCCAATGACCCACCTCTGGCTCACTCGTCATGTAATAATCCCTGTGAGCATCATAAAAATCATAATTTTTTGATAACTCCAAATAATCAGCTATTGTTTTACCATTTAGACTTATTGCAAGGAGCAGGAAAAAAGAAACCATACCTTTTAACGCGAAGCAGAAAGAAAGCGTTTTCTGGTCTCCCACATCTTTCGAGAATACTTTTCTTATATTAGTCTTGAAAACAATAGAATACAATAATAAATCTACTAAAAAAAGCAATCCAATTATGAGTGCAAGACTGTACTGTTCCCAAAAAACAACTCCAATTTGTTTTATAAAAGCATACCCAGCAAAACATATGAACAAATAAAATAATCCATCTGCTATAACATTTGTCAAAATAATAATTTTGTCGCTTGTACCATTAATCATCTGCACAAAATATGTTTTTTTATGTACTTCGATATTAATGTATACCAAAAAAATACAAATGAATGATATTACTCCCCATAACGGAATCAACTTACTGAGTGTGTTCTGCCAAAGTGTCTTTTCAGGGTAATAAACATTGCCTATTCTATTTTCCCACAACCACTCAGCAGGCAATTCTTTTACTATTTTTTCATCTGCACCAAGTATAAAAAACATATCCGCTATTCGATCAGTTTCTATAGTTTTCAACTCATATATATCAACTCTGTTCAATATTTTTGAAAAACTAAACAAGCTATTCTGTTTATCATATCCTAAATCTAATAATTGCAACAGATTATTAATCGAAGCGTCTTGTCCATAAAGAAAAATATTTTCTTCGAGATAATCCCTATCATAGCTAATCATACAGAGTACGGGGCTAAGCTTTTTTTCTTGCAACAAGTTGTATGATTCTAAAACATCACTATAATCACTAATATTAATATAGGGATCAACTGTTTTTAAATCCAAATCATTTACAGAGTATTCGTGAGACATAATGAGACAAAACGTAAACATGCAACTGACAATTATATAAAATGGTATTTTACATTTCAAATTCTTTTTCAAAAAGTACATATTAATTCTACATCCTTATTCAAAAAGAGGATCACATACGAATGAGTTATTACCATTCGTATGTTGATCCCTCAATATCATCCTTTTCTAAGGTCTTCATAATTCAATTCTTTGAACTCAAATACTTTCCACCGATCATAAAAATGCTTCAACAAATTGTTTATTCTTCCCAAATTATGTTCAAGCATATACCATTGAGTATTTGTAATACTATCACGATTCATAAGACCAAGGTTGCTATCGAAGAAAACTGTATCCATAACAAGATCTCCGACGCTGTTTTCATACTCGACGACAACTTTTATAGAATCTGCCCTTCCACCACTATACGGAGTTATTCTTGCGATTACATTTTCATAGAATGAGATTTTCTTACCGGTTGTACCATCATAGTAAATATCCCGAGTCAAATGCAAATCTCCATACCCAGTATTCCATTCATACTCGCTTACCACGAATGTGTATTCTTTTCCGTCAAAAGATGTTTTGTCCATATGCCCATCGCTTTGAGGCAAAGTACAATAGTCTTTAATAAAATTATTATGAAATACCAAAGGGATTATTACAAAGAAAGAGGTAAGCAAGACAACAATTACAGAAATTATGGCGATAAAAAGTCTTCTAATTTTCATACGTATTAACCATCCTATTCAATAACATATGTTCCAAATGCACACATAAATTCCGGAGCACTGACATGGTCTGTTGTTGTATTTGTAGACTGCATTGGCAGGCCACACCACCTCATTCGTTGATGAAAAGCTGATTCCCATCTGCGATGCAGTAGTTTTATTTCCTGTTCCTGCATAAGTTGAAGTGACAACAAAATCCGCATAGATATCCAAAGCCGTTGCCATAAGTACTATAAGCCCTAACAGAATCGCTGTCAACCTCATTTTACCAACCTTGTTAAAAACTGATTTTCCGACATTAGTTTTGTTCATATGAATACCTCTGTTTCTTTGAAAACATTATAGTACAAAATGTATAAAGCAAACAAAAAACTTCCGAAACGCGAAAAACAACGTCTGAAATTCATTTTTTCATTTCAGACGCTGTTTTTTGTATTTCAGCTTTTGTTTTATTGTTGTTACAGAATACATGTTATGCTTTTCATAACAAATCCAAACGGAGCATGTAAGGATACTATCAGGCTTCCTCTTTTTACGCCCTCACTGACGTTTTTACATTAGTCAAGCCATTTTACACATTCCTTGACCTTGATGCTATATCCGACTTCACCTTGCAAATAAACTCATCAAGTGACATCTCGGAAGTGTCGCCCGTGTCGCGGTTACGAACGCTTATGTTGCCTGCCTCGGCTTCCTTTGCACCTATTATAAGCATGTAGGGAACGCGGTCGATCATCTGGGCTTCTCTTATCTTGTAGCCGATCTTTTCGTTGCGGTCGTCAAGCTGTACCCTGATGCCGGCATCGTCGATCTGTTCATAGACAGAGGTTGCGTATTCAAGGGTCTTTTCACTGACAGGAAGCACCTTTACCTGAAGAGGTGCGAGCCATACGGGGAACTTGCCCTTTGTCTCTTCGATCATGTAAGCCATAAATCTGTCAAGGGAACCGAGTATCGCCCTGTGGAGTACAACCGGAGTATGCTCTGTGCTGTCTGCATCCGTATATTTAAGGTCGAATTTAGCCGGCAGACAGAAATCAAGCTGACATGTTGAAAGAGTGTATTCCGCTCCGACGGCAGGTGTAACGTTTACATCAAGCTTGGGGCCGTAGAAGGCTGCCTCGCCTATTTCCTCGGTAAAATCGATATTGAGCTCTTTCAAAACCTCACGAAGAGCCGATTCAGCCTTATCCCACATCTCATCATCGGGATGATATTTTACCTTGTCCTCAGGATCTCTTAAGGAAAGAACGCATCTGTAATTTGTGATGCCCATATCCTTATAGACATCCTTTATAAGATTTACGACATTTGATACCTCGTCCTTTATCTGATCGGGCGTAACGAAAAGATGCGCGTCGTTCTGACAGAAATGACGTCCTCTTTCGATTCCCTTTAAGGTACCGCTTGCCTCGAAACGGAAGTCGTGTGCGATCTCGCCGATACGAATGGGAAGCTCACGGTAGCTGTGGGGCCTTCTGGCATAGATCATCATGTGGTGAGGGCAGTTCATGGGACGGAGCACGAAGCTTTCATCCTCCACCTGCATTGCGGGGAACATATTGTCCTTGTAATGATCCCAATGTCCTGATGTCTTGTAGAGCTGAACAGAACCCACGCAAGGTGTCATGACATGCTGATAGCCGAGCTTTCTTTCCTTTTCCTTTATGTAGTTTTCAAGCTCCTGCCAAATGGTGTAGCCCTTTGGAAGGAACATCGGAAGGCCCTTGCCGACAAGATCGTCCGTCATAAAGAGGCCCATTTCCTTGCCGATCTTTCTGTGGTCCCTTGCCTTTGCTTCCTCAAGCTGCTTTAAGTATTCGTCAAGTTCTTCCTGTGAGAAGAATGCCACACCGTTTATACGTGTGAGCATCTTGTTTTTTGCATCGTTCTTCCAGTAGGCGCCGCTCTGCTGTGTGATCTTGAATGCCTTTAAGGCCTTTGTATATGTAATATGAGGGCCTACGCACATGTCGATGTATTCGCCCTGCTGATAAAAGCTTATTACGGCATCTTCGGGAAGATCGCCTATATGCTCTTCCTTATATTTGTTGCCTCTGTCATGCATCAGCTTAACAGCCTCATCCCTTGGAAGGATAAAGGACTTAAAGGGCAGATTTTCCTTTACGATCTTTTTCATTTCGGCTTCGATCGCGAGTAGATCTTCGTCTGAAAGCTTTGTGTCTCCAAGGTCTACATCATAGTAAAAACCCTTTTCAGTAGCGGGGCCGTATGCGAAATCAGCATGTGGATAAAGCCTCTGGATGGCCTGTGCCATTATATGCGCCGCTGAATGCCTGAGGACATGGAGTTTTTCCTCCTCGCTGCATTCTCCGACTGTTCCGTCATTGTAGATAACTTTCATGATATTTCCTCTTTTCCTGATAATGTTATTTTTGTCGTTTTTGTTCTTAATTTTCTGCCTTAAGTATCTTTTCATACTCGGGCTTTATGTTTTCGGGCAACGTCGTATAGGTAAGAGGAATGCCGTATGTCTTTTCATATATTTCCTTCCATACCCTGTAATTCTCATCCATCATGTTCTGGACATTTTCGCCCTTGTTTTTGTTTTTGTCCGGGTAGATCGGTGATGAAATGTGAATGGTATATTCCTGTACCATGAATCCGCCTTCTCCTGGCTGATCCGAGTCATTCATTGTGATGAATATCGGAAGAACCGGAACGAGCGCATCTGCCGCAAATTGAAAGGCCCCTTTCTTTAAAGGCTTGGGCTTTCTGTAATTCCACCACATGCTCTGTTCGGGATATACCAGAATAAAATGTCCCTTCTGAAGTATTCTTTTTACCGCCTTCATGAATTTTTTCATGGTGGTCGGATTGCTGCTTAGGGGAAGCGTATTGCAATTTCGCATGAGCAGCCCGTAAAAGCCGGGGAACGACGTATAATTACCTTCTCTTATCACCCTAAACAGTTTTCTTCTTCTCCTTCTTTGCCTGCTCTTGTCATATGCTATCTGCATGGCAAAAGAATCCATGGCGTTAAAGTGATTACAGGTTATCACCGCACCTGAGGAAAGGCTTCGATAATTTTCCAGACCGATTATATCCTTTATTATGAGCTGGCGCTTTTTGATCATGGTCTTCATAAACCATCTTGCGATACGGAAGGCGTAACTCGTCGTTGCACGGGCCCTGAGGCCTTTTTTCAGGTAATCCACCTCATCCGGCATCAGCATGCGCCCGGGCGGATCATCTTCCACATCTTCATCGAAGCGTCCCTCAAGCTCATATCTGGCTATCTTTTCGACTATATCCTGCCTTGTCAGGCTTCTGTTTTCGTCAGGGATCATCGAACGGCGATAGTTGTTGGGGTTGCTTATCTCGCGAAGCGTTATGCTGAAAAGGTTTTCTCCGTATTCGGCATCCTTTGCCCTGCCGGCATCTCCGAAATCACGCAGCACCTCTTTCAGTTCATCAAGATATGGTGAATCCTTCGCCGCATCCCAGTAGTATTCACTGTATTTGCCTTTTTCATAATGCCAGGGTTTTTCGGCAAGACTGTAGTGGATTATGGACATCTGATCCCTTGTTCTCAACATAGGCTCTGTTATCTGAGCATTCCATCTGGTATCTATCCATAGGATCTTGTTCTGGCAGAGGATGTTCAGGTAATCCTCATCCTGTGTCACAACAAAGGTATATGTTTTCATCAGCTCGACGAATTTTCTGTATATCCAGTCCCAGCGGAATTTAGCGCAGTTGATCAAAAGAATTCCCGCATTAAAGTAGGCGGCCCTCGAAATGTTTAAAACCTCTTCCGCGTATGTGCCGTATATGTCCTGATATCTCATTACCATTTCGGGGACTGCTCCTACAAGGTTATCTCCGAGATTGTACTGATAAAGTCCCGCGATGTCATCAAGGACCGTAGTATCGCCATCTATATATATTGCTTTGTCTATATTCGGAAAAAGGTCTGCAATAAAAAAGCGGTAATAAGTGGTAGATGTGTAATAGTCCCTGAGGGCGAGATTGTCTTTCAGCTTTTCAAGCTGTTCTGAAACATCCACGAAATCTATTGTAACATTCGGCCTGGCCAGGGTTTTCAGCTTTTTCTGGTTTTCCTCGCTTATTTCGGTGTGAAGAACATGGATCGCATAATTTCTTTTATCGGATGCATTTTTTATCAATGATACAACCGATACTGACATGTATTTTACATAATGGTCATCGCAGGCATAAAATATATTTACTGTGTCAGTAAAGTCCTGTTTTATCTTCTGTCTTTTAAACGGACTTAGTCTCATGCTCATATTTTCCTTTCAGGTATATGTATTCGTCCAGTATATCATCGAACTGATCATAACCGAAAACTCGATACATTTTCGACACATGCCACTGCTTTATGTTGTCAGTGTGTGGATAAGGCAGGTAAAACAGCCTTTTTGAAAAATGACGGATAACGGTATGCTTATGTAGGAATTTCTGGTCGTTGAAACGCTGCGGGAGCATCTTTTTTCTTAAGGTGCTGTGATAGAGAGCATCCTGGTCGGCAAAAAGCATTTTCCTTGTCTTTATAAGATGCCTTGCCTTTTTAAAGATGCCTGTTTTTTTGCAGACCCTCATGTTGAAAAGAAGAACTCCTGCATTTATGTAGTTGGGGTGGATGAGATATTTGCCGTAATGATCCCTTGCGGCCGCATACTCATACCCTTTTATGTCTGTGTCATATAAAAGTGCGATATCGCGATTGAACATGATATCCACGTCAAGATAGAGCCATTTGTCCGGCGCATCCTCTATCATGTCCATAAAAAGCCTTAAAAGCGTGTAAGGCGAACAGTAGCACTGTTCGTTCGGAGAACCCGCAAATTCCTTTGCATAAAGGTCTGAGACATCAAGCCTTATGACCTTATTTAAGGGATTGTACCTTTTTGCCTCTCTGTCTAAAAAATCGCATTTTTCCTGTGAGATGGGAGTATATTCGGGCTTTATATGGCTTACATCCATGGTCATGATATATATGTGAAACGGTCTTTTGTCCTTTGTCCTTTTAAATGCGGAGAGCATGCAGGTAAGTACGCCGTCAAAGACCTTGTCGTTACCAGAAAACAATATGTTGATGCTGTCACTCTTCATTTGCTTTCTCCGTCTTTTTGATATATTTGATCATTTCTATATCGTTATATTTTGTATTCTCATCCATTGCCGCATATATGCGGTCGCGAAGGTCTTTTATCGCTTCGTTTCTTTTAAGCGATGTGTCCGGATAAAAAGGTCCCTCGATACGCGTTATCATTCGCGGCTTCTTTCTGAAATGTCTTTTGTGATATGTGTTTGTAAAACAAAACGAAGGAACACCGTAACTTACAGGATAGTGAAAAGACTCTGCCCTGAAGGGCCTTATATGTGTATAATACGGCCAGATGTGGGCTTCGGGGTAGATTGCTATCATCCTCTTCTTTTTCACGAGTAAGTCCAGATATTTCCTGTAATTTCTGAAGGCGTCCTTGTCATCAGGCAGCGGAATGGCGCCAAGTGCGGGCGTTATCCTGCCAAGAAACGGAATGGAGACGTTATCAGGATGAACTATGACATATGTGCTCCCGAAAAAGTTCATCATGGAAGGGACAAGCGGATCTCCTATCTGGTTCGTATGGTTGCCGTAAACAAAAAAAGCCATGTTTTTTACTGTTTTAAACTTTTTTCTTCCGACGATCTTGTGCCCCCATACAAGCTTTGTATACAAAAAAGCGAGTATCTTCGCTACTATATGATACAAAACTGCACGCAGTAAGGGTCTGAAAACAGTACCCTCATATTTGTAGGACGCATCGATCCGCCTCGGCGTAATACCTCCGGGGGAAAACTCGTCATTTAACTCATCTTCATAATATATGACAGACTGTTCCATCTCTATCCCTTTTAAAATAAATGGTCTAAAAGCTGCACGCCAAGTGCATACCATCAGCATTAGAGTATACCATATAAAGCCCTTCTTTGTAAACAAAAAATCTTTTCCCTTTGGAGGAAAAAGATCACAGGCCTGTCCCTGCGGCCAAAACTCAGAGGACCTGAAAGATGTAAAATTTGAGGTAGTAGGTCTCGTCGGCGCCCCAAAGCACTGGGTGGTCGGGCGCCTGATTCCTTGCCTCTACAAGCTTCAGTCTGACCTTGGCGTCCTTTGCTGCATCGGATACCATTTTCTCAAACAGCTCTCGGGTCATGAAGTGCGAGCAGGAACAGGTGCAGAAGTATCCTCCTTTTTTTACGAGCTGAAGGCCGCGACGGTTTATCTCCCTGTAGCCTTTTATGGCGTTTTTTAAAGATTCGCGGGATTTGGTGAAGGCAGGCGGGTCAAGGATGACAACATCAAACTGTCTGCCCTCTTCCATATATTCAGGCAGTAGCTCGAACACGTCACGGCATAAAAATTCCATCCTGTCTGCCACGCCGTTTAGAGCGGCATTCTTTTTTGCATTTTCTATGGCAAGGTCTGAGGCGTCGACAGCGGTCACATGGGAAGCACCGGCGGTCGCCGCATTCAGGGCAAAAGATCCTGTGTGGGTAAAGCAGTCAAGGACAGTGTCTGCGCCCGCACATATCTGCCTGATGGCACGCCGATTATATTTCTGGTCGAGGAAAAAGCCTGTCTTCTGCCCTTCTTTGATGTCAACATTATACAAAACTCCGTTTTCCTTTATCACAACATCTGTGTCAAAGGGATCTCCGATAAAGCCGGTCACTATGTCAAGCCCTTCTTTTTTACGCTCTCTTGCATCGCTTCTCTCATATATCCCGCGCACCGAAAAACCGTCTTTTATAAGTTCTTCTTTAAGCATATCCGAAATGACTGTTTTAAGCTTATCCATACCAAAGCTTAATGCCTGAACTACAAGAACATCTTCATATTTGTCCACCGTAAGCCCGGGAAACCCGTCCGCATCGCCGAAGATCAGGCGGCAGCTTGAGGTGTCCACCGTGCTTTTGCGGTAATCTATGGCAGATCTTATCCCGGCGCGAAGGAATCCTTCGTCGATATTTCTTATCTCTCTGCTCATAATGCGCACTCTGATTTTGGAAGCGGGATTATAAAAGCCCGTTCCAAGGGGATAATCGTTGAAGGCATAAACATGCACAAAATCCCCGGGCTTAAGGTCCCCGGAAACCTGATCGATCTCGTTGTCAAATACCCAGCATCCGCCGGATGACAAAAGTCTTCCTTCGCCTTTTTTCAGTTTTATGCTTCCTTTTATTTCGGTCAGTTCCATAAACGCTCCTATAAATGCCAATATTAAACAACGTACCGCAGGCTGCAGCACGTTGTTTATTTTACCCTTATTCTTCGTTTTTTACAAGTGAAATAAAAAGCTCTTCAAACTGATTTTCATTCCTTATTATTACTGCGGGATCCACTGATCATGTTCCGAGCAGTTGTCATTATAGTAAACTCTCTTACCGTTTACCATGATCAGAATCTCCGGGGTCCTGCATCCGCCGGTGATCACGATCTTTATGTTTTCCGCAACTGTATTTGCGTTATTCCAAAACTCCCGGCTGTACGGCCAGTCTGTTCCCATGGCCACATCAAAACTGTATCCAAATATGATATAGGTTGCCGGAAGGGTGATGTGCTTATCCTCGCAGTAACAAACATTATTTCGACAAGATATGCACTCCCAGGGGCTTAACTGATAGGTTCCATCCGCATTTACGCCTACTATCTTTCTTGCATATAAAATGGAATCTGCGGCTACATACAAACCTCTATGGGCAAAATCGATATTTATCTGTCTGGTTTGTAATTCCTCGTAGTGTTTTACCGCCTCTTCGTAGGTTCTGCGTGGCTTATGAAGCCCGCCGGATGCTGCAAATGCATTGAGTGGAAAAGTAAATGCCAGGCAAATCGTGATGAATGTGATAACCTTTTTCATGATCTTCTTCATAGTTTTTTCCTCCTTATTTTTTGATGATTCGGGGTTGTTTCCTTTGTTCTGACATTACTATAACACAGGGCCTCTTACAAACCTCTTACAGATTCCGGCCTTTTCCAAAAAAAAATCAAAAAAAATCCGCCCAATAATACTGGCTCATGTATTCATTCTCGTAAGAATTCACCGCCCCGGGATCCAGCTCCTTAAAACGGTAGTAATCACAATCCAGAAGGTCAGGATTCACCGCAAGTGAATTGAAACTCTTTACGACAGTTGCCTCTGCGCCCACGGCACGAAGGCTTTTCATCAACGAATGCGTCAGCTGCTGCATGTAATTAAGCTGTTTTTGATCATACATCTCATCCTCAAACAATGCCGCCGCGATCTCTTTAATGGTGCAGGAACTTCCGCATTTGTGAACCAGATAAGCAAATATCTCCTTCGACCTGCTCCGTTCGAAATGCATATGCCCGCCGCCGGGCAGAAATACATCAAAGTTTCCAAAGCACTGCACGCGAAGAAGGGCATCCTTTTTAGGTGCAACCGGAAAACGCAGATCCGAGAGTTCCCTTTTTACTTCCGCAGCGGTTACCGGCTTCATGATATATCCGCTGGCATGCAGTTTCATGGCATCTCCTGTATATTCCGAGAAGCCGGTAACAAAAATGATGTTCATCTTCGGATTGACCGCCTTCAGTTCCTTCGCCAGTTCCACACCGTTCATGCCCCGCATATGGATATCGAGAAATGCTACATCACAACCGTTTTTCTTTGCATCCTCCAGGAGGTCTTCCTGATAACGGAAAGCAGAGATATCTGCATCCGGTGCTGCTTCCCTTACTGCCTTCTCCAGCATGATCAGCATGAGGGGTTCATCATCTACACATAGCATTCTCATTAGATATTCTCCTCCTTTTTCTTATCTGTCAGGTTTTCATCGATTTATCCCCTGCGGTGGTCTTCGGTATGATCACCCGTGCGGTGGTTCCTTCACCGATGCGGCTTTCGATCTCGATATCCGCACCGCACATGTCCTTAAGACGTTTCCTTGTATTCTCCATTCCCACGTGGGATCTGCCTTCACTCTTCATCTCCTGCTTTTTACAAACCTCTTCCGGGTCGAAGCCTACACCGTCATCGGAAACCTCAACGACATATGCTGTATCGGTCTCTTTCGACACGATCTTCACGGTTCCGCCGTATTTCTTCATTCCTACCCCATGCTTTACGGCATTTTCCACCAGCGGCTGAATGGAAAGGATCGGAAGTTCAAAATCCGTAGTACGGATATCGTATTCCACATTCAGCGCGTCGGCAAACCTTAATTTTTCGATGTATAGATAATTCTTAAGATGCTCAAGCTCGACCGAAAAGGGCACCGGTGCCTTTTGTTTCAACGCGTCCATATTTGCCCTGAGATATTTGGCAAAGACGATCGCAGCTTCTTTGGCCGTCCCCGGATCTATGTCACAGAGTATGGCAATGGAGGACAATGTATTATATACAAAATGAGGCCGGATCTGTGAGACCATGATCTGAACCTCTGCCTCAAAACGTTCCTTTTCAGCCCTTTCACGTTCGCCGGCGATACGTATATTTTCTCTCGTGTAATGATCTATCTCCAGAGCCAGATCGGAAATGGCATCCGAAAGGTATCCCAGTTCGTTCTTTACTCTGATCTTGTACATCTTCCCGACTATCTTTGCACTGTCTTTGTCACCGGTATACTCAAGGACCGCTTTCTCCATTTTCGCAGCAGGGCTGACAACTTTCCGGTAAAGGAAGATCAGCTGCACAACAAGAACCATGGCGATTCCCGCGACGCAGACGATCAGGGCATTTCTTATCGTGCCGGCAAGAGAGTCATGGAACGTGTCCCACCTGTAGGAGACACCGATGACTGCCCGGGCTCTCCCGCCGATCATAACCGGCTTATAGCCGATGTAATAGTTTCCTGCCGCGGGGAAGCCTGTCGTCCTTTCGAATACGATCTCATCTCTTCCATTGTCCAAAAGTTCCCGAAGCGCCGAATGCTTTGAAAGATCAAAATCAAAGGCTTCTCCGGGCTTCCTGCCGGTTCCGTTTTTATTACAGTCAAAAAGAACGATACCTGCAAAGTCCCCGGTCAGATCCATCAGAAACAGACTGTCAATATTCCCCGTTTTAATGGTGTCAGATACATGCTTCCATGTATTGTAAAGATACTGTTTCATATAAGGAACTTTTACATCCTCAGGCATATTGACATACCAGTCATATTCAAAACTATCCTTACGGGTCTCATACTCCAGGACAAGGAGCATCTCCTCTTCTGAAATCTCTTCACTGTAATCCTCGACAGTCCCTTTTCCCAGCTGCTCGATATACCATTCACGGATATCTTCTTCGTAATACTTCTCATTCATGAACTCAAAATGGTTTTCGGGATCCGAGAGGAGTTCTTTCATATGACTGTTCTGCGCTTCAAGAAATCCTTTGATCGTACTGTTATAGACCGTCCACGCAATGGCTGCTGTCATCAGCATAAACAGCGGAAGTATGATCGCTGCCAGCTGAATCAGTATTTTCCTGTTTTTCCTTGTGCCGCCCATTCATACCCCCACTGATAAATCTTTTTTCGATTATACAGGAAAAATCGATTTATGTCATGTTCATTATATCACGGAATCTGTAAAAAGAAAAAATATGACGCTATATTAAAAGGGGCTGTTTTTTTACAGCCCCTATGTTCTAACCTTATTCTTCGGGTTTAACAAGTGAAATAAAAAGCTCTTCAAGCTGCTTTTCATCAACTACATTCGGAGCCTCGCTCATAAGATCCGATGCATCCTTTACCTTGGGGAATGCGATCACGTCTCTAATGTTGTCGGTTCCGGACATAAGCATTATCAGTCTGTCAAGGCCGTATGCAAGACCTGCGTGAGGCGGTACACCGTATTTGAATGCATTTATAAGGAATCCAAAACGGTCCATTGCTTCCTCTGCCGTAAAGCCGAGTGCCTCAAACATCTTTTCCTGGATATCGCTCTGGTGGATACGCACGCTTCCGCCGCCGATCTCATAGCCGTTTAAGGTGATGTCATATGCCTTAGCACGCACGCGGCCGGGGTCTGATATGAGATACTGAACATCCTCGTCCATGGGCATGGTGAAGGGATGGTGCATTGCAACAAACCTTTCCTCTTCGTCAGACCATTCAAATTGAGGGAATTCGGTTATCCAAAGGAATTTGAAATCATCCGGACGGGTAAGACCTAGATCTGCGGCCATCTTGCATCTTAAAGCGCCGAGTACGTTCCAAACTATCTTGTTTCTGTCTGCGGCAAAGAGAAGAAGGTCACCGCTTTGTCCGTCCATTTTTGCGACAAGTGCTGACATTTCATCTTCGGTCATGAACTTTGCAAAGGATGATTTGATACTTCCGTCTTCTCCTATGCAGATGTATGCAAGGCCCTTTGCGCCGTAGCCCTTGGCAAATTCGACCAAAGCGTCGATCTTTTTTCTGGGCATTGCGCCCTGGCCTTTAACGTTGATACCTCTTACGGTGCCGCCTGATGCAAGCGCGCCTGTAAATACGCCAAAGCCACAGCCTTTAACTGTCTCGGACACGTCAACGAGTTCCATACCGAAGCGTGTATCGGGCTTGTCTGAACCAAAGCGGTCCATAGCCTCCTGCCATGTCATGCGCGGTATCGGCAGCGGGATATCCACGCCAAGTACCTCTTTCCAGAGTCTTGAAAGAAGCTTTTCGTTTGCCTCGATGACATCATCTATATCTACAAAGGACAGCTCCATATCTATCTGGGTGAATTCAGGCTGACGGTCTGCACGAAGATCCTCGTCGCGGAAGCATCTTGCTATCTGGAAATAGCGGTCAAAACCCGAACACATCAAAAGTTGCTTGAAGATCTGTGGCGACTGCGGCAGCGCATAGAATGTGCCGGGGTGCACGCGTGAGGGAACAAGATAATCTCTTGCGCCTTCAGGCGTGGATTTGCAGAGCATGGGAGTTTCGATCTCCAAAAAGCCCATCTCTGTCATGATCTGACGAACAAGTGTAGTCACACGGCTTCGCAGCATGATTATTTTCTGAAGCTCGGGGCGTCTGAGATCCAGGTATCTGTATTTAAGTCTTAATTCCTCTTTTGTGAGTACACCGTCTTCTATGGGGAAAGGCGGGGTCAGAGCTTCTGAAAGCACGCGGAGAGACTTTGCCTGGATCTCTATGTCGCCTGTCTTAAGGTTCTCATTTACGGCTCCGCCTCTTTTTGCAACTGTGCCGCTTACAGCGATGACAAACTCGCTTCTTAATGTGCCGGCTTTTTCAAAGCCTTCTGCCCCTATGATATTTTCATCAAACATTATCTGCAGGATGCCGGACCTGTCAC
>Ga0247608_10003054_pt1 | contig 19968 bp, 17 predicted proteins | sample 176DNAGHGlowgp2_FD_193490 | JGI IMG/M metagenome (GOLD analysis project Ga0247608, IMG submission 193490) | Sheep rumen microbial communities from Palmerston North, Manawatu-Wanganui, New Zealand - 1766 DNA GHGlow gp2 | ecosystem: Host-associated > Mammals > Digestive system > Stomach > Rumen ...
GAGTTTTGCCGCCGCCTTCCTTCAGATTCCGCCTCGCGACGGACACCCTTGGCTTTGGCTATGACCTTCCCGCTGCCGGGCGGTCTCGGGACTTTCACCCTTTAGAACGTGCGCTCGCCGGGCGCACGATAAAGAAGCAAACTTGAACTGCAAAGTGCAAGTTTGCTTCTTCAAAAATCCAACCCTGTCAGACAGTTGCCAACTAAGCCTATGAGTGCTGCTCGCGCTCGGCTATGACACCTGAAAGGTTGGCAGGGGTAAAGTACTGATCCATGAACTGGTAGTAGCCGACCAGGGGGAGCACGGCCTTGTACTGCTCGGCCAGAAGGTCCTTTTTGATATGCCAGTCACCCGGCCCGGCGATGTCCATGACGTTCTGGTCATCGGCCGAGTAGGCCTTCCATTCGATCTGGTCCGTCGACGGGTTGCCGCAGCGCGCGAAATTGGTCCACGTCTGCTGAACGGCCGTGAATATCTCCTCGGGGATGTTCGTGCCGTTGAAGGCACTGGTCGACCCGACGCAGCGCAGGTCAAACTCGAAAACGAGCTCCACGGAATGTGCTGCTCCCACATCCGCATTGCTGCCCGGGTACGACCAGTAGTAGCAGTACGTCTTGTTGAACGCGCTCTGCACATCGAGCTGCTGGAGCATGGGGACCCTGAACATGAGCTCATTTATGAACTCCGTCTCCATAAGTCCCGGTTCCGGGGTCCTGCAGACCCGCTGGAATTGCTCGTAATACTTCTTGTCCTCATCCTTCAGATACGGTACTGCGGCGCCCACGGCGCGCTGAGCGAATATCTTTTGCTCTTCCAGGTTCAGATTCGGACCCTCGCCCATGAAGAGCCTCGCCTCATCGGCCGTGCTGCCTGCCATGATGCTTATGTTCTTTGCATAGCCCTTCTTGTACAGCTCGATGGGCGCCTCGGGGAGCACCTCAGTTCCGTAGTAGGGGCAGGAGGTAAACTTGCCGACCGCGTTGACATACGCCTCATGGAGCTTCTCTTCGGACAGCGCCATGATGTCGTCCATGGTCTTGCAGCCGGTGTACTCGAGCAGCGCCTTCGTTTTGCCCTGCGCGGCTTCGCAGCCGACCGGGAAGGCCAGACCGGTCGAGCCGCTCTGGGCGATGGACTTCTGGAAATACCGGTTTGCCTCCTTCATGACCGGCAGGATGGAGGCCGAGCCGCCGCCCGCGCTCTGTCCGAAGATGGTCACGTTGTCGGGGTCGCCGCCGAAAGCGGCGATGTTCTCGTGCACCCACCGGAGCGCCATCGCCTGGTCGAGCAGGCCGTTGCAGGGCGCAGTCCCAAAGTTCTCGCCGCCGGGCACCGAGGAGAAGTCCATGAAGCCGTACATGTTCAGGCGGTAGTTGATGGTCAGCATGATGATGTCGCTTTGCTTCTGGACGAGGTTGGCTCCGCTGTAGGAAAACTGCGAGCCCGAGCCGACGACGTAGGCCCCGCCGTGGATCCAGACCATTACCGGCTTCTTCTCGGTCTTGTCGTCGGCGTTGGCCCAGATGTTCAGGTAGAGGCAGTCCTCGGATTCCAGCATCTGTATGCAATCATCATAGCCGAGAGAGCCGAAAGCGCCTTTTCCGTAGTATCTGGCCTCGAAAACCCGGTCGCTTTCGTCCACGTACTCCGGGGCCTTGAAGCGGCGCTTGCCCACGGGCGGCTTCGCGTAGGGGATGCCCAGCCACGACGCGACCCCGTTCTCCTCGGTTCCGACGAAGGTGCCGTTCACACATTTCACGGCATGGGCCTCGTCGTAGTCTCCTGTGATTTCGCTGTTCAGGTACTCATAAGGCTCATAAATGACCAGATCCTTGAATTCCCTTTTCATGTCTCGCTCTCCTTGCTTGAATTTTTTTATGCGGTATTGCCTTTATATTTCTGACTCGGCCTCAGCAGACTCTCTTGGACGAGCCGTTCCCAAGGCGCTCCGCCCAGGACATCATCAGGTCCTCCCGTCTGCCGAACAGATCCTTCTGCATGCCGATGGCATCGTCGAAGACCATCGTCTGGCGGTCGTCGCCCGAGAACTTCTTCCACTCATATTTGTCGGTTGAGGGGTTGCCCGTCCGGGCGAAGTTGGCCCACATCTCCTTTGCGACGTGGCGGAACTCGCATTCGTCGGTCCCAACGATATCTCCGCTTCCCATCGGGTCCTCTGTGCAAGTGTCAAACAGGTACGGAATCTCGGCCGAATGTATCGCGCCAAGGTAGGGGGTCATCACCGGCTTCCTGACGAAGTACATGTAGGTGCTGCCGCCGGCGGCAGAGTGCCTGATGGCCATGTCGGTGTTGCCGGCGCGGAAGTTGATGTCGTTGCAGTACTGCTCCAGCCGGCTCAGCTCGCTTTCGTCTGCGAGCGTGTCCATGAACGCGTCGTACATGGCCTTCTCCTGCTCGTTGAGCATCGCACGGTCCCGCTTTGCGATCCAGCGCAGCGTATCCGTGAAGCCTTCCTCGCCGCCCTCAGACGGAACGAAGTAGCGGATTTCATCCAGGTTAGAGCCGATCATCATACCGATCCCGGCCCTCTTCTCGTCTCCCCACATCTTATACAAGTCCGCACGGTCCTCAGGCAGCGTGACGCCGTCAAGAAGCGGGAAGTTGGCAGTACCGAGAAGGCTGTTCTTGTCGATGACGCTTGCCATCGCATAGGCCTCTACAAGCTGCTCGGTGCTGAGCGCCATCAGCTCGTCCATGGTCTGGCAGCCCGTTGCGGTCAGGAAATTCTGCGTGACGTGGATGCCGTGCTCCATCGTGTCGGTGTAGGCAATGTTGGCGCTCTGGGCGATGATCCTCTTGAAGAGTCCCTCGCTTCCCTCGATGATCGGGAGGAAGGTGACGCTTGCCGAGCCTGCCGACTCGCCGAAAATCGTCACGTTGTCCGGATCGCCGCCGAACGCGGCGATATTTTTCTGCACCCACCTGAGGGCCTCAAGCTGGTCGAGCAGGCCGAGGTTGCCCGCCTCCTTGAAGTTCTCTCCGCCCGGGACCCGCTCGAAGTTCATGAAGCCCAGGAAGCCGAGCCGGTAGTCGATGGACACGAACAGGATGTCGGGGAGCTGTTTGGCGATGTTGGTCAGGTCGTAGAGGGGCGAGGCCTGTGATTCGGCGCAGAACCCGCCGCCGTGGATCCACACCATGACCGGCTTCTTGCTGTCGGTGCATTTGGTATTGCAATAAATATTCAGCACAAGGCAGTCCTCGCCGAACTCCGCCGTTCCGGCCGTATCGTTCTCGGGCCCGACGGGAACGTGGCCGGGCTTTGTCGCCTCGTAAACGCCGTTATCGTCTGCGGCGGGGAGTGCCTTCTGCCAGCGAAGCTTCCCCACCGGCTGCGTCGCATAAGGAATGCCCTTCCAGATGATCAGCTCGTCGGTCTCCTTGCCGACAAAGGTACCGTTGTTGCACTTTACCGCCTTCGTCACTGTCAAGCTCTTGTTGTCACTCATGTTTTTTCTCCCACTTTTCTTATTTTTTTACATTCGATTGTGAAACCGACGTTGTATTTTATATATTCTCTGCAGCGGCAGGTCCTGCCGCCCGTAATGCCAAATCAGTTCAGTTTTTTCCCGCCAAAATACACATCCCGCGGCAGATTGTAGCTGAAGCCCTCGTGCCCGGCTGTGAGCAGGTCCTTGTCGAAGACCAGGAAATCCGCGTCCCTGCCGACGGCGATGGAGCCCTTGCTGTCCTCGATGCCGAGCTGCCTTGCGCCGTTGACGGTGTAGCCGAGGATCATTTCCTCAATGCTCATGATCTCGCTCTGCGGGACAAAGGCCTCAACAGTCCTGTTGTAGTCGGGGGCCAGGGTCTTCTCGGTGGTCTGGCGCGTCATGCCGACCTCCATGCCGAGGTAGGGGTTCCAGGTCTGGAAATCATCGAAGGAGATATCGTCGCTGGACCAGGCCACGAGCGCGCCCGTGTCCCAGAGTGTTCTGCAACGGTACATGTTCGAGGCGCGCTTCTCGCCCAGCAGGGAGCACCAGAACTCATAGGGCCTGCCGCCGATGTTGCCGCTGTGCCAGGCGGGGGTGAAATTTGCGACGACGCCGAGCTGCGCAAAGCGGTCCAGATCCGTGTCGTTCTGGACCCAGAGATGGGCACAGGTGACCTTCACGCGGAAGCTGTCGCCCAGCTCCTTCCGGGCAAGCTCCACGCCGTCGAGCACCACGCGGGACGCGGCATCGCCGACGGTGTGCAGGTGCAGGTCCAGTCCTGCCTCATTGAGCTTCAGGAGAAGGTCCGCAAACTCTTCTTTATTGAGGGCGGTGATGCCCGTCCTGGGGACATCCGCGTAGGGCTCGACCATGGCCGCGGTGTGCAGCTTCAGCGTGCCGTCAATGAAGATTTTCAGGGTGTGGACCTTCATATGCTCCGTGTCATATTCACGGTTCATGCGCTTGAGCTCCCGAAGGCCCTCCTCGACCTCCCGCGCTGAGGAGATCACATAGCAGCCGTCCACATAGACCGGAAGCTTTCCCTGCAGGTCCATCGCGCGCAGGTGCTGATAGACCCGCTCATTGAAAGCATTGTGCCCCGGGATCCCGGCGTCGAAGACGCCCGACACGCCGTTTTTCACGCAGAAATCGATCCAGCGCTGAAGGGAAGCGTCAACCTGCGCGTCGCTCAGTTCCATGGAACCGTCGAGCATGACGGGCACCTCCGCCGCGCCTTCAAAGATGTTTCCGGTCACATGCCCGTTCTCGCGCACATAATAGCTCAGGCCGGGCACGGGGTCCGGCGTGTCGTCCGTAATGCCGTGGCGCGCAAGGAGCCTGGAGTTGCACCAGACGCTGTGCCCCTCCGCTTCCACGATCAAAAGCTCTGCGTCCGGGCAGATCGCGTCAAGATCCTCCTTGACGATCCTGGCCCCCTCAAGCAGCTTTTGCTCCAGGCTGAAATGGTAGCACTTCACGCCGGGATTCTTTCTGACAGAGTCCGCCATAAAGTCCATGATCGCCTGTTTCCCTGCGCACGAAACGAGCACGCCCGGGTCAAAGTAATCAAAACCGACGCCCATGGTGACATGTACATGGCTGTCGATGATTCCGGGCATGATGAATCTGCCGCCGAGGTCCGTGACCTCACCCTCAAAGGCCGAAAGTCCCGCCTCGTCGCCCACATAGATGAACCTGCCGTCCTTCACCGCGAGGGAGGAAGCCATCGGCTTATCCTTGTCTGAGGTGAAAATTTTCGCGTTCTTGATGATCTTGTCTGCTTTCATGTCTTGTCCCCTTTTCTGTGTGTTTTCTAATCCTGAATTATTCATGCATGCCAAAGCAAATGGACTCATCGCTGGTTGTTCTCAGGCCGCTGACTACCTCATATCTGGCAGAACTCAGTTCATTCGTCAAAGCATCTAATCTTTCCTTACTGCCTACAGAAAAAGCGACGTGGGCATAGCCCGTGCAATTCGAGGGCTTCTCTTGATCCGACAAGCCGGGCTTAATCATGAGCTCCAACCTTGCCAGCATCAAAGGAAATGTAATATTCATTTTCATCGCGGGTTGTAGATGTGCTGTTGCTTAGGAACAATTATAGCCAATTATCGCCGGGAAAGCAAGAACTTATGAGATACCCATAAACGAAAAAAGCTCCCCACCGATTCTACACTTCACGCAATTCGATGAGGAGCCATAGACACACACCAGATGGTTACAGAGCAGGACCGCGCTCTGCTGATGCGTCTGCGTCGTGAGGCCGAGACCGCGATTCTTTCTCTTCGCCCGGAGCAACTGTTTGATTGGAATAATGGCGCTATTCCCGGTTGGATCATTTAACCCTGTCTATCAGCGGGATAGGATGGTTACTGCCTCCCACCAACACCTGTATTTCTGCGCCGCACATTTTTCACAGCCCCGAGTGTTATTGGACCGCGAACCAGGCGGGGCGGTCGCTGCAGTGGCGCGGAGACGCCGAGAAGCATCCCGGCTGTTGGTCAAGCATGTCCGGCCAACAATTTGCAACTATTCATAGTTGCATTTTCATTGTGCTCATGATATACTGTTATTGAAAGGAGGAGTCAGGAATTGGGGCAAAAAGAAAAGCTGATCGCCAAATTGAAGACGAATCCCAAAACCTTTTCCTTTGATGATGCAGAATTGCTCCTTGGTTACTTCACATACTACAGGAGCAACAAAGGAAAAACGAGCGGCTCACGCGTCATGTTTACGAGTGATCGTTACAGATCGAAAATCTTGCTGCATAAGCCGAATCCGCGGAAGGAGCTTCTTGAATATCAGGTCAAGCAGCTGATCGAGCTGTTGGAACAGGAGGGATTGTTGTGAACAACATCATGCAGTACAAGGGCTATGTCGGCAGTGTGGAGTTTTCCGAAAGCGACGGTATTCTCTACGGGAAAGTGCAGGGTATCCGCTCTCTGATTTCCTACGAGGGAAGCAGCGTACAGGAGCTTCTTGATGATTTTCACGGTGCAGTGGATGACTACCTTGCGCTGTGTGAGGCTGACGGAACTGCGCCGGAGACAGCATACAAGGGAAGTCTTAACCTGCGCTTCAAGCAGCCCGAAACGCACAGACGTGCCGCGATCTACGCCATGACGCACGATCAGACGCTCAACAGCTTTATAGATGAATGCGTCGTAAAGCAGCTTGACGCGCTGCAGGCATAAAGAAAAGCGCCTCCCCGCTAGCATGGGAGGCGCTCTTCTTATGGTTCCCCGTTGTCAGGGCCGATAACATTGACGCTTTGGCTCCCTCTGTGAGGGAGCTGTCAGCGCCGTTCACGGCGATGACTGAGGGAGTTTTGCCGCCGCCCCTCCCTTTCCCGGAGAGGAGGGGCAACGAACAGATTTATCTTACAATATTAGTTAGCCGTAACCGTGCTCAGGTAAGGATCACCATCGTCATCCTTTGCGAAGGTGTAAACAATATTCGTTTTTCCCTTCCAATCAGAATCTGCTGTAATTGTAGCTCCAGCAACTTGCTGTGCACCTGCCTGCCATTTAGCTACGGTCTGATGGGCTTCCCAGCCACTTACTGTGACACTTGTCACAACACCATCTGTAAAGGCACCTGTGGCTAGCAGGTTGTTCCCAACATGGATTGTGTTTTTAGTATCATTCAATTCGCCAGCGACCAATGCAGTAGCAATTTCTGCATAGTACGCACGGGCGTCAGAGACGTCAGTAGCTTCACGGCTCTTCTCGAGCTGGTTGGTGAAGACGGGGATAGCGATAGCAACCAGCACGGCGATGATCGCAACGACGATCAGCAGCTCGGCCAGGGTAAAGCCTTTATTGTTCTTCTTCATATGGTTTTCTCCTTTTTATCGGATTATGTTTGTCTCCGGCAGCTCCGGGAAAGCCGCCGGGAAACGCTCTATTTTCAAACCGCCCGGGTGCGGTTTGGAAACCTTGCATTTGGCTCCCTCTCAGAGGGAGCTGTCGCGAAGCGACTGAGGGAGTACGTCTTTCTTTTGTTGAACGTACGTATACGGAAACCCCTTCCACCGCTAAAGCGGTCAGACAAGCTCGGAGTGTCGCGCGTTTCTCGCGCGTCAGAATCCTCCCCCGATCTCCGCAAGCGGCTGGGGAAGGCAAGGGAGGGGGTGGCAATGAACAATCTTTCCCATGTACAATTATGCCATACCTGGAATCATAATGCAAGAGATTGTTCTTGAAATTTTATTAAGTTCCTTCGCTTCGCTCAGGATGACACGAAGCGAAGGATGCCGTGAACGGTACTCCGCATGACGGGAGCGTCACATGATGGCATACATGCCGAACATGGCCATGTAGATGGCGATGACGATGAAGCCCGCGATGCCCGCAAGGCCGACCAGCAGCGCCGGTTCCAGCTTTGCCAGGGCGTTGGCGATGGCCATGTCAAGCTCCGCGTCGTAGTATTTGGCGATGGTGTTCAGGGTCTTTTCCATTTCGCCGGTCTCCTCACCCACGGCCACCATGTCCACCAGGATGTCGGGCATGTAATTTGCCTCGCGCATGCTCTGGCCGAGGCCGCGGCCCTCCTCCAGCTTGACGGCGAGCTTGCCCGTCTCGGTGCTCATAAAGTAGTTGGACATGGTTTTGGCGGTGATGGAGATGGCGCGGGTCATGGGCAGGCCCGAGGCCAGCATCGTGGTCATGGTATTGGCAAACTCGCTGGCGGCGTTGAGCTCCTGGATGTTGCCGAGGATCGGTACCTTGAGCGACCACTTTGCCAGGTTCATGCGCCCTTCCTCGGTGTTGCCGTAGACCTTGTAGACGATGACGACCACCGCGATGATAGCTACCAGGATCATCCAATATTTGATAAAGAAGTTGGAGATCGCAATGAGCGCCTTGGTGACGCCGGGCAGCTCGCCGCCCATGCTGTCAAAGATCGCCGTGAAGGTCGGCACGACCTTGATCATCAGCACCGCCACAACCGCCACCGCAATAAACAGCACGAACAGCGGGTAGGCCATGGCCGAGCGGACCTTCGCCGCCATCTTGGCCTGCTTGTCAAAATGCTCGTGTATGGTCTGGAAGGCCTTGTCGAGGTTGCCGCTCTGCTCGCCGGCGGCGATGGTCTCCACAAAGGTCGGGGGCAGCAGCTTCTCGCCGCGCTCGGCAAAGCTCGCCGCGACGGAACGGCCCGCCTCCACATCCTCGCCCACCTTGAGGAGCATCTTTTTCAGCGGCTTGTCGCTGGTCTTTTCGGCGATCAGGTGCACCGTGCGGGCAATGGGGATGCCTGCGTTGAGGATGATGGCAAACTGGCTGCACATGACGATGAACGCCTTGTTGTTGAGCTTGTTGCCGCCGATCTCCATATTGAGGAAACCTTCCCCTTCGCCCTTGACCGGCGTCATCTTGATGATGATGGAATGGTTCTGCTTGAGGCGGTCCACCGCGTCCATCTCGTTGAAGGCTTCAATCACGCCGGATACCTTCTGCCCGTTATCGGACATGGCGACATATTTATAAGTAACCAAGGGCTATCACTTCCTTTGCTGCTTTTTGAACCCTCTCAGTCAGCTTCGCTGACAGCTCCCCCGAAGGGGGAGCCAAGCGCCCTCTCTGTCAGCTTCGCTGACAGCTCCCCCCAAAGGGAGGCCAAGCGCCCTCTCAGTCAGCTTCGCTGACAGCTCCCCCGAAGGGGGAGCCAAGCGCCCTCTCAGTCAGCTTCGCTGACAGCTCCCCCGAAGGGGGAGCCAAGGCTTGCCTCCCCCTTTGGGGGAGGTGGCACAGCGCGTCTCACGCAAGCGCTGTGACGGAGAGGGTCACATCGCGTTCTTCTTGACAAACTCCCGGTCGTGGGCGTACTGGAGGGCGGTGTCACGGGTGATCTGCTGGCTGCGCACCAGGCGGACCAGGGCCTGGTCCATCGTCTGGCCGCCGATGGCGGAGGACGTGGCGATCGCGTTTGCGATCTGCGGGGTGTTGCCCGCGCGGATCAGGTTCCGGATGGCGTCGGTGACGATCATGAGCTCACAGGCAAGGCATCTTCCGCCGTTCTTCTTCGGCACCAGCTGCTGCGTCAGCACCGCCTGGAGGCACATCGAAAGCTGCAGACGGATCTGCGTCTGCATGCCCTCGGGGAAGACCTGCACGATACGGTCCACCGCGTCGGAGGCGCTGCCGGTATGCAGGGTGCCGAAGACCAGGTGGCCCGTCTCGGCGGCGGTGATGGCCGTTTCGATGGTGTCCTTGTCACGCATCTCACCGATGAGGATGACGTTCGGGTCCTCACGAAGGCTGGCGCGCAGACCGTCGGAGAAGCTGCGGGTGTCCTTGCCCACCTCGCGCTGGTTGATGGCGCACAGGTCGGGCTTATAAATATATTCCACAGGGTCCTCGAGCGTGACGATGTGGGCCTTGCGGTGATGGTTTACATAATCAAGCATTGCCGCGAGGCTCGTGGATTTGCCGGAGCCGGTCTCGCCGGTGACAAGGACGATGCCCTTGTGCTGGTTCGGCAGCTCCAGCGCGGCGGGCGGCAGGCCCAGCTTTGTCAGGTCGGGGATCTCCTCGCGCAGAAGACGCAGGGCCGTCGACGGCTCACCCTGCTGCTTGAAGCAGTGGATACGGCAGCGGTTGCCCGCGTAGGTCTCGGCAGAGTCCAGCTCGCCGACGCGCATGAACTCCTCGTAGGCCTCGTCGCTGCCCGCGAGATCCCGGGCAAGCCGGCGGCAGTCGGCGGAAGTGAGCACCTCGTCGCACATATTTTCGAGCTGCCCGTCCTTGCGGTACTTGGGCGGCAGGCCGCAGATCAGATGAATATCGGAAGCGCCGTCCTGTTTGGCCTGCGCTACCAGGTTTTCTATTGTGATCATGATGGTATCCCCTCTCTGCATCGTGTACATATGTTCAATGAAAAATTGCGCTGAAATTGACTTTTGTTTTTCAATGGCTTATAATCGTTTTATCTACTTTCAGGGAAGGTTGTGATATTGTGGTGAACATGAAAGCCATACATGAAAGGCTCGGCAATACGGTCTGCAGACGCTGCATCCGCAAAGCCTACCAGGTCGACCTTGAGCCGTCCGACTGCTATTATGCCATGTATCCCAGTGCCTGCAGCGCCTGCGGCGAAGTCCACAATATCGTCGTCGACCTGCGCAGAAGCGGCAAATTGAAGCTGCTTTTCAAGTGATCCCCTGCCCTCCCGTAAAGGAGGGCTTTTTTCTGTTTAATCTTCTTCGCTGATAACGCGCAGCAGCTCGCTCGAGGTGGTGACGCCCTCGCGCACCAGACGCAATGCGTTTTCGCGCAGCGACACAAAGCCGCTCTCCGGCTTCTTGAGCTCCGCCTCGATCTCGCCGCGGCTGGCGCCTTCGGCGATCATGCGGCGCACCCGGCCGGTGATGATCAGCATCTCAAACACCGCGATACGGCCGTGGTAGCCGGTGTCGAAGCACTCCGGGCAGCCCGCGCCCTTGTAGAACTGCACGCCCTCCTCATTGGGCAGGCCCAGGTCGGCGAGCTCATCCTCGTCGGGGGTGTAGGCCGTGCGGCAGCGGGGGCAGATACGGCGCACCAGGCGCTGGGAGATAACGCCGCGCAGCGCGCTGGAGACCAGGTACGGCTCCACGCCGATGTCCTCCAGACGCTCGATGGTGCCGACGGCATCATTGGTGTGAATGGTGGAGATAACGACGTGACCGGTGATGGCCGAGCGCATGGCGATCTCCGCCGTCTCGCCGTCACGGATCTCGCCGACGCCGATGATGTCCGGGTCCTGACGCAGGATGGCGCGCAGGCCGTTGGCAAAGGTCATGCCTGTTTTTTCGTTGATGGGGACCTGGTTTACGCCGTCGATGTTGTACTCGACAGGGTCCTCCAGGGTCACCATGTTGACCTCGGGCTTGTTGAGCTCGCCGATCATGGCGTACATGGTGGTGGATTTGCCGCTGCCGGTGGGGCCGACGATCAGCAGCACGCCGCTGCGGCACTTGATCATTTTTTCAAAGGTCTCCATATCGTGCCCGCTCAGGCCGATGTTGTCCTTGTTGAGCTTGCCGCCGCTCTTGTCGAGCAGACGGGCGACGATCTTCTCACCGTAAACCGTCGGCAGCGTGGAGATACGCAGGTCGATGTCCTTGTCGCGCACGCGAACGTTGAAGCGGCCGTCCTGCGGGATGCGGCGCTCGGAAATGTCCAGGCCGGACATGATCTTGATACGGGAAATAACGGAGCTCTGCAGGTCCTTCGGCACGGTCAGGATCGTGCGCATCAGACCGTCGATACGCATGCGCACCACCATCTCGGTCTCATGCGGCTCGAGGTGGATATCACTGGCGCGCTCGTTGATGGCGCGCTCGATGATGGAGTTGACAAGGCGGATGGTGGGGGCGTTGTTGACAGAATCGTCAAGCTGGTTGGAGACGAAGGAGCTGTCCTGCACGGCGGTGTCGTTCCCCTGCCCGGAGGCCTGCTCACGCTTCATCTCCTCGATGGCGCGGGCCGCGCCCTCGTTGCCGTAGAGCACCTGAATGGCGCGCTCGACCTGCGCGGCGTGGGCCACCATGGGCACCACCTTCTTGCGCACGGCCTTGCGCACTTCCTCAATGGCGTAGAAGTTCAGCGGGTCGGACATGGCGAGGTACAGCTCGTCCTTCTTCTGGCGCACGGGGACGACCTGGTACTGCTTGGCGATATTCTTCGGCACGGTGGAGGCAAGCTCCGTCGGGATGTTGATCTTGCTCAGGTCCACATACTCGATGCCCAGCTGCATCTGCAGGGCTTCAATCAGCTGATCCTCTGTGATGATGTTGTTTGCGATCAGCACCTCGCCCAGACGGCCCTTCTGTGTTTTCTGCAGCTCAAGCCCGCGGTCAAGCTCCTCCTGCGTGATCGTTCCGGCGGCAAGCAGCAGCTCGCCCAGACGACGATAAAAGGCCATGGCGCGTCCTCCCCCTGATTATAAGTTACAATTTGGTAACTGTCATTATAGCATTGTCGTTTCTGATTTGCAAGATTTTCCGCAAGGTTTTTTATAAACCATCTCCGCGCCCTTTCCTGTTTTTTACTTTTTTACTTGCAATTCAGCAGAATGGTAGTATAATACACATAGTATACGATATATTTTGTTTGGAATCCAGGTATAAAAGGAGTTGTCTCGGAACTTATGAGAGACGAAGCGCGTTTCACAGAGCATGAAACGGGAAACATCCATCGGCCGTATTTTATCATGGAGCTGAAGCTCACACTCTGGCAGGAGCTGCTGATCTCAGCGGCCATGATGCTGGTGCTGATCCTGATCGTCGTCCATTTCAACGTCCCCAATCCCAACATGATCCTGATTGCGGGTCTTGTGGTGAGCGCCGCGCTGTTCGGCTATAACGGCGGTCTGCTGGCCGGCGCGCTCATGCTTGTGTACTCGATGTACTTTTTCTCCACCGGCCACAGCTATGTGCACTACACGACGCTCAACTTTGAGAAGCTGATCGTCATTCTCATCGGCATCGTGGTGGTGCTGCTGTTCGTGTGTGAGCTCAAGCGCAGCTCCATGCGCGCCTTCAACGAGATCGACGATCTGACACAGCGCCTGCAGGAGGACAACATGCTGCTCAAGGAGCTGTCGCTCAACGACGCGCTCACAGGCATACGCAACCGCCTGGCCCTGCGCCATGACTTCAACGCCTACATCGGCCGCGATCTCTATGTGGTGATGCTGGATGTGGACAATTTCAAGGCGATCAACGACCACTACGGCCACGATCAGGGCGACCGCATCCTGCGCGTCACCGGTCGCAACCTTGCCGAGCAGTTCGGGCAGGAGCACTGCTACCGCTACGGCGGAGACGAATTTCTGATGATCCTGCCCAACGTCAGCGAGACGATGGTCCGCAGCCAGATCAACTCCATTTTTGAGCTCAGCCCACCGCTGGACAAGAACCATCCCGATACCCGCGCGGGCTATTCCGTGGGCTATGTCGCCGGTCATGCCGCAGACGACCGCGCCCTGCGCAGGCTCTTCTCCGTCGCGGACGAGCGCATGTACGCCGTAAAGCGCGCCGGTAAAAACCATATCAACGGCGATCCCGTCCCGGTGTGACTGCTTAAACAGGCGCGTTGTAAAATGCGTGTTATCCTGCGTGCAAGCGAAGGATCTTCTCCAGAAAGTTTGTAAAAAACCTTCAACAGGAAGATCCTTCGTCACTTTGATCCCCAGGATGACAACATGGTACGCATTTTGCAGCGCGCCCCTTTTCTTTTCTCAGTCCGCTATCAGGGCGCGCAGAGCCTCCCGCTGCGCAAGGATCGTGCGCAAAAGCGCGTCGTAATCCCCGGGCGTCTTGCGGCGCAGAAGCTCCGTCAGCTCCACGACCGGGCGGTACATCGGCTCGAGCGCGAGATTCCCCAGCGCGCCCTTGAGTGAGTGGGCGGCGTTGAAGGCGGCGTCCAGATTCCCTGAGCGAAGTCCCTCTTCCAGTCTGTCGAAGGCGGCGTCCTCCGCCGCCATGCCGATCAGGCGAAAATAGATGGCTTCATTGTTCAGGCAGCGCTCCATACCCTCTTCCACATTGGCGCCGTAAGCTTTCAGTTTTTCGATCGTAAGCACGAAATGATCTTCCTCTCAGTCTCCGTCATACAGGAAACATACAAATATACCATTATTTTACTACAGGCTTGTCTGCTTGTCCACCGGTTTTTCCCTTCTGTCAGCGGGCTCAACTCTGACACGGACACAGAAGATGAAGCGAAGCTGCTCGTCCTTCCGGTCTACCCGGTAGAGGTAAGCCGTGCTGTCGCTGACCGGACGCAGGCCCTGCTCACTGAGAAAGCTTTGCACCGGCGCAAGGCTCTCCCCGGGGATACTGTCCGTCTCGGTAAGCTCCAGGAAAAAAGAGACATAGTGCCCCTCCGGGAAAACGCTCACATTTTCGGGCAGCGGGAAGCTCGTCTCGCGCAGGATGCCCTCATAGGTCCCGAGCCCGATGCGCAGCGGCACCCGCTCCGGCAGCTCGCCGGTCTCGAAGTATTGCCGGTCGATGCACACGACCAGGGTGAACAGATCCATATTGTCGATCCAGAGCTTGCGTACGGGGTCATGGTCGTCTAAGTCAAAGTAGCTGTCATATTTGACGCCGAAGGCGTCGATCAGACGGATCTCGCCGACGGCTCCGGCGTCCCGCTCATAGTGGCGGTAGCTGAGGCGGAGCATCATCTCCCGGCGCTTGAGGCGGCGGATCTCTTCCTCCAGCTCCCGGATCGTGGCGCGGTAGCCCGCCAGCAGGGCTCCCGCGTCCTCGCTGTGATAGGTGCTCTCGATCATATCAAGTGACAGGCTCGACCCGCGCAGCTTGCGGATATACAGGAGATTCAGAAAGTCCAAGTCCGCATATTCATAATAACCGTTTTCCGGATTTTGCTGCGGATTGAGCAGCCCTCTGTCACGGTATTTGCGTATGGTTTCGGGGCTCACGCCGCTGAGCCGGGACAGTTCGTTGATCTTCAAGGCACACACCTCCAGAATACGGAAATCCGGTACACTTTAAGAAAAGATTCATAAAAAATTCAATCTTTTTCTTGACTCTGTCCCTGGGACAGGGTTTACATTGTTAACACAGCTATTATACAGCATGCACAAAATTTTTCAAGTAAAGGAGAGTAAATCATGTCTGAACTCAGCAGAAGAGATTTTCTGAAGGGCTCCCTTGCGGGCGCCGCTTCCCTGGCCATGGCCGGGATCGGTCTCAGTGCGGTAAACACTGCCGCCCACGCCGACGGGATCTACACCCCCGGCACCTATTCCGCCACCGCTGACGGCATGGGCACCGTAACCGTGACGGCGACCTTTGACGCAAACAGCATCACCGAGATCCTCCTGGATGTCTCCGGCGAGACCCCCTCCATCGGCCAGGCCGCCAAGGATGAGCTCATCAGCCAGGTCATGGCCGCCCAGAGTGCCGAGATTGACGGCGTATCCAGTGCCACCATCACCAGCACCGCCGTGAAGACCGCGCTCAAAAACTGCATTGCGCAGGCCAAGGGCGAGGCCGTCAACTCCGGCTCCGTCAAGCCTCTGGTCCAGTCCGACGGCGCCTTCATCCTCAAGGACATCACCGCCGACGATGTCAACGCCTCCGCCGTCGAGCTTGAGCCCATCACGAACTTTGCCAAAGAGATCGACGTTGACGTGGTCGTAGCCGGTGCCGGCGCCTCCGGTGTCATTGCCGCCGTGCGCGCGGCCGAGCTCGGCGCGACCGTTGCCGTGCTGCAGAAGGAAGCCGTCGCCGTCTCCCAGGGCAACTGTTCCTCCGCCATCATCAAGTCCGGCTCCACCCCGGGCGGCCTCAAGAAGTGGCTGACCTTCGCCACCGCCGTCAACTGCTGGCGCAATAACCGCAAGCTCCTCGAGGCATACATCGACCGCTCCGAAGAGGCCCTGCGCTTTGTCTGCGAGAAGAGCGGCATCACCGAAGAGACCGAGTGGAAGAACAAGTACGGCGTCACCAAGTACCAGGACACCTCCGCCGTCTACACCGGTGTCTGGCACGACGGCACCCAGTCCTATGACTTCGGCGACGAGAAGGTCGAGGTCTTTGCCCCCTGGTTCGGCCCTAAGCCCGGCAACTACGGTTCCCTCGTCTCCGGCATCCTCAAGGACGCGCAAGAGGAGTACGGCGATAAGCTGCAGGTCTTCTTCAGCACTCCCATTGTCCAGCTCGTCAAGGACGCCGACGGCACCATCATCGGCTGCGTCGGCAAGGACATTGACGGCAACTACATCAAGTTCAACGCCAAGTCCGTCATCCTCGCCACCGGCGCCTATGAGAACAATGCCACCATGGTCCGCCGCTTCTGCCCGGACATCGAGAAGTTCGACAAGAAGGTCGTCCACCGCACCGGCGACGGCAACATCCTCGCCATCGAGGCCGGCGGCTGCATGGAGCCTGTGGCCCACAGCCGCGTCATGCACGACTTTGACGCGGGCCTCATGTGGGATGAGCCGCCCTACCTCATCGTCAACATGAACGGCGAGCGCTTCATCGACGAGGAAGTCGACATGGCCTATATTTCCAACGCCCTGCGCTGGCAGCCCGGCTTCAAGGGCGAAAACATGGACCCCGAGCATCAGGAGACCGGCTCCATCGGCTGGTACTGCCAGATCTATGACAACGACTACATGTCCTACGCCAACGGCCCCGTGCCCGATTTCGTCATGGCCCGCTACCTCAAGGAAGGCCCGGCCGAAGATCATGTCAGCGTCTTCCCCGAACTGATCGACACCTTTAAGGCCGACACCATCGAGGAGCTGGCCGAGAAACTGGGCCTGCCCGTTGAGAAGACCGTCGAGACCTTCAACCGCTACAACGAGCTGTGCGAGAAGGGCGAGGACGAGGACTTCGGCAAGCCTGCCAAGTACCTGCACGCCTTCAAGACCGCTCCCTTCTGGGGCATCCGCCGCCACATTCGCTGCTCCTCCATCACCGCCGGCGTCCTCTCCGATGAGTACGGCCGTGTCACCACCGAGGACGGCGAGGTCATCAAGGGCCTGTATGCTGTCGGCAACCTGGGCGGCCAGTTCTACGGCGCGCCTGACTACCCCTTCTTCCACCCCGGCCTCTCCCTCGGCCACGCCGTCACCTTCGGCTACATTGCCGGTGAGCACGCGGCCCAGAACCGTTGAGTCATTCATCCGAAATAATGCTCCAGCGCCGGAGACCTCGGTCTCCGGCGCTGTTGTTTTCCTATTCAGCTCTTTGAAGCTCAGCGGATGCCGCCGATCTGCATGGTCTCCATGATGACATAGCGGTCCATCTGGAGCTTCTTGGTGCGCTGGAGAGCCTCCTCGATGGGGATCTCCACGATGCCGCCCTCCTGGGTGGCGATGATGCGGTTGCCGCGTCCCTCGGCCAGGGCCTTCACCGCGTAGTAGCCCATGCGGGTCGCCGTCTCGCGGTCACGCCCGGTGGGCGAGCCGCCGCGCTGCAGGTGACCCAGAACGGTGACGCGCGGCTCGATGCCGATGGCCTCGTGGAGCTTCTTGCCGATCTCCACCGCGCTGCCCGCGCCCTCGGCCACGACGATCATAAAGTGCGTGTTGCCCGCGAGGCGAGAATCCTGAATGCGCTCCACCACATCCCGCTGGAAATCCACCTCATGCTCCGGGACCAGCACGGCGGTCGCGCCGACGGCGATGCCCACGTACAGGGCGAGGAAGCCCGCGTTGCGGCCCATGACCTCCACGACCGAGCAGCGCTCGTGGGACTGCATGGTGTCGCGCAGCTTGTCGATGCACTCGATGGCGGTGTTGCAGGCGGTGTCAAAGCCGATGGTGTAGTTGGTGCAGCCGACATCGTTGTCGATGGTGGCGGGGATGCCGACCACCGGGATGCCGAGGCGGGAAAGCTCCAGCGCGCCGCGGAAGGTGCCGTCGCCGCCGATGGCGACAATGGCGTTCAGGCCCAGCATCTTGCAGGTGGCGACCGCCTTCTGCCTGCCGCTCTCGGTCATGAAGTCATCGCTGCGGGCGGTGAAAAGGATCGTGCCGCCGCGGGAGAGGATGTGGCCCACGCTGATGCTCGTGAGCTTGACAAAATCGCTGTTGATGAGACCCTGCCAGCCTCTGCGGATGCCCACGCACTCGATGCCGTTTGCGATAGCGGTACGGACGACGGCGCGCACCGCCGCGTTCATGCCCGGCGCGTCGCCGCCGCTGGTCAGCACGCCGATTCTTTTAACCTCGTTCATTCTATTGCCTCCTCGATTGATTTTGTTCTATTGATATATGTTCTGTTGACGCTGCATTTGATGATGCTATCATACCAACTGCCGCCGTCCCCGTCAAGCTATTTTGAAAGTCTTCTCCGGTGCGCAGACGGTGTTGAATACGCCCGGCTTTTATGGTAAGATTTCATTGAAATACAATACGGGCAGGAACAGAGAAATGAGATACATCGTTTTTGACGTGGAGACCCCAAACCGCTATAACAACCGCATGAGCGCCATCGGCATCAGCGTCATTGAGGACGGGCGGATCGCGGACGAGTTTTTCTCACTCGTCGATCCCGAACAGCCCTTCGACTGGTTCAATACAAAGCTCACCGGCATCAGCGCCGAGTCCGTCTCCGGCGCGCCCACCTTTCCGGTTCTCTGGGAGCGGATCGAGCCGCTCATGTCCTCGGGTGTTCTGGTGGCGCACAACGCGGGCTTTGATATCGGCGTTCTGCGCCACTGCCTGCAAGCGTACGATATTGCCTGGCACAGCTCCGTCAAGGGCCTTTGCACCGTGGTCATGGGCCGGAACCTGCTGCCGGGGATCAGCCACAAGCTCAACGACATGTGCGAGTTTTACCACATCGACCTCAACCACCACCGGGCCGACAGCGACAGCCATGCCTGCGCCGAGATCCTGCTGCGCTATCTGGAAGGCGGCGCGTCACCGGAGAGATTTATCCGGACCTATACGATGCTTTAACACCCGGAGGGAGGCGCAGACATGATCTATATCATCCGCCACGGACAGACGGAGCTGAACAGCCGCGGCGTTCTCCAGGGGCGAAGCGACCATGCGCTCAATGAAAAGGGCATAGCCCAGGCGAAGGAGGCGGCAAAAATGCTGCGGGACATCCCCTTCTCAGTCGTTTGGTCCAGTCCTCTTGTGCGGGCGCTGCAAACGGCGGAGATCATCGCGCCGGGTTTGACGCCCGCCGTGGATGAAAGGCTCATTGAGATGGACTACGGCCCCTACGAAGGTGCGGATCTGCATAACCTCCCGCAGGAGGTCATCACCTTTTTCCGGGATTTCGTGCACAACCCGGCCCCACGGGGCATGGAACCGCTGGAAGCCGTGGTGCGCAGGGCGGGCGCGTTTATGGAGGAGCACTGCCGCTCGGAGGAAAACATCCTGATCTCCACCCACGCCATCGCCATGAAAGGCATCCTGGAATATCTGACGCCGGGCTCAGACGGCGCATACTGGTCGAAGTACATCGGCAACTGTGAAGTTTACATAACATCGTTCCAGAACGGGCGCTTCCTTGTCCCGACCCGTCTGAAATAATATGCGCAGCAGGACCCCGGCCTTGACGGTCGGGGTCCCGGTTTTTTATTGATGTATATAGCTGTTGTCTTTTCCGGTCGCGGGATCGTCATGCCAGACAAGCTCGCCTGCGTCGTTCAGGCTGAGGCTGCCGCTGATCTCGCGCGTTTCGTCCGTGTACATTCCATCCTTATAGGCGCTGACCATGAGGCTGCCGTTTTCATAGGCAAGCTTCCCGTCCTCGCCGAGCACGGCTGTAAGACTCCAGCAGGATTCTCCGCTGTCTCCCTCGGACTTAAAGCCCTCGATTTTCAGCTTGCCGGGCGCGAGCGTCCGGGTGATCTCCATTGTGCCGCTGCCGCCGTCCTTTTCCTGCCACCGGCCGCAGTACTTGTCCAGGCTCTCGCCCGGTTCCTTGACGCCGGCCTTTTCCGCGGCGGCGTAATACCAGCCCTTCATGACCTCGGCAAAGCTGACGCTGTCATCGCACCACGACGCCTGGTACAGCCAC
>Ga0247608_10003055_pt1 | contig 19965 bp, 35 predicted proteins | sample 176DNAGHGlowgp2_FD_193490 | JGI IMG/M metagenome (GOLD analysis project Ga0247608, IMG submission 193490) | Sheep rumen microbial communities from Palmerston North, Manawatu-Wanganui, New Zealand - 1766 DNA GHGlow gp2 | ecosystem: Host-associated > Mammals > Digestive system > Stomach > Rumen ...
CTCTTGGGCATCCAGTCCAAGACTATAAACTTAATATAAGCATAGACGGAGTCACTTACGATGCAAATGTTGTCGTAGGTGGCTCCTTTACTATAACGAACCAATGTTCTGAGGGAGATACTGTTCAAATCGGATCTGTGTATTGTGCAGAGTTAAAGATGACAATAGTAAGTGGAACTATCCAGAGAGGAACATGGGAAGGAGCTATCATCTCATGCTCTGAGGGAATGGATATCGGCATAGATGAAGAAACACACGAACATATCTATGAATATGTCCCTCTGGGAGTGTTTACGGTGTCAGAGGCTAACCACACAGAGGACGGAGTTCAGATTGTGGCATACGACAACATGCTGAAGTTTGACAAAACTCTCGGAATGACAACAACAGTGGGAACAGCTTATTCAATTCTCTCACTGATCTGCAACGACTGTGGTGTGACTCTCGGAATGACACAGGCAGACGTTCAAGCTCTGCCGAATGGAACTCAGTCGATTGCTCTTTACTCAGAAAACGACTGTGAGACATACAGAGACGTTCTGTTCTGGCTTGCTCAGACGGTGTGCACGTTTGCAACCATCGGAAGAGACGGAAAACTTTATTTGAGGAAATATCAAGCCACAGAGGACTGTGTTCTGACAGCTTCAGACCAAGAGAGGTTTGAGGGTGGTTCGTTTTCGGACTTTGTAACGGAATATAGCGGTGTAGCTTATACGGATATAGACACACAGGAATATGTCTATTATTCAGAAGGTGTGGACGATAAGCTCACATATAACCTCGGAGCAAATCCATTCCTGCAATATGGCTCTGGCTCAGTAAAGAAGCAGATGTGTCTCAACATCCTAAGAGAGCTTAAAAAGATAGCATATACACCATTCAAGACGCAGTATCTCAACACTCCTGCTTATGATCTGGGAGACGTTATCAGAAACACTTCTGGAATAGCTGGTGATTCATACTGTTGCATCATGATGTATGAATACTCATTCAGTGGCGGTTATAGCGTGGAAGGCTTTGGACAGAACCCAGCACTTGCAACAGCCCGAAACAAGACTGACAAAGAGCTGGCTGGAATCATGTCGAGGACAGACAAGAACTCAATTCAGTTCTATACCTTCAAAAACGCTGAACAGGCAGTGATTGACGATGGAGAGAGTGCGGAGCTGATAAATCTAAGGTTCACCACTCTGGAAGCGAAACAGGTCACGTTTCAAGCTGAGATACTTTGCGAGTCGGAAGCTGATGTCGATGAGGTGATTGCGAGTATTGATTACTATCTGGACAACGTGCAGATCACAGATTATCAGCCGACAGAGACATGGACAGAGGATGGAAAGCACATCATCAGTTTGTATTATATGGTGACGGTAGAGCCGAACACTCTGTATCAGTGGAAAGTAAGGCTGAACAGTGACGGTGGAAAGATAACTGTCCCGATAGAACACGCAAGAGGAACTATCTGGGGAACAGGACTTGTCGCTCTCCATTCATGGAATGGATTCATCGATGCAGAAGACACATTCGGACTTATCGACATGAACGATTCTGTCGGAATTATGCAGTTCTGGGATGTTGTTACGGTTGATGTCGGAGAGCCACTGCTCATTGAAGCAGAGGACAATATGGAAGCTATCGATATAACAGACAGCATCGACCTCAAGCCATTTCAAGCTGAGTATTACATTGATAAGACTTCGCTTTACTACGATGGCATTACTTGGGGAGATATTAAAGAAGACCTTTGGGCAACAGTGCTTGATGAGCACGTTTGGTAAAAGGAGGAGTTATGGCAACATATACAGACAATTATACGATGACAAAGCCAACCTATGCGGAACAGGCTGATATAAGTGTCATCAATGCGAATATGGATATTATTGACAATGTTATGCACTCAAGCCAGATATCCCTTGCTCCTGCGTATGACATTAACGAGACATATAACACAGGAGACATAGTGATGCATGAGCTTCTGATGTACAAGTGTCTTGAGGATAATGTCACAGGCGCGTGGGATAGTACGAAGTGGACACGCACAACCGCAGGAGAAGAGAGTGGCGGTGGTGCAGATTTAGACATCTACGGAGAAGCCAGCGGAACAGCAGAAGCCTCATTCAGTGATGGAGCAGAAGCAAGCCTTGTTGAGTGTGAGATAGGCATAGTGCCAACGCAAGACCTCCACGGATATTCTAAGCCGTGGGCAGGTGGAGCAGGGAAGAATAAGCTTCCTATGACAGTTTATGACATAAAAGGCGCAAACCCATCTGCAACGTGGGATGGTAACAGAACTACTATCAATGGTGTTACGTTTTCTATTCAGACAGATGGTGATGGAAATGTAATAGGACTAAATGCTAATGGAACAGCAAGTGGTGATAGTCCAAGTCTATATCTCGCAAGAAATGTTGCTTTGGCAGATGATTCTTATGTGCTAAATGGATGTCCTAATAATGGTTCGCTTCAAACATATGGAATATTTGCTGATTACAGTTCAGGTGGAAATATACCAGATTACGGAAGTGGAGCAACATTAACGATATCAAATGTGACATTGAATTTGAGAATCCGTATATCCAATGGTTACACAGCTTCTAACCTTATATTCAAACCAATGATAAGACTTGCCACAGTATCAGATGCAACCTTTGAACCCTACTCCAACATCTGCCCAATCAGCGGTCACACGGACGTTACGGTTACGGTAGCTTCAACGAGTGGAGGAAGTGGTGAGGATACTACGGTGAGCCTCGGTAGGACGGTGTACGGTGGTACGCTTGATGTGACTACGGGTGTGTTGACGGTTGATAGAGCTTTAGTAACGTTAAGTGATGTAAATTGGAATTATGCAGATGTAAACAACGGCGTATATAGATTTTCATCGGGAGCAATAACTAATTTTAAGGTAATGACCGCAAGAACAATGAACCTTGTATGTTCAATATTAGAGGAGAACGTAGGAGGACAACCGTGGGATGATGGAAAAATCTATAACAATGGTGGAACTTCTTTAGTTATAGCCACTTCACAAGCAAGTGACACCACGCAACTCGCAACATTGATAAGCGGTCAAACGTGCGTGTATGAACTCGCCACACATCAGACCTTCACTCTTACTAAAGAGCAGATACAGACGCTTTTGGGGCAGAATTATGTATCACATGATGGTGGGGGCACGATAAGCCTTGTATATATCAAGAAGGATTCAACCATCATTCCGAACCCTTCTGATGCAGAAGTTCCTCTGATAGGCTTGGAAATCTCTGGCAAGGGATTCAAGATAACCGATGCCAGAATACCAGCTCCACCGACTACGAACGGAGCATATGTTCTGACAGTAACTGTTTCGGGTGGTACACCTACTTATTCATGGGAGAACGCATAGGAGGAAACAAAATGAAAATAGCAGATAGAATTAAGCCAATAGGATTAGATTCAGTGGGTTTCCTCAAGAACTTCCGAGGAGAGGTCACCATTGATTTAAAGGATGTTAAGACAGGAGAGGTTGAGACATATCACGATCATAACTTAGTTACAAAGGCACTCGGATATTTTCTGAAACAGGGCGGTCTGTCAAATCCATCAGCCTTCAATGCTTCAGCACTCCGAACAGACTTCATTCACTATATGCTCGGAGGTATGATGTGCCTTGATACGGCAATCACTGACGCTGGGGGACATGATGATGAGATTGTCAGAGTTCCTGCTGGTGTCGGCATGACAGCGAATGGAGCATACAACGTTGTGAACACAGGCAATCCACCAGAACTCGGCTCATGGAATGAATTTGAATCTGGATGGCAGAATGACGGCTCATACAAGATGGTCTGGGACTTCACAACTTCACAGGGTAATGGAACTATTGCAACGGTGTGTCTGACATCACTATTCAGAGGATATTCGGGAATCGGTAACAAATCCAATACTCTCAAGATAGGACAGGCAACCACTCTCAGTACTTATAACTCCATCTTTGGCAAGGGAACAGATGCAGGAGCTATTGTTGGATATAATGACAATACCATGTATATGCTTGATAGAGACTTCAAAGGAAAGACCACAGTTACTCTCAGAAAATACAGATTCCCTCTGACGGACTTTGATGTGAGAAGCACAATGTCTGCAGAACTGCTTGAGGAAAAGACACTGAACCTTCCTGCTAATATGCAGAACCTTCAGCCTGCAAGCGGAAGTGCGAATGTATCTCTTGACGAGTGCTTTATAAAGAATGGAAAAGCGTATTTCCTTGTAGGCAGACACGCATATTATGACGCTAGAGTGGCAGGAGATGTCTACATCGGTGAATTTGATATTGCCACAGAGCAGATAACAAATAGCTGGGTGGTTGATGTTACCTCACAGGAAGCCATGATTAATATGACAGGAGTGTCAGACCAGTATGCAGTAGTCGGTCTCAGATGGGTAGATTTTAGAAATCAAGCTGTCAGCGGAGATATAACAGATGAAGCAGGACTCTATTTGGGAGCATCAACTCAAGACCATCAGTATCTTGAAACCATAAATACAAACATCTTTGAGTTTTCTGGAAGACATCAAGATTCTCAGCAAGGCTGGGGATATGCTAGTGGTATTTTAGACATAACCACATCAAAGCTCTTACCAGAGAACGGAACAGGGGACAAGATGGCACAGTGGGGAGGTTTTCTGGATAACAACAATCTTCTCAAAATATCCGCAACGGATAGTACGGGATATATCTATCGTGATCCACGCTACATAGCAACCATATTCAACCTTGATTCAGCAAAGACCAAATCAGCAGACAAGACAATGAAAGTAACCTACGTCCTCAGATTTAATGAAGAGGAGGGAGAATGATGCAGAACATTATTCCATGGAGCATTTCATTCTTAGCATTTTTAGTGGCATTAATGACTTACTTGCGTAATGGGAGAAACGACAGCATGAAGGACAGAGCAGAACATGAAGCTAGGATGGAAAGTCTGAAAGAATCAATTCTCAAGGCTAATATGAAGTTAGACCAGTTATGTGCTATATCAACAGAAACAAGAGCAGATATCAAGGCTCTCAATCAGTCACTCATCGACATGGATAAAAGGCTCTCATCTGTGGAGGAAGGATTGAAGACCGCTTTCCACAGGATTGACGAGCTTAGGGAGGAAATAAGACATGGAATGGATAAAGGATAAGAAGTGGTGGTCAATGGCACTCGGTAGAGCCATCAGAACAGTGGCTCAGAGTGCACTTGCTTACATCGGCACTTCCGCAACAATGATGCACGAAGTGAACTGGCTGTTCGTTCTCTCCGCTGGCTGTTTCGGTGGAGTGGTCAGCTTACTCACATCGATAGCTGTCGGAATGCCAGAGTATAAGGAGGATGAATAATGAGTTTGAATGGAATTGATATTTCAAAATGGCAGAGCGGAATTAATCTGGCCAATATTCAGATTGACTTCGTAATAGCCAAAGCCACCGAAGGACTCACCTATGTAGATCACTGCTGCGATAAATACATTCAGCAAGCTAAGAAGTTAAATAAACCATTTGGATATTATCATTTCGCTCGTCCTTATAACGATGCAATCCAGGAAGCAGATTTTTTTGTTAAAAATACAAAGGGATATGTGGATGATGGTATCCCTTGCCTTGATTGGGAGGCTGAAAATAAATGGGATGTATCGTGGGCTAAAAGATTCCTTGATAGAGTTACACAGAGAACCGGAGTTAAACCATATATTTATATGTCTGAATCAATAGCTAACGCTTATAATTGGTCATCTGTTGTAAATGCCGGTTACAAACTTTGGGTAGCAAAGTACAAAGATTATGTAGTTGATTACAATTACAATATGTCTAACGCAGGAAGTAAACCGAGGGTTAAGAATTGGCCAAGCTATATTATGTGGCAGTGGACTTCTTCAGGTAGGCTAAATGGTTATAACGGGAATCTTGATTGCGATGTATTCTACGGTGATAATCAGACATGGAATAATGATGCTCGTAAGATTGAGTCAAATCATAGTGTTGTCCCAGATGAAAAGCCACCTGTTATCGAGGAAAGACCTACAGATGAGCAGATTGCACAGTACATTGCCGATGGTACTCACGGATGGAAGGGTGTATATGGTGAAGAGAGATTTACCAAACTTTCGACACTCGGTTATGAGCCTGTTAAAATTCAGAGCATGGTTACCGCTATAATGGCAAAGAGAGAAATTAAGCCAGAGTATTATACTGTCAAAAGGGGAGATAATCTTACTAAGATTGCGAAGAAATACAGCACATCTGTCGCAAAATTGGTGTCTCTTAATACTATTAAGAATCCTAATCTTATTTACGCAGGACAGAAACTAAGAGTTAAATAATTGAATTAGTGGAAGTATAAGGCTCTCCTCGTGCCTTATATCAATTAGCCTCGGCTTTGCTTCGTGCAGGTCGGGGCTTTTTTTATTGCCCGGAAGAAAGTTCATGAATCTGACATTAATTCTGGACTACTTCAGGACTGTTGCCCTATACTTAAGTAGGTCATTATGGGGCAGATTTGGGGCAGAATTTTATAAAAATGGGGCAAATTTAATGAATGCAGCGGAATGCAAAAACTCCGAAATGCCTTGATTTTATTAGGTTTGACAAGATTTGAGAAAATTTGAAAAAAATCAAAAATTTAAGGACTTTTTAAAATGAAAGCCCCATAGAATCGGGGATTGCGTGATTCCGTGGGGCAAACGTGGGGCAGATTTATAAAAGATTTATACAATTTAGGAGATTTTCGTCTCTTTCTTTGACCTTCTCAGTGACATGATAATAGATCATCTTTGTGATATTTGAGTCAACATGTCCGAGTCTTCTGGCAATAGCTTCTAGGCTCATTCCTTGCTCCGCTAAGAGGGCTACATGAGTATGTCGGAATATGTGTGGGTGAAGATGTTTCGGGCTCTCTATGGCCTTCAGACGAGCTCCTAAGCACTCATATGTCATCCATCCACCACGCTGATTGAAGAACAATTTGTCCGTTCTGATCTTACTTGCCATCATATGCAGCAACCGCCATTCCTTGTATTCCTTCAGAAACGCTGCAAGCTCCGGCTGAATGTATATGTCTCTGACAGAGGAAGCTGTCTTCGGAGTTGCAATTCCATTCTGAATATGATAAGCCTTCGTAATATGAATATACTTCTGATCAATATCATCCAGAGTCAGAGCTGTCATCTCGCCGGCTCTGCATCCGGTTAATGCCAGGAACTTAACAACATAGTAGGCCATAGATCCGACAAGCTGATCAAGAACGTTCTGAAGCTCTGAAGCTTCCAGGTATTCCAGAGATGGATCTCGTTTAGCTGCTTTATCCGGAAAACTCTTGATCAAGAGAATTGATTCCATGTAGCCATATTCAACACACCAACCTTGGAAGTCGTGGAAGAGTGCAAGGTATCTGTTCAGAGTCTTCGGAGCTTTCCCTGAGTCCGTCAGCTTCCGCTTGATGTATGGAGCGGTCAGCTTGTTGATCTGAATATCACCTAAGATGCTGCATAGTTGTTTGAATGCATTCTCGTAATTTGTCCGAGTGCTCTGCTTGATATCCTTTTCCGATAGATAAAGCCCTACAAGACAAATTAAGGACATTTCGGAAACAGTCGAAGATTTACTCATTGTCTTTTCTTGAAGCTCTCTCTGAGCCACACGGCGAGCCTGCGGGGTATCCTTTGCAAGTGATACTGATACCTTATGAAGTTTTCCGTCAAATCCTTCGTACCGGTCACACAATCGGAAGCCGGTGGACGTTTTTTCAACCCACATGTCAATCCTCCTTGTTATATGTTTCAGAAAGCAGCCGAACATATTCCAGAAGCATCTTCTTTCTCTGAAAATCAAAGTCTTCTGCAATTCTGGTAACTTCATTCAGAATCGGATCTGAAATTTTCTCCTGATCAGAATCTAATCCCATAATATAAGCAACGGAAACATCAAGAACCTCGGCCAGTTTTTTAGCATTCACATTATTAGGAGCACATCTTCCGCTCATGTACTGTGATATTGAAGATATACTGACTCCTGTTCTCTTTGATACTTCCGACATTGTCATTCTCTTTTTTGTTATGGCTTCTCTCAAATTATCTGCAGTTCGTTTTCCCATTTTATTACCTCCGATCAATGCTTATATTATCACAGTTTTTACAAGAAATAAATAATTCTTTTACAAAATGTAAAAAATATATTGACAATCAACTTTACAAGATGTAAACTACAAAATGTAATAAGTTTACAGAAAGGAGGCACAAGATGAGCAATACTTATAGCAAGCTAAGAGGGCGAATAGTTGAGGTTTATGGATCCATGGATAAGTTTGCAGAGGTCCTTAACATTACTAGGACTACGGTATCCAACAAGATCAACAATAAATCTAAATTCAGCCGTGATGATATCATCCTCTGGGCAAGTGCTCTGAAGATATCTCAGGAAGATATACCTTCTTATTTTTTTACGGAATAACTTTACAAAATGTAAAGTGAAGGAGGTTGTTATGTATGTATCAATAAAAGACCTTGCGGAGAGAGAAGGCTGCTCAGCCTCACAGGTTTATCGGAATGTTAGAGAGATGGAAGACAGTGGCCTGTATCCGCAAGGAGTGAAAGAGTCCGGAGGATTGAAGATCAGAGTTGAGGATTACGATGACTTCTTATGCCGGAGAAGGAGGGAAAAAGTTGGAAGAAAGGAATAAATATACCAATGAAGAGCTGGCGGTCTGGATTACTCTGATAGTTTTGTTCGTAAGTTTCGCTGTGATGGCTATCTATACAAGAGGCACGATGGATAAGCTTGAGAGACTTCAGAGAACTCAGGAAGAGCAGAGCATTCAGATTCAGGCACAGGTTGATGACCTTTCCGGAGCAATCGAGTCTGTCAGAAATGAGATGACAGAAGGCTTCGCAGATCAACAGCAGCAGCTTGATGATCAGAAAACACAGATTGCAACTCAAAAGGGCATCCAGAGCAATACAATCAAGGCCTTTGTTCGATACCAGAAGCAGCAGGCAGAACAGAACGAAGAGTTCAAGGAAGAACTAAAAAACGACTAGAGAGAAGACGTAGAGCTAGAGCCTCAAGAAGGCAACAGGCGTTTTCTTGGTCGGATGCATCACCGACTATTGATGGAATGAGAAGCATCGGAGTTTGGACATTATCAGCTTATGAGTGGACAGACAATGTGACAGCAAGTGGATGTTATCCATATATCGGAGGAGTTGCATTTAATCATCTTCCGTTAGGCACATGGATTCACATAGCAGGATATGGAGACTTCATAGTGAATGACCGATGCGGTATCAGTTCAAGATGTGACATATATCTCGGAGATGTGGGAGCCTGCATCAATTTCGGGATAAGGTCAGCAGAGATATTTGTTTATGAATAGGAGGAATGAAAGATGAGTACCGAATCAAAAGATATTCTGAAAGTGGCATTCGTAAAGTTCGCTGAGAATGCAAAGAGAGTTTATATGTATCAATCAAGATTCTGTATTGATAAAGGAACAAGAGTGCTCTGTGAAGCAAATGATGGAACAGAAGTGCAAGGAACGGTTGTGGATTCCGATGCATTCAATCTTGATTATGCATCAGACATAAGGGAGATGAGAAGGCTTCTTGCAGTAACTGGCACGACACTTCCACTGAAGAGAATAACAGGTGTTATTAATGAGAATGTTCTGAAAGATGAAGGCACAGCGTGGACGATGGATATATTGGAGGAGAAAAAGGATGATGAATAAAAGAAAAGAGCCTCAGAAGATTGCAGCTTCTAAAGGCTCAAGAAGTGATATAAAATCACTCAGCTTTGATTATTATATCACAATTCTTATGACAGTCACAACATTAATTGCTGGCTGGCACATTCACGATATTTGGAGCGGAATAATAACCATGTTATGTGGCACAACGGCACTTCTCCTGTCTTTCCATACGATAGGAGGTGTTAAGGATGCTGACTGCTAGACAATTACTAAATGAGCTTCTGAAGCTTGAGAGTCAGGGAGTTGACATGGATATGAACGTCTTCTTTGATGCTCCAAACTTAAGCCCATACGATGAAATTGATATTGACTATGTAACAGCAAGTGATGAGGAAGGAGTAGTCCTTCACTCTAATGACCTGCTACACCTTGATGAAGATTATGACGGAGGTTATTAACAATGGAAGAATTAACCAGTGTTTACGAGACAGATGAAGAGGCCAGAATCACGGCTGCACAGACTGTGATCGAAAAGCTTCTGATGGATACAAATAGACCAGGTATGGGAGAACTTATCAGATGGATGAAGGAAAACAACTTCTTCTATGCTCCATGTTCCGGAGGGAATCACTTGAGTGTGGTCGGAGGACTTGCTCAGCACTCTCTGAACGTATGTGATCAGGCAATGGCACTTGCGAAGATGTGGGAGCCAACCATTGACATGGATTCAATCATCATAGCAGCACTTCTGCATGATCTGGGAAAGACCGGCGATCATGATAAGGCATATTACATCACGAACATTTTGAAGAATGGTAATAGATCAGCAAGTAAGCCGTTCAAGTCGAATCCGGAGCTTCTGAGTCTTCCGCACGAAGTTAGATCTGTGATCATAGCGGAAAGATTTATTCATCTGACAGAAGAAGAGGAGTTTGCGATTACATTTCATAACGGCCTTTATACTCACATCGGATACGAGGCCAAGGGTAAAGAAAGACCACTGCAGCTTATCATTCACTTCGCTGATATGTGGTGCTGCAGAGTTATTGAAGGGCAGGAAGGAGATTCTGAGGAATGAAAATCAAGGGTGAAATTGGGCAGATAGTTTACATTCCAGTAACTATTAGAGAGATAAAGGTGGATTCCTTCGGAATTAGATACACTTGTGACCTTCCGAAAGATGGGATTAGCCAGACATATGAGGAGTCAGAAGTTCGATTTTTTGAAGAAAATCTTCACGAAGTTGAAGAAAAAGTTCAGAAACATGAAGAAAAATCGAAAAAAGTTGAGAAGACTTCTGATCAGAAGCCAAAGGTTAAGAGGGGCAGACCAAGAAAGGCAACTGTTGATGACCTTCTGAACACTGCCAAGTCAAAGAGCAAGGCTGATATTCCGAACAGTGCAATGGATGCTCTGTCAGAAGAACTCAGGGAGAGGGGGATAATGTAATGGCTAAATGCTTATATTGCTATCTTCTTGAGAATGGAGATATTCCGGAAGATACAAAGGACATTCTGAATAGAAAGAGCATTGTGTATGGCTGCTATTCTCTGAGAATCGGCAACAGTGGAGAGGACTTCGGAATAGTTATCCAGGATAAACACAATGGTCACATCATGTTAGACAAGCTGCTTAAATTTAATTTCTGCCCGATGTGCGGAAAGAGTTTGAAGGATATAGAAGGAAGGACGGTGTAAGAATGATTATAGGTATTATGGGTGAGAGTGGTTCTGGAAAGACAACTTCTCTCAGAAATTTAGATCCAAAGACAACAGTTATTGTTGATTCAGATAAGAAGGGATTGAGTTGGAAGGGTTGGAAGAACGACTTCAATGACAAGGCTAAGAACTACGTTAAGACAGACTTTCCACAGGTCGCACTTCAGGCACTCCAGAAGGTAGACACAGAAGAGAAACTTAAGCATGTCAAGGTATTTGTTGTTGATACATTAAATGGACTTATGGTTGCGGATGAAATGAGACGTTCTAAGGAAAAAGGATATGACAAGTGGCAGGATCTTGCTCAGAGCATCTACGATCTGGTTGATTATGCTTTGAAAGTTCGAGATGACCTCACAGTTGTATTTCTTGCCCATACTCAGACCGAAAGAGATGAAAGTGGTTATTCATGGACCAGAATCAAGACTTCCGGAAAAAAGCTCGACAAGATTGTCCTTGAGAGTAAATTCCCAGTAGTGCTGCTAGCAAAAGTTGTTGATGGAAAGTATTACTTTGAGACAAAGAGCAACTTCTCAACAGCTAAGACTCCAATGGGAGCGTTTGAAGAAGATCTTATTGAGAATGATATATCTAAGGTCATTGATGTTTTGAAGGATTATTAATAGGAGGTATTGATCAATGATAGCCCCATTTAATCACATCTATGAAATAGCTCCGATTGATCATTGGGAAAACGCTTTGATTCCATCCATGGATGAGGCAGACAGAGTGCTTGCTCAGATGCCTGAGGAACCAAGAGATTTTAGAGTATATAAGCTTTTGATGTTTAAGAATGGAGAATGTGAATTATTCCCGGTTTATCTCTGCAAAGCGGAAAACAATGGAACAGTTTATATTTTTTCAGATATAGAACTTACAAATATTTATTACAGGAGGGTTAAATAATGAAAAAACCAAATGCATTTGACGAGACAAAGGTATCCGGAGATTTTACTCCGATCGAGCTTGGTGGCCACCATATGATCATCAAGAAAGTTGAAGAGACACAGAGTTCGACAGGGAAGGCAATGCTTAAAGTATTCCTTGAGATGGCTAACAATGATTCTCAGCCAGGATACTTCGCCAATGAGTTCAGAAATGATATCCGTGCAGATAAGAAGTGGCCACATGCAGGCACTCAGTACATTCTGGTTGAGGATAACGAAGGAAACTGCTCAAGAAAGTTTAAGCAGTTCGTTACATCCTTTGAACACTCAAACAACTGTGAAGCTGTCTGGGGGGATGGATTTGCTAATCAGTTCACTAATAAGAAGATTGGTGGAGTATATGGAGAGGTTGAGAATGAATACAACGGAAAGGTGACTATGAGAAGAGAGCTTAGATGGTTCTGTAATGATGAAAGTGCAGACACGGCTGCTATTCCAAATCCGAGATATCTCGATAAGCCATCTGCATCTTCCACCACTGATTCAGGCTTCATTGCAGTCCCAGATGGAGTCGAGAATGATCTTCCTTTTTAAAGGATTAGATTATGCAAATTCAGATTGATTCAAGAGAACATAAAAAGGAGCTTGCCCGGATACAAGGGCAGCTCCAAGAACTCGGGGTAGACTTCTTCGTTTCTAAGCTCTATGTGGGGGACTATATGAGCTTAGACAATCCGAGATTAGTTATTGATAGAAAAAAGGACCTCTTAGAGCTCTGTGGTAATGTTTGCCAACAGCATGAAAGGTTTAGAGCTGAACTTGTAAGAGCCAAAGAACATGATATCAAGCTGATCGTACTTGTGGAGCAGGGTGGAGATATTAAAACCATGGAAGATGTCTTCTTCTGGAGAAATCCACGAAGCAAGCCTTCACAGTGGATCATGAAGGATGGCAAGCCTGTCAAAGTTCCTCAGAAGGGCGGTGCTGTTACCGGAGAACAATTATACAAATCAATGTGTACTATTCGGGACAGATACGGTGTTACATTCAGATTCTGCGACAAGGAGCACACCGGACAGACCATTGTTGAACTGTTGGGAGGTGGTAAGGAATGGCTAAAGCATCACCAAAAGGATGGGTGAAAGTCCACAGACAAATTACAGAAAATATAATATGGGAGTCTCCTGAACCTTTTGATAGGAGAAGTGCCTGGATAGATTTGATCATGATGGCTAACCATGAAAAAAGAGAATTTATAAATCACCGAGGTAAAACCATCACATTACGACCGGGACAGCTGCTTACAAGCACCAGTAATCTAGCTCTTAGATGGCATTGGAGCGTGAACAAGGTGCGACGCTATCTGCGACTGCTAAATGAACAGGGTATGTGTACGATGAGTGGCACAGCCGACGGCACAACTCTAACCCTTGTAAAATATGGGATTTACCAAGGTCGGGGACAAGCCGACGGCATAGCTCACGACACAGCCCACGACATAGCTGACGGCACAGCTGACGGCATAGCCCACGGCACACGAACAAGAATGTATAAGAATGTAATTAAGAATGATAAAGAATCCAAAGAAAAGGCTTCGCCAATGATTGATCCTGGAGGGTATGAGGTAGAGGAATGAATGACATGATAGACATGGAAAAAATTAAAGAATCCTTGAGCATCCTGAAGCCCGATGGACAACTCTTTGAAATAAGAATAATGAAGGGCAAGCAGATCATAAGTGGATACTTTACGGATTCAGATACTTTGGAGCAGGCATTCAGTACGGTGGATCTGAGAGGGACGAACATATTCTATACATTGAATGTGGTTAATCCCGATTGTTATTCCAGAGAGCAGAAGGACTGCTTCAGAGTATCCAAAGTAACTACTGGAGACAAAGACATAGATTCGTATCAGTGGATGTTAGTTGATTTAGATCCTGTGAGGAAGACAGGCATATCAAGTACGAATGAGGAAGTAACCAAGGCCTATGAGATGGCAAAGAGGGTAGTGGAATATTTAAGGGAACGAGAATATCCTGCTCCAATCATGGCTCTCTCTGGTAATGGAATCCATCTACTGTATCGAATAGCAGTTAAGAATGTTCCTGAGAATGTGAACATGATGGAGAGGTGTCTGAAAGCTCTTGATCAGATGTTTAGTAATGAAGATGTTGAAATAGACAAGAAAGTTGCTAATCCATCAAGAATATCAAAACTTTATGGCACTACTGCTCAGAAGGGTTCAAGCACCAAAGATCGACCTCACAGGATGGCAAGGATTATCAATAAGCCTGAAAAGGTTGAGCTTGTTAAAAAGGAACTTCTTGAGAGATTGGCAAGTGAATATATAGATGACACACCGACCTATGTAAATAGGCAGTCAAGACATTCGGATTTTGATATTGAGAGATGGATGGCTGAGCATAATATCCGGGTGGCCAGAACAGAGACATGGAAGGACACAACAAAGTATATCCTTGAGGAATGCCCATTCGATGAAAGTCATAAGGCACCAGATGCAACCATTATTCGGCAACCGAGTGGAGCAATAGCATTTAAATGCTTTCATAATTCTTGTGCCGGTCATGATTGGCATGAGTTAAGACTTAAATATGAACCGGATGCATATGATGATAAGCGTTCTGAAGAAGAACAGCGAATTGAAGATGGATGGAAACGATATAAAGCATTCAATCGGCAGCGTGAAGATATTACTTATAAGCTTGAGGATCCAAAGCAAGTCAATCCAAAGGATATGTTTCTGAGTGCAAAAATGATAAGCAGCAGACCGAAGGAAGAACGGATCTGCATTCCAACAGGTCTTATTGATTTTGATAGAAAAGTCGGAGGATTAGCAAAAGGAGAAATCAGTCTTGCAAGTGGTCTCAGAGGAGCTGCCAAATCAACATGGCTGTCTCAGATAGTTCTTACAGCTGTAGATCGAGGATTCAATACATTGGTATATTCTGGAGAGCTCCGGAGTGATAGATTCCTAAACTGGTTATATCTTCAAGCAGCCGGTAAAGACTTTGTGATGCAGAGCAAGAAATATGAGAACTATTACTACTGCAAGGATGAGATCAAACCACAGATCGATGAGTGGTTGGATGGCAAATTTTATTTATACGACAACAAGTACGGAAGCAACTTCAGGAGCATTGCCACGGTTCTGAGGTCAGTCATTGAAGAATTTAAGGCTGATTTCGTGGTAATCGACAATATGTCAATCCTTGATTTGACAGATATCTCTTCCGGACAAAGAACAGATAAATGGGATCAACAAAAGTTGTTTGTTGAAACTCTTAAGAACTTAGCACTTATCTGTAACTGTCATATCATATTTGTGGCACATCCAAGAAAAGCAATGGGTTTCCTTCGGTTTGATGATGTTGGAGGATCTGGAAGTCTGGGAAACTTAGTTGACACAGGATTCATAATGCACAGGATTAATACGGATTTCCTGAATGGATACAAGAGTTATTTTGGAAAGCCTTGGACAGGTGGTGGAAATAATGTCCTTGAAGTGGTGAAAGAAAGAGAAACAGGACTGCAAGAATACTTCATTCCGCTGTGGTATGAGCAGAGCACAAAGCGTCTTAAGAATGATCCGGATGAACGAATAGTTTATGGATGGGACCATGATGGATTTCTTAGCGGATGGATTGATGATGGCGATATGCCTTGGGAGGAGTGATCAGATGTTTGGAAAGGGTAGTAAGGAAAGAGAATTATTTGCAGAGTTTTATAAGATTTGTGAAAAATACTGGCTTCCAGAAGCTGTTGACAATAAAGAGTGGTGGGATGAGATGTGGGAAGCTACGGATGAGTTCAGAAAGAAGTATGAGACTGAGGATAAATTCGCTGCATATCTGGTTATGGCATTTAGGGATAGACTGAAGAATCTGACAAGTAATCAGAAGACGCTGGAGGTATAGACATGGGAAGACCAAAAGCAAAATGGAACCCGGATGTGATGCCTAAACAGCTGTATTTGAAAGTGACTAATGATAAATATGAGTTGCCTCTTGCAGTGGGGGATTCGGTCATAGACTTGGCGAGACTGCTTAACATGAAGCGTTCTTCATTGGAATCAGTGTTTAGCAAGGTCCGTCATGGAGACAAGGGCCACAGGATGTATAAGATTGTTGAGGTGATTGATGATGAATGAGCAAATATCAATGTTTTTGTTTATGAAGACACCTCCAAGATTCAACGAAGCTGAATGGCTCAGAGCACATGGATTTAAGAATATATATGATGAGCGTCCACCTATTCCAGGAATGTATGAATGGAAGGATATCGAGTGTCCTGATAAAAGCAAGATTCTGGAATATACAGAAAATGGCTGCATACATCTCGGAAGCCTTGCTATGGGAACATTTAGACCAATATGGTGGAGGCCGATAAAGGAGGATTAATGGGAGATTGGAAGAATTGCTGGGTTATCAACGTTAAGAATCCACTTGATGCAATGTTTGAGGATGATCCGGAATGGCTATACAAGGATGACTGCGTATATGAGCAGATGACACTTGAAGAATTTTTGAAGGAGGGAAACCAATGAGTATTAGAATAGCGGTGAGGACATTCCCAGGCAGGAAGAAGCCAAGCCTTGTGATAGAGGAAGGAGCGGAAGAAATTATTGTTGCGACCTTCCAAGACGATGCAGCTGCGGAGATGTATCAGAAGATTCTGGGAGGGAATCTGATTGTTGAGGGTAAGAGTTTGAAGAATTTTAAGGAGCATGAGGAGCATGAAGGAACAGATCGAGAAGGAGATTGAGAAAACCAAGGAGCGAAACGAGAAGATGCTCAAGGCATTTATCCCACCATTCTATGAGATAGATTACAACCGAGGCTACATCGATGGGCTGAGATATGTCCTAGAGCTGATAGAGAAGCACGAAGCAGACGAGCGTTTGCTCAATGATTGGGGAGAGATGGAGGTAAGGGAGTAATGGCAAGTTACCATGTCGGATGTGGAGCGTTTGGAATATATGCAGGAACACTAAATAAACGTAAAAACGGAGATGTTATTGAGTATTATCCTAAAGCAGATAAGGAGAGTGAGAACAAATGACAAATGAGGAAGCACAAATTATAATTGGAAACATACCTATAAAGCCAGAAGTATTAGACGATTGCTATGACGTTACAGAATATCAAGCAGCAAAAGCTATGGCAATCAAAGCCTTAGATCAGAGATGGATTCCTGTTAGTGAGAGACTACCAGAAGCAAACGGACGGTATGTTGTTACAAGAGGATTAAATGCTTGTGGTGCATTATGGAATCGGATTTATATCGTCAACTACTCAGATTTAATGGGACTTAAGCCAACAAAAATATGGTGGAATGGAAATGTTGGTAAATCCGATTTCGAGACATATGACGATATTTTGGCATGGATGCCGTTACCAAGCCCATACAAAGGAGAGTGAAGCAGATGATGGATGCAAAAGAAACAATAATCAAATCGGCTCTTAAATATCTTGTAAAAATGCAGATAGAAGAAGGCGGTGTAGGATTTGCCGTAGACAATGATCATGACCATGATTGTTGTTGGGACGATGTACTTGCATGGCTTGAAGCACAGCCAAGTGAGGATTGTGTAAGCAGAGAAGCATTAGTTGACAAGGCAACGAGTTGGGATACACATTTTACAGACAGCGAGAGATATGTATCACTTTCAGATATTATGGCTTTGCCATCCGTAACACCACAGGCAAGTGAAGAAGATATTCACAGAGAACGTGAACAGGCTTATATGCTTGGATACGAAGATGCAAGTAAGAAGTTCAGAACAGAGCCGTGTGAGGATTGCATCAGCAGACAAGCAGTGCTTAAGGAATTAGGGAGCGAGCCTATGTGTTGGACAGATTCCGATGCTGAACTTCAAGAAATTAATGATTATAGATGGTTTAGAAAGATTATTGAGACTACCAAACCCGTAAAACCACAGTATACTGATGAAGAAATTGACAAAATACAAGCGGTTGAACAGGCTTACGTTGATAAGATGGTGGAGTTAGCGGTTGAAGAAGTGAAAAGACCAAAGGGAAAGTGGATAAGAATTACAAATGGAGCAATGAGAGAAAAATATATATGTTCTGAATGTGGCAGACAAATTGAGGATGGGGAGGATGGTATCGAGGCACTTATTGCCATCAAATATCCATATTGCCATTGCGGTGCGGAAATGAGCGGAGGTGGAGAAGGTGAAGAAACCTAAAAAGAAATTGCTTGCAAACATAACATTCAAGGACGGACGTAAGCGGATGGTTGTTGACTACGTCAGAACGAATGTGCTTGACGGAATGGTGTGGGTTGTCTCGGAGAGCGGAGAAGGATTCATCTTCCCGAGAGATACCGTTGAGACTATCGAAGTAAGGAGGAGTTTGCTATGATACCATTCACATTAGGATTCATTGGGGGATTTGCCTTTGCGGTATTACTGCTCACCATTTTCATAGTAGTGAAGGCAGGAAGTTTGAGAAGTCGAGAGGAGGAGGCTTGGGTTGAGAATATCGGATGCACCATGCAAGGATTGTCAGAATCGCAGGAGCGGTTGCCATCAGCATTGCAAGAGCTACATCGATTGGAAGAAGAAACACAAAGCAATCAAGGAGCAGACCAGAAAAGAACTGGAGCTAAAGGACTATGAGATTCTCCGCTCCAAGAAGATTAGAAAGTGGAAGGAGGAACATTACTGATGCACAGAGATGCACATGAATATCTCCATGAGATTCGCAAAGCATATGCATTCATTGAAGCCAAGCAGAAGGCTATTGATCAATACGACTTCATGATAGATGCAGCCGGTATTAATTACGATCGTGATCGAGTGCAGACAACGCCCAGACAAGACGGCTTGGAGATGCAGGCCATCAGACACATGGAAGTTGTCGGAAAGCTTAAATCTAAAATGCTTGAGATGATTGAATGGAGAAGCAGACGTATTGACGAAGCTACGACTATGATTAGCAGAATTGAGAGCAAAGAGCAGCGTGAAGTTCTCCTGATGCGGTACATCGAAAACAAAACGTGGGCAGAGATACTGGAAGCCAGAGACTGTGACAACATCGGAAGCCAGTATGAACTCCACAAACGAGCCATAGCTTCTTTGCAAAAGGTACTCGATGGGGATTCAATAGGGAGTAAGTAATGTGTTATTATGTTAATGGGTAAAACATGAGGGCGATGAAGAGATTCACCGTCCTTTTTGTTTGTCCGCAATCATCTTTCAGTTTTGCCCCTTGACCGAGCCTCGACCTGATCAGTTGGGGCTCACCCACCAAGAGAGAGGGGATAGACAATGAGAAGCATTGACAGAATCTTTTATACAGATTCCAAGTGGGAGAAATGCAGAGCAGCATACTTCACTCACGTTGGAGGACTGTGTGAACGATGCAAAGCTGAAGGAAGAATTGTTCCGGGCGAGATAGTTCACCACAAGATTCATCTGTCGGAAGAGAACATGAGTGATCCAACCATTGCATACAATTTCGACAACCTCGAACTGCTGTGTCAAACGTGTCATAACAAGGAACACTTCGGTTCTTCTCAGAAAAAAAGATACAAAATAAATTCGGATGGCTCATTATCGTACTGAGCCCCCCTATTTTATTTAAAAATTTTTTGCCGATGGTGAA
>Ga0247608_10003057_pt1 | contig 19949 bp, 19 predicted proteins | sample 176DNAGHGlowgp2_FD_193490 | JGI IMG/M metagenome (GOLD analysis project Ga0247608, IMG submission 193490) | Sheep rumen microbial communities from Palmerston North, Manawatu-Wanganui, New Zealand - 1766 DNA GHGlow gp2 | ecosystem: Host-associated > Mammals > Digestive system > Stomach > Rumen ...
TCTGCAAATACATTATGGAAACTACCATGATTTTCATTAATCATTAAATTTCTTAAAGAAACTAAAGCAAATAATATACAAGTTTTACCTGTATTATTAGGCCCATAGAAACCAATCGTTTTTAATAAATCTTTTTCTTTAAGGTTTAAATAATTATAATCAAACCTTTTAATATTTTTATTTGCAAAAAAATCGATTTTCACTTCATCAGCAAAAGCTTTAAAATTTTTGACACTAAAATTACAAATCATATAAAAATTCCTTTACTTGGTTAAATTATACTATATTTTTAAAACTGTGCAATAATTTTACACGGTTTTAGAATTTTTATACTATTTACTTAATTTTTTTCGACTTCTTGCTTGATAAATTCTATTTGCTCTTTAGATTTTGCTTGAACAATAAGATCAAAAACTTCATCTTTTATATTTAAAGCCTTTGTCAAGTTTTGTATTAACTTTTTCGTTTCTTTTGGAATAATTTCGAAATCAATAAATGAAAATCTTTTTCTGCTTTGTTGTTTTTTCTTTCGAATCTCTAATAGGACAATCATGTCGAATAAAAGGCAAACTTCTATACGATGAGGACGGAGATGTAGGAAGCCACTAAATACCTACATTTTCGACCGCCATAAAACTACATTTTCTAATTTACAATTACATTTTAAATTTCAATTAATCATAAATTATCAATCTTTTACTACTTTAAATTCATCTAATAAATATAATTTCATCTTTTTCCAATATTCAGTATAACTGTGAGCTTTGTCCTCTTTATTAGGTCCTATATTACTATAAATATAATCATGCAAATTATCGTGTCCTTTTACATAGTAATTAAAATTATCATCTCTATTTATTTTTCTAAATATATTTTCCGATAAATAATATTCTTCAGTATACTCAAACATAGACGCTTGTATTATTTTAAGTTTTTCTCTATCTTTTAATTGATTAAATTGTTTTATAAATTCACCATAGATATTTCTTTCAAAAATAATGTGATATAAGCAGATAATAGAATAATCATTAAATGGCAAAATCAACACACACAGATCTTCCAAATTATATTTTTCATCAAAATTGTACTTATCTTGAATCACATTCCCTTTTATATCTAAATCAAGAGAAATTATACATTGGCTAGCTATTCCTATTTTATAATCTACAGTTTTATAATATATAATTTCAAGATTATCAAAATTCGATTCACTAAGCATATCTAAAATTTTAAAAGCTTTCTTTTTATAGTCGACCTCTGATAAATTAGAAAGAATTTGAAAATTATTTATATTTAAAATATCTTTTTCCGCATACTTTTCTGACATTTTAGATTCTAATAAATAATTAAATTTGTTCTTATAAAATTCTTTTAAATATTGTTTTAACGCTGCTTGTAAAAGCATTTTTTTGAATAGGTTAGAGTCTTGATTTATATCTACATAGTTTTCGGTTGTTTCATATTCAGAAAAATAAGTCTTATCACAATCTCTACATAATAAATGAAAAATTCCAGCATCATTAACACCACAATCTTTATCAAATATTCCATATTTTATTTCCATTGGATATATCAAACCTGGGCCCCAAAATACTTTTCCATTAGATGCAATACATTTCAAAACGAATTGAGGTAATGAATGTGAATCAATAATTCTTTTTTCTTTATTACATAATAAACAACTACAATTAGCAACTTCATTATAAGTTTCTCTTTTTAATTTAGAAATTTCTTTTCTAAATTTTACAATATTTTCATTATTTACTTTAGACATGAATATTCTCAATTTCTTCATCGATTTTTTTATTAAAATAATATGTTTCGAACTTAAATCGCTTTTTAATTAATCTTTCTTTCATATTCTTTTACTTTTTTGTTTTTAACATCTATAACAAAGAAAGCACGAGAAGTTATAACAAATATTTTGTTAAAAACAATCTTATCTGTGAATGAGATTAATTGTTCTACAAAAAGTTTATCGAAAATTCCGCCATCTGAAACGAGCAGACAAAGTTCGTACTTTTCTATATTTGCGCACATTCTCTTCTTTGCTTTTTCATTTTTTATCTCTATTGCTTTTTTAACACTATTAAATAAATTTTCAGAATTATCTGCATAAAATCTTAACCTGCCATCTCGATCATAAACAAAAGAAGAATCCTCATTCTTTTTTAATTTCTTCCCTTTAAAATAATTAACCTCATACTCTACAACATACTTTTCGTTTTCAGTAATAACTAGCGTAATTTCAACAACAGTTTTCTTATCTTTACTTACTAAATCAAAATTGTTTGTATTTTCTGGTTCATCAAAACTAAGATAATCAATATCGTATGAATTACCTAACACTTTTTTAGCAAATGTTTGTGTATCCTCTTTTTTATAAGTTAATGACATAAAAATACAGTTTTTTCATTTATTGTTATTTTCTTTTTAATAATTAATATATTTTGCTTTCAAATTACACTATTTTTTGATTACTTTTAACAATAGTTACTTCAAAATTAATTTATTATATGTTTCTATTTCTTTTTTATTAATATGTGATAATCCAATACCAGTATCTATATATTTGTAATTTAGATATCTCATCTTTATGTTATCTAAAGACCTAATATATCCTTTAGATAACATCTTTTCATATATCATCTTAAAATCACTATTATTAGCGTTTTTATGCGTTAAATAGAACCTACATATAATTTCATCTTCTTCAAGTGACCAACTAATTCTTTTCATTATTATTTTCCTCTAATTAAATTATATTGTAGGAAAAAGAAATGCCCAAGCAATTTAACTGCCTGGGCATTGAGATTTCTATATAATTAATTTGACTCTCAACTTAGGTCTAGACTTTTATATTTTACGTTTATCAATATTATTTTCTTTAAAACTCTTAAATAAAATTTATCGCTTGACTAATCCAAAAAACTTTTCACTTGCCACATCAATTATGTAAGGTATCTTTATTTCCAATTACACGTTTAGCAAAATCTTTATCAAGAAACGATTCCATCAAAATAAAATTATTCCATCTTTTATCATCTGTGAAATATGAAAATTCGTTATCATTGTTTGCTATGAATGAAAGATTATATATATCAACCAAATCATTAATAACGAACTTTCCCCCACAAAAACCAGAATTTAACATTGAGTACGTGAATGCATCGAAAATAACGGTGCCATACAAATTATTCTGATCCTTAAAAACTCTAAAGTGCTTCAATAAAGTAAATAATCTGTCTTTTTTGCTATTAAAAAAATCTAATAAGACAATCTTATTGTCAACTATATACTTTTCCATTAACTGCTGAAAATTCAGTTGATTAATTTCACTATAAAGCGATTCAAAATCTACTGCTGTATCTTTTTTCGAAATCATCAGCGCTACCATGTAAGCCATTATTTCTATTAACAAATTATTATAACTAATTTCTTTTCTATAAGCTTTTTTATATGTTTCATCAATTATGGAGTTAACCAATCCCTCATTATCTTTTAAAAAATTCACATATTCATTAAATAATCCGTGAAATCTTTCATCTTTTGAATAATTCAAACAAGCAAAAAACACACCTGTATATCTTATCAATATTTTTTCAAAGTAAGATGCCATTTCCTTTTCTCTTAAATCAAGAACAGTATCTTTAAATGAATCGAAATCGATTGAATCAATAGCTTCATCTTGAATTTGTGGCTGAATATAATCTCTTAATTCTTTTGAAAATCCTGTAATTATTATTTCGCAATCTTTAATGTCTTTAACAGCTTTTTTAAAATCGTTCAAATTTGAACATCCAGAGACAAGTTCAACAAAAGACATATCCGTAATCATTGGTTTATAATCTTGGGTAAAAAACTCTTGAAAAAATCTTTGCAAACCTTGGCTTTTTCTCTTCCTTTCAACACTTGGTTTAAAGAGTTTTAAAAGTACATCAGTATCTAAAAGGCAAAACCTGAATCCTTTAATATTTTCAAATTCTTCTTCCATATCAAATTAGCCTAATCACATCTAAATAAATATGCTTTATATACTTTTTTCACCTACGTTGTCTAAACAGCTATCATATCGCAAGAGATTCTGCTTATTTCCTATCTTTATAATTGTTATCTAACCAATTCTTATATTCACCACTAGTACATTCATCTAGCCACCATTCGTTATCATCATACCATTTAATGGTTTTCTTAATACCTTCTTCAAATGTTGTAACTGAATCCAAACCTAATTTTTATTACTTTAAATATTAATCTGCAACATTATTATCAGCGCTTGAATTATCTAACTTTAAATTATTTATGTTTTCAAAGATGTTATCAAATAGATCCGTAATTTCTTTAAAATAATCTTTTTTATTCTTTTCAGTAATAAGATCAATGTTGCTAGCAGATTTATAAAAGTGACCTTTCTGATAATTTAAAAGCCTAAAAACGTCCTTTGCATTTAGTTTTTTCTCATTAAAACTAATTGCAATTTTTTCATCATCTGCTGTATTTGTTATTAAAATATCTCCATCTTTATTCATTTTAAATTCAATCACTATCTCTTTCATACCTCTTTAATCTCCTTTCGATAGCTTTATAACCACCATCTAAATTCTGTTTAACATGATTCAAAATGCTGTAATCATTATTTTCAAATTCAAGAGCGCCACAGCAAATATCTAGAGTAGAATTATTCTTTTTAATATACAAAACATTATCGACATCTAAATTAACTACCAGCATAGGATTATGTGTAACAATAATAATTTGTTTTTTATCACGTATTGAATTTAAAATAGGAATCAAAGATGATTTTATTCTCATAGGATTAATATCATCCTCTGGCTGATCAACCGCAAGCACATAAAAATCATCAGATTTTTCATTAATCAAATACTTAAAATAAACTAATGCATTTTCTCCTGGAGTATTCCCAACTCCTTCATTTGAATCTATTTCGAAAATAAAAGTTTGTTCTTCACAATATTCATTTATAAACTTTTCAACCTTATTTTCTTTAAATTTACTTACTTCCTCCCAAGAAGTTATCCCTTTTAATGCACTAACAAAAGCATCTTTTGTAGAAATCGAGCTTAAGAAAACATCAGAAGTAATTGGTTTATTAAAGCATTGAGCATAAAATTCATCTTTTAAATCATTCTGATGGTATCTTGCAGTCTTTTTGAAAATATACCCTTTGCTCTGCTTCTCTGAATGCCCGTTTATAGGAGAAGGAAAAGCGGGGAGAGGATTAGGCCTCTCTTTCAATTTAATTAATTTAACAATACTGTTAACAAAATTCAAATATTTATCAATAATGCAATTTTTATGTTTTTCTTCACTAGTGCGTCTATTTTCTAAACTCTTTGAATAGCCATCTAATGTTTTAACAATTATGCCTTTTATTTCATTTCTGTTTTGCTTATCGCTTAATAAATTTTTTGCATTTATATAAATGCTTTTTACTTTTTCAACTACTTCATTCATTAGTTCATAAGAATCTATGCTTTTGTAATAATTCGTGTTTTCAGCTAATTCGGTTTCAACGTCCTTCAACACTGTATCTAAAAAATGAACTCTTTCTTTATCGCTACTTACTTCTTCAAGTTCTAAAGAACTGTCAATTACAGGTAAATAAAAATCTTTTTCTATTGCTTCAATATTAATATTTAAATTCTCTAATTTATTTTCTTGATCAAATATTTCAATATTATTTGTAACATATCTATAAACCTTATCAAAGTAATTGTTTATATTATTCCTAAATTCAGCTTTTGTAGGAATATCGTCGTAATAATTTGAATCGCTCTTAAATAGTGTTCCTTTTATAACTTCATCGTTAATTTGTCCTTGTTGAACATACTTTATAAAAGATGTCTGAAAATTTGAATCATTTTGATTAACTTTTAGGTTATTTGATTTAATTAAATTCTTATAGATATTGTTGCTCTTCTCAGCCAACAATGACATCAATAGTGTTTTTCCTGAACCATTATCACCAATAATTGCATTAATCCCATTCGCTAAAGGGATTTCTTTATTGTTAATGCAAATGCTTTTTATGAAATGTGGATTTTCGTTTTTTAACCTATTTGCTCTTGTTGAGAAAGAAGTTAGAGCCATAACCAAACCTTTAAATGTTGGCAAGCATCTAAAAGAAGTAAAATGTCTTGGTTTCTTTTCAGAATTCTTTTCTCGAAAAGGATATGCCTCCCATTCGTGACAATCACTACCCGTTATAAGTGGAATGTCAATATCCATTTTTCTTAAACTGTTTATAACAATCCCTTCTTGCTTATTTGAACTAAATTCTAAAGAGTCAATATATCCAGTACTAAGAAAAACAGATGGATCATCGCACGAAGAAGAAAGACTTGCATTGCCTTTTTCTTTATTATTCAAATCTTGCTTTTGATGTGCGATTAGAAGTACTTTTAATCCGATGTTATGAAGTATCTGTTCAAATTCTTCTAATTGATAAAATTCATTTTTACTATTCAGAGTTTTAACATCATTTATCTTTTCCGGTATTTTAAATAAAAGATTTTGTTGTGAATCATCAAATATTGCAATTATATGACAAGGGGTAAATCCTTTCTCTAAAACTACATCAAATTCAATCCCTGGCAAAACATTTTTAATTATATCGTTTTCTGAAATCTTTTCTTTTAAATGAATATATAAATCATAATCAAACCTATTATGGTCCGTAATGGCAAATAAATTAATATTTTTACTTTCTAATGCAGTGATTAAAACATCTGCATTTTCCTTCGTGGAATTATCTACAATCTTTCCATCTTTGTATTCACTCATCTTAGAATGTATGTGCAAATCAACAAAAATATTATCTTCAGCAAAATATTTGACATCCATAATACAAGAACCTAATAATTTTAACGAGTTTTTATTAAAAAATGTTCTTTTAAATTAACAATTACTTAATATTACTTTATAAACTTATTTTGGATTAAATATAGTTATAATTCAATATCAAAATTATGTTTAAATATAAAAATTAATAAGAAATTGTTTTTTTAAAATTTCTTATCGATTTTAAAGTATTATAAGCAACAAAAATTAATTATTTACATAGCACCCGGTTTTTATCTTCACTTCCTTTTGATAATAAAAATAGAGCATTAATTTATGCTCTATTTATAAACGAAAATTTAGATATTTCAGTTTATTGATTAATATTATATCATCTTTTTGCAGGATTTCTTTAAATTGAATTTGCAAATTACTACATTAAATTGTTCAATTCTTTAAAAATATCTTTTCCAGAAATTAATTCTTTAACTATTCTCTTATCTGCAATAAAAATTTTATGATTGCGAAGATACGTACTAATCCAATTAGTTTGATAAGAAGAATCAACAATAAGAATAAACATACAATTGCTCTTATCAATTTCGCTTTTTTCTTCAACATAATTTAAAATTTCATTCTTATCAATATATCTTCCATAAAATTTTTTGAAGTCAAGATAGTATCTGCGCCCTTCTTTTTCAATTATTATGTCAAAGGGATAATTAATTGGTTCATATAAACTATATCCCATTTTCTTCAAAACATATGAAAACAAAGAAGGCAAGTTATTTATTGAAATTAAAGTATCGAAAAGTTTTACTAAATTATCCATTTTTACTTTCATGAAGCCGGAATATTTTTCGCTGTTAAACTTAGGATGATCAAAACCAATAAATACATTATTTATTATATTAAAATATCCGTGTGCAATAGAGTTACGAAAGCGAACTAATATGCTAATAACTCTATTTTTCTTTTTAGATTTAGCAATAATAATTTTGCTGCAATTAAGGCATATTTTATCTTTATAATGCTTTACATCATCATAATCGATTGTATGATCTGATTTAGAGTCGTCTATTTTTAAATCTTCCTCTCCTAGATTAAGTTTTTCTTTAATTATATCTAAAAAAATATCTTCATAAATATCGTCTGTTAATGGTGTTTCATGACACGCTTGAAATGAATCTATTTCAGGTAAATACCACAAAAGCGAAGCACATTTTTTAACATCATCATCTGATAATTCAGTATGAAACAAAGAATATTCTATGAATTCAGGATGTTCACAACAATACTTAAAGGACATATTTTTCCTTTCTTTTAAGAGGCTGGTTAGTATATATTTTAAACATAATTATCGCTCATTTGCATTACGTTATCTTAAATAAATAAAATTTTAAGCTCCATAAAAATCGTGTTAAAGAATGTAAACGAATCAAGAAAAAAATTTAGTTTAATACAAATTCTTCAACATCAAACATAATTTTATATATAAATAGAATCTATTTAATACTATTAATATATCCTTCTTAATTTATCACTAATTAATAATTGTAGACATAGCATCTTCAAATCACGTTTAATCTCTTTTAAATAAATCTCTTCCATATACTCTAATTCTATATCATCTAAAGAACTATCATATCTGTTAGCAATAATTGCTTGTGAATATTTTATAAACTCATCTGGTTTCATTGTTATCAATATGTAGAAATTTCTTTAAATTATAAAGCAATACGTAAATACAAAAAAGAAAACGTTTAATCTATCAACGAAACAATATCGCCAAGGAATAAATAGGTGTATATTACATACCTTTCAGCTTCAAATCTAGATACATTATCATGACTTCCTTTACATGAAGCATTATAGATAGCATGGAGTTTAGAACTAATATCTTCAATAGAACTGCACACTACCTGAGAATATGTCTTACTGGATGTTTTAGAACTTATAAAAGCTATAAGCCTATTAATGTATTTCTCATTTGAAACATCAAGAGATTCGCCATCAATACAAACCTTTTCACTAGATGAAGGATATAAATAGTCGGCAACAGTTTTTAATATCCTTCTGCATGTATGAACACAATTTGCAATATCAATTTCATTATTAGAATGCAAACCATTATAAATAGAATCAAACTCTTTTAACACATCAGGGCAAATTTTACTTAATTTTTCATAAGTTTTCTCTCTATTTTTATCAAAAATAGTCGTGAAAACATCTTCATATTTTAATTTATAATTAATATTTAAAATATAAGAATAGAGAGCGCCTTTTATTTTTCCTAGTTTGTTCTCCGCAATCCTTATTTGATTAACAGCGTTATTTCTTTCCGCTTTGTTTCCGTTAGGATTGAACAAATATTGATTTGGATTAGCGGAAGTTAATGAAATATTTGGATCCTTTGCAGATTCTAGTCTAATTTTTTCTGCTACTATAAATCCTTCAAGTTCGTTAATCGAGTCCGTAAAAACCACTCTTTCATATGTTCCGTCCTCTTTTTTATTTCCAAGTCCTGCTCTTCCCGCATAATCGTGTGCTATGTCCCGTTGTTCCTTAATGACGTGACCGCTAGTATCTCTTTCATATCCCTCCGCTTCACATCTAAATAATTTAAGACCAATATCATCTTGAAGAAGTCTACAAAGTCTAAGACATTTATAAACGACATTGCCTAATGGTAAGCGACTCAGCTCGAAATCTTCCAGAATTTCTTCAGACAAAGAAATTAATACATCTCTATTCATTTTGATACCTATTTATTAACCTTAATTAAAAACACTTTTTAGTAATAAAAAAATTACAAAACTTTTTCATAAATTTGCTTTTGTATAACGAAAACTTTATAACTAACGTTTCTCACAGCTATATTCATTTCCTATCCTTATAGTTTTTATCTAACCAATTCTTATATTCTCCACTAGTGCATTCATCTAGCCAACATTGATTTTCATCATACCATTTAATAGTTTTCTTTATTCCTTCTTCAAATGTAGTAATCGGATCCCATCCTAATTCTACGTTTGCTTTAAGATGATTAATAGCTGAAAAAGAGTAAATTAATGTTTAATCTCTTCTAAATAAATCTCTTGTATATACCTTGTCTTCTACATCATCAAGGCATGAATCATAACGATTTGCGATAATCGCATTACTTCTTTTCTTGAATTCATCAAGATCGTTAACTACTAATGAACCAAAGAATTCATCTCCATCAGGTAGTGTTGGCTCATAGATGATAACTTTAACACCTTTAGCTTTAATTCTCTTCATAACGCCTTGAATGGATGAAGCTCTAAAATTATCAGAATTAGACTTCATAGTAAGACGATATACACCTACCACAATGTCACTAGCTTTTTCTTCACTAAATCCAGCAATTTGAAGAACTCTATCAGCGATGAAATCTTTTCTTGTTCTATTGGATTCTACGATAGCGCTTATTAAGTTCTCAGGAACATGTTCAAAGTTGGCCTTCAGCTGCTTCGTATCTTTTGGAAGACAATATCCACCATATCCAAATGATGGATTGTTATAATGCGTTCCAATACGTGGATCTAAACATACACCATTAATAATATCTTGTGTATTTAATCCTTTGCTTTCAGCATATGTATCTAATTCATTAAAATAAGATACTCTTAAAGCTAAATAAGTATTAGCAAATAATTTAACTGCCTCTGCTTCAGTAAGCCCCATAAATAGAATAGGCACATCTTTTTTTATAGCACCTTCAGCTAAAAGATTAGCAAATGTTTCAGCTTTATCTTTTTGTTCAATTTCACAACCAACAATTATTCTTGAAGGATATAAATTATCTTCTAATGCTTTAGATTCTCTTAAGAATTCAGGACTAAATAATATGTTATCTGTTTTATATTTTTCTCTAATCGATTTAGTATAGCCAACAGGAATAGTTGATTTAATAATCATTGTTGCATTCTTATTAACAGATAATACTAATTCGATTACTTGTTCAACAAAACGTGTATCAAAGAAATTTTTAACTGGATCGTAATTAGTTGGTGCTGCAATAACAACAATTTCAGCATTTTTATATGCTGAAGCTCCATCAAGTGTAGCTACTAAATCAAGCTTTTTTTCTTTAAAATATTTTTCAATGTAGTCATCTTGAATTGGTGAAATTCTATTATTAACTTTATCTACTTTTTCTTTAATAACATCTACTAATTCAACGTGATGATTTTGTGCAAGTAATGTAGCTATTGAAAGTCCAACATATCCTGCTCCAGCAACAGCAATTTTCATAAATTTACTTATTCCCTTCTATATAAAAGGTATGATACCAATCAGCGAATCTACGCAAACCTTCTCTTAAAGAAGTTTTTGGCTTATAGCCAAAATCTTTCTCAAGATCACTTACATCTGCATAAGTTACAGGAACGTCTCCTGGTTGCATAGGTACAAGTTTTTTATGTGCTTCAAAATCATAATCACTTGGAAGTACTTTTGCTCTAACAAGTTCTTCACTTAAGATTCTTACAAAATCCAAAAGACTCTCGGGATTGTTGTTTCCAATGTTATAAATTTTATATGGAGGAATAGGTAATCCATCTTCTCCTTTTTTCTTTAATGGAGCTACTTCCATTACTTTAATGACGCCTTCAACAATGTCGTCAACGTAAGTAAAATCACGCTTACAATTTCCGTAATTAAAGATTTCAATTGTTTCACCTTTAACAAGTTTATTAGTAAATCCAAAATAAGCCATATCTGGTCTTCCTGCTGGACCATACACTGTAAAAAATCTTAATCCGGTTGTAGGAATATCATAAAGCTTAGAATACGCATGAGCCAAAAGTTCATTGCTCTTTTTAGTTGCAGCATATAAACTAACTGGATTATCAACTTTGTCACTTGTTGAAAAAGGAATTTTTGTATTAGCCCCATATACTGACGAGCTTGAAGCATAAACCAAGTGTTCTACTTTATGATTTCTACATGCTTCAAGTATGTTATAAAAACCAATTATATTTGAATTAATATATGCATCAGGATTAGTAATTGAATATCTAACTCCTGCCTGAGCAGCAAGATTAACAACTACTTGAGGAGCAAATTTAGTAAAAATATCTTCAATTAGCGGCTTATTTGCTAAATCTCCTTCAACAAATTCAAAATCATTAGAAGTTTTAATATTCTTTAAGTTTTTAAGTCTCCAAGATTTAAGTGATACATCGTAATATGAATTTAAGTTATCTAAACCAATAACCTTAATATCTTTATATTCACTTAATAAACGCTTAACTAAATAGTAGCCAATAAACCCAGCAGCTCCTGTTACAAGTATTGTTTTATTATTTAAATTAATATTTTTATCTAGCATAATTATTCTCCCTTAAAGATTTACTCCATTACTTGTTTCACAAATATGAGCTGAATATTTTCCTTCAAGTTCTGGGAAGGCTTTTAAGTATTCTTCTTTTACGTGCTTCAATATCTCTTTTTCATATTTAGGATCAATTAAAGCTAAACAACATCCTTTAAAACCGGCTCCAGAAAATCTACCTCCATATATTCCTTTTGTAGATTTCATAATCTCATAAAGCTTTATTAATTCTTTTGATCCGGTTTCCCAGTTATTGATCGAGGATGCACCGCTTTCAAACACAAGTCGACCAAATTCTTCTAAATCACCACGTCTAAAAGCTTCAGCACCTTTTTCAACTCTAAAATATTCTGTATACCAATGCTCAGCGCGTTTAGCAAAATTCTTAGGAAGTTGATCTTTATATTTTAAATATACTTCGTAAGGGACGTCTCTTAAATTTGTTTCTTCAAATTTCCCATATTCCATGCCACTTAATGCTTTTAAAGCATAAGCTGCACTTCTAAGTTCATCTACTCTCATATTGAACTTGCTTGAGGCAAGACTTCTTTCAAGCCCAGAAAAGAAGATAGCAATCTTAAATTTTGGCATTTTAGGATTGAGTTTAATAAGTTCATAAGATTCATCCTTTGTATCAAGATATAACAAATGATCTTTTTTACAATATATCTCACAACATTGATCAAGCTTACCACAACTTACTCCTACATATTTATTTTCTGCTTCTTTAGCAATTTCAATCATTTCACTAGGAGTTAATTTAATTCCATTAATTGAAGATAAAGCATTTAAAAATGTAATGATTACTGCTGCACTTGAAGATAATCCTCCAATTGGTAATTCTCCATCGATAACGCCACATAATCCTCTTCTAAGAGGATATCTATTATTCAAAGCTATTGTTGCTCCTCTAAGATGATCTGCCCAATCGTTTTCTTTTTTAGAAGGAACTTCTAAAACGTGCCATTGAGCACGTTTAGGAAATTGCAAGGATCTAATTTCTATAACTCCATTCTCCTTAGGACCATAAGCAATATAAATTCCTTTATCTATTGCAAAACCAGTAATTTTACCTAAATTATGATCAGAATGGGCGCCTAAAGGACAAATTCGATATGGAGTGAAAACAACTGATTCAGGTTGTTTAGAATATAATTTATTAAATATTTGTGAAACTTTATTAATGGCCCCACTTGTTGTATAACTAATACTAGATTTCTTAGAAGCGATTTTTGCTTCTTCAACTGCTTCTTTAGTTCTTCCATCTTTAGGAAGTTTAGCAACATCAGGAACAAGCCAAAGTTTGCCTTCTTTTTTGGCTCCAATTATTCTTCCGTTTCTACAAAGTAACGTTACTCTTCTTTCAGAAACGTTCCACTTTTTTGCGGCTTCTTCAACATTAATATAATTCATAGTTTGATTCCTTATCTATCTACCTATATTTAAAAGAATATATCACGATATGTCAAGATATAAGAAAGAAATGTTATGATGTATTTAGATATATTCAAATAATTTATTACTTAATGATTTCTTTATGTCCCTTAAAAAGAAAAAGCTGCCTTTTCGTGGTAGCCTTTGCATTATTAATGAAATTATAAATCTTTATCTACTTTCTTTCCTTATAATTTTTATCTAACCAATTCTTATATTCACCACTAGTACATTCATCTAACCACCATTGGTTATCATCGTACCATTTAATGGTTTTCTTAATGCCTTCTTCAAATGTTGTAACTGGATCCCATCCAAGTTCAACATTTGCTTTATGTGGATCAATTGCGTAGCGTTGATCATGTCCATGTCTATCAGCAACATGAGTAATTAAAGATTCTGGTTTATTAAGTTCAGAAAGAATTCTTTTAACAATATAAAGGTTATTTCTTTCATTATGTCCACCAAGATTATATACTTCTCCAACTCTCCCTTTTTCTAGTACTGCAAGTATTCCTCTACAATGATCTTCTACATATAACCAATCTCTAACATTTAATCCTTCTCCATAAACTGGTAAAGGTAAATCTTTTTTAGCTTTATCGATCATTAAAGGAATTAACTTCTCTGGGAATTGATATGGACCATAGTTATTAGAACATCTTGATATAGTTACAGGAAGACCATAGGTTCTATAATAGGCTAGAACTAATAAATCTGCTGAAGCTTTTGATGTGCTATATGGACTTGATGTATGTAATGGCGTATCTTCATGGAAGAATAAATCTGGTCTATTTAAAGGAAGATCACCATATACTTCATCAGTTGATACTTGGTGATATCTTTCTATGCCGTATTTTCTACAAGCATCCATCAATACTTCTGTACCTATAATATTTGTTGTTAAAAATGCTTCTGGATCTAATATCGACCTATCTACATGGCTTTCAGCTGCAAAATTAACAACAATATTTGGTTTTTCTTCTTCAAATATCTTATAAATTTCTTCTCTATTTCTAATATCAGTTTTATAGAACTTGTAATTTGGATTTTTTAGTTCTTCTTTTATTGTTGATGGATTTGCAGCATATGTGCAAACATCAACGTTAATTACACGCCATTCTGGGCGCTCTTTTAAAATAAGTTTACAGAAACAGTTTCCAATAAATCCTGTTCCACCAGTTACTAAAATTGTTTTTTTCATATATCAAACACCACCTTTGATTCTTTTAATGAAGGATGCTTTTTATCTTTTTCGCTTAATAAGATTTCTCCTGCTTCAGGCCACTCAATTCCTACATCAGGATCATTCCACATAATGCCACCTTCATCTTCTGGATGATATAATTCATCACATTTATAGCAGAATGTAGCTGTTTCACTTAAAACAACAAATCCATGGGCAAATCCTCTAGGAATCATAAATTGATTTCCTTTTTCAGCAGAAAGAATTACTCCTTCCCGTTTACCATATGTAGGACTATCTTTTCTTAAATCAACACATACATCAAATACTTCACCTTCAATACACCTTACTAACTTAGCTTGAGGAAAAGTCTTTTGGAAATGAAGCCCTCTAAGAACTCCCTTTTTTGATTTAGATTGATTGTCTTGAATAAATTTATAATTGAGTCCAGCTTTAATAAAATCAGATTCTTTATATGTTTCCATAAAATAACCACGGTTATCACCATATTTTTTTGGCTCAATTATAAATACATCTTTTATTTTAGTTTCAATAAATTTGAAATTTCCGATTTGTTTTTGCATATTGTTTACCTATTAATTTCTATTAAGTACCTTCTTAACGCATCTTTCCAATTAGGTAAAGGTTCAAAACCATTACTAATTAATTTAGATTTATCTAATCTAGAATTAAATGGTCTTTTTGCTATAGAAATACCATATTCTTTTGTAGTTACTCTATTTACTTTTACATCTTTATTCGCTTGCTTAAATATCTCTTCTGCAAAATCAGCCCAAGAAATATATCCGCCTTCGTTCGTCACGTGATAATAACCATATTTTTCAGTTAATATCACATCCACCAACAGCCTAGCTAAATCATATGTATAAGTAGGAGTACCAATTTGATCATCCACCACTCTTAATTCTTTATATCCTTTATCCGCTAAAGAGAGCATTGTCTTAATGAAGTTTTTACCGTTAAGACCAAATACCCAAGCGATTCTAACGATATAATAATTATCTAATTGAGAAGATACTGCAAATTCTCCTTCTAATTTAGTTTCTCCATAATAATTTAAAGGAGCATAGTTTTTATCATCGGGTTCCCAAGGTCTAGTGCCTTCACCATTAAATACATAGTCGGTAGATATATATAAAAATTTGGCGCCAATTTCTTTAGCTACTTTTACTAAATTATCAGTACCATCTACATTTATCTTTTTGACTAATTGTTTATTATTAATATCTTCCGCTCCGTCAACATTAGTCCAAGCAGCACAGTGAATAATAATATCAGGATTTATTTCTTTGACTACCTTATTTACATCCTCCTTATTTGTTATGTCTAATTCAATATACTTATCATAATTAGCTTTATTAACTAGTTCATCTTTTTTTCTTATGTCTGTACCAATACAAGAAATATGTCTTTTATTTAATTCGTTTATCGCATCATATCCGAGTTGACCAGCAACTCCTGTTACCAACACTTTCATCTAATCCCCCTAATTATTTTTCCTCGAAATAATCTATTAGATATTATTTTGACATCGTTCCAATAAAATATAAATGTAACAGTCAAGAAAAGACAAGTATACACCAGCATTGTTATCCACCAATTGTCAAACACTGTAATCAAATAAAATCCAATTGACATTGTCATCATATATATAAAATTCTTTACCCATCTAATTTTGTATACTCTAATAAAATATTCTTCGATTAAGATATACCAAACCACCATAATCAAGATTGATGCCATCGATATTGAAATCGTTGTTTTAAAAAACAAATATGCTACGTAATTTGCAACACCAGATAATAATAAAATCGCGATGCTTTTAACAAAAAACATCATTTCTTTTCCTTCTGCCTTGTAATAATTATGCATCACAATGGTTATAACCGATGAGATGGCTAAACCAGGAAGAATAATCCTAAATATTGGAAGGGAATCAGAATATTTAGGCAGAAACCAAGGCACAAACCATTTAAGGGGGAAATAGATAAATAAACTTGCAAAAGTAATAATTAAAACTGCTTCCACAAGTCGAGAATAATTCGCCTTCAATGTTTCAGAATTTGCTTTTTTCAAAGTAGGATAAAGTACAGTCGACACAGCTGCCAAAGCAGTTGTTATTAGTGAAAGCATATTATACGCAAATGCGTAAATTGCATAGACATTTGTGTCAAAAAGAACGGTCACAAATTGTCTGTCGATTGCAAGAATAAAAGTAGAACAAAGATTGGCAAACAAAAGTGGAAAACCAAGAAGGAAAAAACCTTTTAGTGCCTTTGTTTCACTGCTTAATCTCTCTCTTGCTCCAAAAGTAATATCGCGATACGTAAACATATACCAAACCGCCAATATAATGTTTATCACAACAAAAACAACAGTATATACCCTATAAGTGAGTAAATCACCATTTACTTTATATATAATCCAAAGAGCAAGGATTGCTATTACAGTTAATGCAGATTGAATAATAGTTCTTATTGATAGCTCATTAAATCTACTAGTTATTTGAGAAATTATTTGATAATAATTCGTTATGTTTGCCGATAACAAAAGAATAGATAAACATATAAAAATAAAACGCAATTCTCCACTTAGTATACATAAAGACACAATTCCAAAAGTAACAGAAATTAAAAGTTCCATCACAATTAGAAATACGCTATACGTTCTAAAGGAACTCCTTTTTAATTCGTCATACGACATTCCACCATAGACGAGATATATTCCATCGGCAAACCCAAAATGGAAAAGACCTATGTACGTCGCATAGAGCGTGAAAATTTTATAATAGCCGTAGTCTGTTACACCAATGATTTTGGGTAATAAAAAGCCAACAAGAATACTTCCTAAAAGTTTAACAACATTGCCAAAAGATACCTTCAAAATATCTTTAATTGTTCTCTTGGTATTTTTTTGCTCGCTTGCCGCCATTTATATCTCTTTTCATTTAATACTTTATTTTTCCTTCAGCAACGTTTAATAAATGCTTCCCATATTGATTTTTCTTCATTAATTCGCCCTGTTCAATAAGCACTTTCTTTGTTATCCAACCATTTTTATAAGCTATTTCTTCTGGGCAACACACTTTTAAGCCTTGGTGATCTTCTAATATCTTTATATAGTTAGAAGCTTCAACTAAAGATTCGTGAGTTCCGGTATCTAACCAGGAGTATCCTCTTCCTAAAGTGGTAACATGAAGATTACTTTCTTCTAAATACATATTATTTAATGAGGTTATTTCTAATTCCCCTCTATCAGAAGGCTTAACTTTTTTTGCTTTTTTAGAAACTCCACTAGGGTAAAAATATAATCCAGTTACACAGTAATTGGATTTAGGGTTTTTAGGTTTTTCTTCTATACTTAATGCATTGCCTTCTTTATCTAATTCTACGATGCCAAATCTTTCTGGATCATGGACATAATATCCGTATATTGTCGCTTTATGTTCTACTTCCGCTCTTCTAACAGAATTTTCTAAATGTTTAATTAATCCTGCACCATAAAAGATATTATCCCCTAATATCATTGCACATGCATCATCACCAATAAATTCTTCTCCTAATAAAAATGCTTGTGCTAATCCGTCTGGGGATGGTTGTACTACATATGAAATATTTACTCCAAATTGAGATCCATCTTTTAATAGTTTCTTAAAACTTGGTTGATCTTCTGGAGTAGTAATTACCAATATATCTTTTATTCCTGCTAACATAAGTGTTGATAATGGATAAAAAATCATTGGTTTGTCATAGATTGGCATTAATTGTTTACTAATACCTTCAGTGATTGGATAAAGTCTTGTTCCTGACCCTCCTGCTAATATAATTCCTTTCATTTTACCTCCTTACTAGACATCTTATATATAAGATTATTCTAAATATATAATCTGTTATATATAATAGTGACATTTGTAAAAAATTTGCTTTTAGGTATTCTTTACAGAAATATCTTTGACTTTTCTTTAATACCTTATGTTTTTTTACTCTTTTTATACTTTTGTCTATCGATACTGAATGATCATGAATTATTTTTACTTTGTTTGATACTAATTCTTTCTTATTTGACTTTAATACTTTAGTTGCTAAAATTTGTTCTTCATAATATAGAAAAGTATTTTCATCAAAATAATCATTTTGTTTTAGAAATTTACTATCTACTATAAAGAAACATCCGGATACAACATCTACAATTGATGTATCCCCCTTATAGTGTTCTTCATCGTATTGTAGAAACTTCTTTTTAAAATATCGACTAACGAGCGGGATATTGAATAATATTTCCTTATTGGTAGAAGGTAATCTCCATCCCCTATTAAGATTTCCTTTTTCTTCAATAGTTGGTCCTACTACTACAATATCTTCTTTAATATATGATGAAAGTTTTTTTAAGTCTTCCTCACCTTTAATGATGACATCTGAGTTGGAGAAAATAATATTACAATCTCCTACTTTTTTAATTAAGCATTTAGCACCTACATTTAACCCTGAAGAAAAATGTCTACTACTATTTTTAATTATAGTGATTCGGTTACTTTCAAACTCTTTCAATTTTTCAAAAGAATCATCAGTTGAATTATTATCTACAACAACTATTTCTTCTAAGCATTTATAATCTTTTATATTGTTTAATAAATGTTTAGTAGTTTTATAGTCATTGTAATTAACTATTACTATACCTATCTTCTTTTGCATATCAATTTCTCGCTTTCATCAATTTTATTATAAAACAAAAAAGGAATTAAAACAACCTTAGGAGTGTTATAATTCCTTATTATTTAGTTTTAACTAGTTCATTATTTTTTCTTATTTCGTATGCTAAATCAAATTTTTCTTCTATTCTTTTTATATTAGTGATTACTTCATAGTATTCATTAAATAAATCATTTTGATTTATTAATACAATCATACTTTCTATATCTTTATTATCTATTGCATTATCTATAGCATTTAATACATAATATGATATTTTATCTATTTCGCTTTTTTTATCATGACTAAGTTTATGTATTTTTAATAAATGTCTTCTTTTTTTATCATAATTATTATATATGTTTTCTATTAATATAATTCTTTCATCTTTAGTTAATTCTTCTTTTATTGCTTTTTCTTTTATTCTATCTAACATATGCTTTTTTTCTAATTTTATTAT
>Ga0247608_10003059_pt1 | contig 19945 bp, 7 predicted proteins | sample 176DNAGHGlowgp2_FD_193490 | JGI IMG/M metagenome (GOLD analysis project Ga0247608, IMG submission 193490) | Sheep rumen microbial communities from Palmerston North, Manawatu-Wanganui, New Zealand - 1766 DNA GHGlow gp2 | ecosystem: Host-associated > Mammals > Digestive system > Stomach > Rumen ...
TGAGGGATCAGAACAGCCGGGTCAGACAATATCTCTTGATCAGGTAACAGAGCCGGCCCAGCCCGGCGAAAGCGGAGAACCCGATGAGGGTGGAGAACCTGATGAGGGTGGAGAACCGGATGAAGGCGGTGAGCCCGGCGAGAGTGAGCAGGCAGAACCTTCTGCAACAAGAGGTTGATCTTACTTATCCTCCGGTTTGAAGCTTGCCAGCGGATTACTCTCTACTGCCTTATGCAGCTGATCATCGTCAACATGTGTGTATATCTGTGTAGTTGAGACACTCTGGTGTCCAAGGATCAGCTGCAGATTCCTGATATCTACCTGACCGTACTTATACATCAGCGTAGCTGCGGTGTGTCTCAATTTGTGGACAGAATAGACTTTGGTATCGATCCCGGCCTGCATCATAAGATCCTTGATCACGATCTGGATCATGTCATCAGAGATCCTTGTCCCGCGCTTCGATATGAACAGCGCCTTGCTGTGTTCCGGTTTTATCTTAAGTGTTGAACGCTTCTTAAGCCATTCATCAAGAGCGTCAAGGCATGCCTGGTTTAAATATATGGTGCGTTCTTTGTTGCCCTTACCGACAACGTTCAGGATGTTCCCGTGAATGTCATCGATGTCGATGCCTCTAAGTTCGGCAAGACGCATGCCGCAGTTAAGGAAGAGGGTAACGATGCAGAAATCACGCTCACTTGATTCCTTTGGTGAATTATAAGCCTGTTCGAGCAGTTCGGTACTCTGTTCGAGAGTAAGATACTTGGGGTTGCGTTTTCCTATCTTAGGAGTCTCGATGTCATATGCGGGATTGGAGTCGATGATATGCCTCTTGGAGTGGCAGTACTTGAAGAAACTCTTCAGCGTAGATATCCTTCTGGCTCTCGAAGCATTCGTCAGATTCCTCTCACGGGACAGCCATATCAGGAATACGAGGATATCATCTGTAGTTATCTTCTTAAGTATCTTCTCATCTATGTCGCTGATATCGATCTCATCAAACTCTGTATCCTGAGGGACCATCTTGTGGTCACGCTTATAGAATCTGAAAAAAGCGATAAGGTCATACCTGTACTCCTTGACAGTCAGTTCCGATCTGCCAAGCACCGCCAGCATATAGTTACAGTAGTTGTCGAGAACGGGAAAAGTCTCCATCCGCACCTCTCATTGTTAATATAACAATATTTTAGCATTGATTTGTTTTATTTTTATACATCTCGAAAATATTGATTTACAAATGCTATATGCTATAATGTACGCCAGTGAAATACAGTTGTCCGTCTGTGAAGGACAACTGAAGAGAGGTGAAATGGTATGGAAAAGAAGTTAAAAGTAGGCGTTATCGGTGCTACCGGTTATGTAGGACAGCGTTTTATCTCGCTCCTCGACGGTCATCCCTGGTTTGAGTGTGTTGCAGTATGTGCATCACCCAGATCTGCCGGTAAGACTTACGAGGAAGCGGTAGCAGGCAGATGGAAGATCGACCGCGAGATGCCTGATTATGTTAAGAATCTTGTAGTTTACGGCACTGATAATATAGAGGAGTATTGCAAGCAGATCGACTTCACATTCTGTGCAGTTGACATGAAGAAGGACGAGATCAGGGCTTTGGAGGAGAAGATCGCCAAGCTCGAGACCCCAGTTATCTCTAACAACTCTGCAAACAGATGGACTGAGGATGTTCCAATGATCATCCCTGAGATCAACAGTGACCACGCTGCTCTTATCGATGCCCAGAGGAAGAGACTCGGTACAGTAAGAGGTTTTATTGCAGTCAAGCCAAACTGCTCGATCCAGAGCTATGTTCCTGCACTTACTCCTTTCCTTAACCGTGGTATCAAGCAGATCTCGGTATGCACCTACCAGGCTATCTCCGGTGCAGGCAAGACTTTCAAGGATTGGCCTGAGATGGTAGGGAATATGATCCCTTACATCGGCGGTGAGGAAGAGAAGTCTGAGAAAGAACCCCTTAAGGTCTGGGGTAAACTTGCAGGCGATCATATCGAGCTTGCAAAGAATCCCGTGATCTCTGCGCAGTGCTACAGAGTTGCCGTCCAGGAAGGTCATACTGCTGCAGTCAGTGTCTCATTTGAGAATAAGCCTTCAATGGATGAGATGATCGATGCGTGGAAGAATTTCGAAGGGGAGGCACAGAAGTTGAAGCTTCCTTCAGCACCTGAGCATTTCCTGCAGTATATCGATGAGGATAACAGGCCCCAGCCCGCTCTTGACGCAATGTTTGGTGACGGAATGGGCGTTAGCGTAGGCAGGCTCAGAGAAGACAATATCTTTGATTACAAGTTTACCTGTCTGTCTCACAATACCCTGAGAGGTGCTGCAGGCGGCGGAATGCTCACTGCCGAGCTGCTCACGGCGAAGGGATATATTACGGCTAAGTAATAGAGATTATCAATTATTGTTGAGGAAGGACCTTGTTTCAAGGTCCTTCTTTTACATTTGACAGAAATCTTGCGTGCTTATTCTATGTTAATGTCAATATCAACGGGAGACGCAGAAGAGTAAACTAAAAAGAGACTGTAATTACAGGGGTGTTCGTTATGGGAAGATTTTTCAGAAGAATTAGTGCTTCATTAATGTCTGTTGTGATCCTTTTATCTTTTGTGAGGATTACCGTATTTGCTGATTCTACAGTTTCGGTGAAGATGAAATGCAATGTCTATATGACTTCTGCAAGAAGCATGCTTTCGTCCGTTAATAGTTTCCGTACGAGTGGGAAGGCATGGTATTGGAAATCGAATAATAAGACAAAGTATAGGTGTGGTAAGCTCTCAAAGCTCAAATATGACTATGGTCTTGAGCAGATTGCCATCCAGAGGGCGATGGAAGCTGCAGCGAAATTCAGTCATGAGAGACCCAACGGCGAGTGGTGGTACACCTGTTCCTACGATGATGCAGGCTCGTGCGGTGAGAATATTGCAGTCGGCCCTAAAACTTACAAAGCTGCATTCAAAATGTGGAAAGAAGATGATAAGAAGTTTGATGGTCAGGGTCACAGGAGGAATATGCTTGATCCTGCTTTCGAATCAATCGGTATCGCTCACGTTAAACTGGACGGCATTGATTTTTGGGTTCAGGAGTTTGACTGTTACAAGAGCTGTACTCCGAAGACAGCAGCCAAAAACGGCAAACAGACAAGAAGTATACCTGTTGATACATCTCTTGCCAAGAGTATCAAACTTAAAGTATCAAGTGTTCCCAACGCTAAGTTAGGGACTGAAAATGCGCTCCCGAAGATCACCGGCCGCATTAAGTTCTCCGAGACTTGGGGAACAAAAGGGCTTCCCGTAAAGTCAGTTTCCTGCGTTACATGGAAATCGTCAGATACATCTGTTGTTTCTATCACTGATAACAAGACATTTAAGGCAGAAGGCCTTGGAGAATGCACGCTTACTGCATCCTTTAAGTTTGGAAGCAAGACCTATAAACTTAAGACTTCGGTCAAAGTTATACTCAAAGGCTGGATCAAAGAAGACGGAAAGAGGTATTACTATGACAAGAACGGTAATATGGTCAAAGGTTGGAAGCAGATCAGCTCTAAATGGTACTACTTCAGTAAGACGACAGGCGCCGCTGTAACCGGTGTCAAAAAGCTTGGCGGAAAGTATTATCTTTTCTCGTCAAAGGGAGTTATGCAGAAATCCGGTTGGAAAACTGATGCTGAGGGTAATACCTATTATCTGAAGTCTTCTGGTGAGGCATACACCGCAAAGTGGGTAAAGAAATCAGGTGAATGGTACTATTTCGGTTCTGACGGGAAGATGGTGAAGGATACATCATTGAAGATTGGCAAGAAGACATATAAGTTCAGAGAGGATGGATCATGCAAGAATCCGTGACGTTTTGTTAAAACGATTTGACAGACGGACCTTAAATGAGGTCCGTCTTTTACATTATAGATAATTTGCTTATTATAATTCGCTACTTCTGCTAATTGAAGGCACCTCCCTGATGAACGATAATAATATGAGATATATCGAGCGAGGTGTATGTATGCATACTTTATCAAATATTCTTAAGAAGTCTGTTTCCGTTGCATTATCAGTATCTATAGTATCAAGTATTTTTGTGACAAATGTTTCTGCAGCTGCACAGACATTTACCATCAATTACAATATTGATGTTCAGTCAGCAAGAGATATGCTTCCTATGATAAACGATTGGAGGACAAGCGGTGATGCATGGTACTGGAACGAGACTGACACTAAGAAGATCCAGTGCGGCAAGCTCGGAGTACTTACATATGATTACGATCTCGAGCAGATCGCTTTGCAGAGAGCGTATGAAGTTGCTGTAATGTTTGACCACATGAGACCTAATGGAAACAAATGGTCGACATGTACATACAATGGAACAAGGTCCTATGCAGAGAACATTGCTGCAGGTGTGAGTACTGCCGCCGGTACTTTCGAGCAGTGGCAGGAAGAAGATGATCCTTATCAGTTTCAGGGACATAGACGTAACATGCTCGGTTCTTATAAAGCGATCGGCATCGCACATGTTATCCGGAATGGAGTAAGCTACTGGGTACAGGAATTCGGTAATTCCAACAGTGGCGCTTCTGCCACATCTCTTAAAAAGGGCAACTATGACAGAACGATAGAGGCAGATCTTACAGATTGGACTGTATCACTTAATATGGATACAGTTTCTGATATTACCTACGGATCTGTTGTGAGTGTGCCTTCGATAAGTGGCAGTGCTCTTCATTCAGAGACATGGCCTTATCTGGCTTCGCATGGTATTCCTCTTAGATCCTCAGATATCACTTCAGTAGTCTGGAGTACAGATAAGACTTCAGTCGCTAAGGTGCAGAACGGCAAGATAACGGCTGCAGGGGTCGGGAGCTGCACCCTGACTGCCAAGGTAACTCTTGGAGGAAAGCAATACACTCTTACGACGCCTGTTAATGTCAAACAGAGGAGTATTGCTGATACTTATGTAACGGCTTCTGTATCCGACTGCATATTTGACTGGACGGCTCAAAAACCAAAGCCTGTCATAAAATATGACGGCAAGACTCTGGTCGAGGGTACAGACTATACGGTCATCGAATATGAAGGCAATGATTCTGCCACTGATTCTGCTTATGTTAAAGTCAGCGGCAAAGGCAACTTCAATTCGTCAAGGAAGATAAAGTTTGCCATAACACCCAGAGACATAACTGAATGTACACTTGATCAAATACCGGATGTTGAATATGCATACGGCGGCAAAGCACCTTCGGTAAAGCTCTCCTACAATGGCAGGAGCCTAACGGAAGGTACTGATTTTACCATCTCATATGATAGGAACAATGTCGGTAATTCGGAAGTTACCATTGTTGGTCGGGGCAACTTCACGGGCAGAATGACTGCCGGTTATAAGATCGTTCCCGCGGATATCAGCAAACTTACGATAACTTCGATAGAACCGCAGCAATATACAGGCGATCCGATCGAGCCTTTTGTTGCTGTCTATGATGGCGAGGGGAGGCTATGGTCCGGATTTGATTTCACCATAGATTACGAGAACAACACAGAGATCGGAATTGCCAATGTCATCTTGACTGGATGCGGTAATTATACGGGAGTTATTAAAGTTCCTTTCGCCATTGTTGCAGATACATCTCTTAACGGCTGGGTCACGAAGGACGGGTCCAAGTACTACTATGAGAATGGCGTAATGGCCCTCGGATTCAAGACGATAAAGGGTAAGAGGTATTATTTCAGCAAGAAGACCGGCAAGATGCTCACAGGATGGAGAGAACTCGCAGGCAAGAAATACTATTTCAATAAGACTACCGGTGCTGCAACCGTAAACGGCAAGAAGATCTCCGGTAAGTATTATCTGTTCTCATCCAAGGGAGTCATGCAGAAGTCCGGCTGGAAGAATGATTCCAAGGGCAACACATATTATCTGAAGAAGAGCGGCGTTGCTTACACAAAGAAGTGGGCAAAGAAGAAGGGCAAGTGGTACTACTTCGGCAGTAACGGCAAGATGGTGAAGGGCAGATCCCTCAAGATAGGGAAGAAGACGTATAAGTTTAATTCCAAAGGGGTTTGCAAGAATCCGTGATGCGAGGTGTAATTGGTATGCGTAGTTTTTCAAGATTAATTAAGAGTTTCTCGGTATCTTTTGTATCATTGCTGATCGTATTTGTTCTTGTCAGCAACAATGCGTATGCGGCAACGTATAAGACTTTATCTCTGACATATGAAGTTGATCAGTCGGAAGCCAGATCAATGCTCTCATCAATAAATGACTGGCGTCAGAGCGGAGATGCATGGTATTGGGAAGAAGGAGATACTACCAAGCATATGTGTGGAAAGTTAAATGCTTACACATACGATTATACTTTGGAACAGATCGCACTTCAGAGAGCATACGAGATTGCAGTTCACTTTGATCATACAAGGCCTGATGGCAACACCTGCTGGACATGTACTTATAATGGTATTCAGTCTTATGGTGAGAATATTGCCGTTGCTGCGCGAACAGCTGATGAAGCTTTTGAATTGTGGCAGGAAAATAGTTATGGTTATGATCGGCAAGGACACAGAAGAGCTATGCTCAGTTCCAGTTATAAAGCTATAGGTATTGGTCATGTCGTGTATAATGGTGTGCATTTTTGGGTACAGGAATTCGGCATTTCTAATAGCGGTGCTGCAGCAACCACAGCTGTCGTCGGTACGAAGACCGCCACGGTGAAAATTGATGTTAGTTTATTTACTTTCCGCTTGAACACAGACGATAGGATTACTTCTATATCGTATGGAACAACACAAACACTTCCTAAGGTAGTAGGACAGTATTACTCGAGTGAAACATGGGGAACTTGCGGAGCTTTTGTGCCTGACAGCGAGTTATCCAACATTAAATGGACATCCGGAGATACATCAAAACTTGTTATTCAGAATAATTCAACTGTTAAGGCCGTAGGAACAGGAAGCTGTACACTTACTTATAGTGCTACTTATGGCGGTAAATCATACTCAGGTACTATGAATGTAAATGTTAGCACAGTTTCTCTTGCTAATTCTGCGATAACTGCAACAGTACCGACATGTTCTTACGAGGTAAACGGTGTAACTCCCAAGCCTGTGATTACGTATAATGGCTATACTCTTGTTGAGGGAACCGATTATGAGATCACTAGCTATGGCAGTAACACCTACGTTACATCTAATGCTTATGTTTATGTCAAAGGCATAGGTAATTTCACAGGGAAAAAGTATATTTATTTTGAAATCACAAAGTCTAAGTTGAGCGATTGTGTGCTTGAAGCTATCCCAGATGTCAATTATACCGGCAGTGCAATTACGCCATCGATAACTCTATCATATAAAGGAGCTGCACTCAAAAAAGGCACTCATTATACAATGAGCTGTACTGATAATACCAATCCCGGAACAGCTACAGTCACTATCACAGGTGCGACAGGGTTTGATGGAACGCTTACTGCATCATATAAAATATTGACACAGTCAGCATCGAATCTTACGTTCAATGCTATAGCAGATCAGCAGTATAACGGTACTGAGATCACACCAAGTCTCACAATTAAGAACGGGACAAAATATCTTGCGAAGGATACAGATTATTCAGTTGTGTTCTCTGATAACATTGAACCCGGTACAGCCACTGCTGTTGTTACATTTATCGGAAATTATACGGGAACTAAGACAGTTAATTTCAATATCATACCAAGAAACGTCTCTAATGTTTCTGTCTCTGGTGTTTACAGCAGAACATATACAGGATCGCCGATAACGCAGAATATTACTGTTTATACTGGTTCAACAACTCTGGTAGAAGGCGTGGATTATACCGTTAAATATGCGAATAACACTGATATCGGAACAGCAACGATTACCCTCACGGGTATTGGTGACCATTTCACAGGTACGAGAGATATTACTTTCTCAATTACTGCGGTTACTGCATCAATGACATCGTTTAAAACATCTGGTTCATATGTATATACCGGTTCTGCGATCATTCCTGAATTTACTCTGACATATGGTGATCTGACTTTCATCGAGGGTACTGACTATACTGCAACATTATCAGATAATGTTGAACCCGGCCAGGCAAAGGTTGTTATCACTGGTATCAGCACCAGACTTACCGGTACAGCTAACAAATATTTTACTATCAATCGTAAAGGCATTAGCGCGTTGACCGTTGAAGATGTACCTGATCAGGTATATACAGGTTCAGCGATCGAGCCTTCGATCGTAATCAAAGACGGCAATAAGACGCTTATCAGTGGAACGGATTTTACTGTTACGTATTACAACAATACCAATATCAATAGCCGTGCATATGCATATGTTTCAGGAACGGGCCATTACAGCGGATCATTGTATGTTTATTTTAATATTGTTGGCAAACCCATAAATAGCGCAACCATAGGTACCATCTCAGATCAGACATATACAGGTTCTGCTATCCGTCCTTCAGTAACAGTTAAACTCAACGGAACTACACTGACATCAGGTACGGACTATACCGTTTCCTATTCCAATAATACCAATGTAGGAAAGGCGACACTTACCGTAACCGGAAAAGGTACTTATTCAGGCTCTGTTTCCACGACATTTAATATCGTTGCGAGATCGTTATCTGAAGCAACGATTTCCCGGATTTCTTCCCAGGCTTATACGGGAAAAGCTCTTACTCCATCGGTTACTGTTACTGACGGATCTAAGACCCTGATTAAAGACAGGGATTATACTGTAGCCTATACTGACAATACAGAAGTAGGTACGGCAACCGTTATTGTTACGGGAACAGGGAACTACAAGGATTCAATAACTGCTACATTTACTATCTATGCAAGGTCTCTTAGCAATGCATCGATCAATTCTATTCTTGCTCAGACTTTCACAGGATCCGAGATCAAACCTGCGGTTACAGTAACATACTATTCAACAACTCTGACAGAGGGGGTTGATTATCGTTTAACATATTCAAATAATATTAATGCCGGTACTGCTACTGTGACTGTTACAGGTATAGGTTTGTATACTGACAGCAGAAGTGTTACTTTCAAGATCAATAAAAAGTCAATTTCAGATGCTGTGATAAGCCCTATTGCAGATCAAGCTTATACAGGATCAGCGATCAAGCCTGCACTTACTGTCACAGACGGCAGCAGGAATCTTGTGCTTGATACTGATTACACAGCTTCTTATTCAAATTGCGTAAATGCTGGTACAGCAAAAGTTACGATTTCAGGTATCGGCAACTATTCAGGCACACTAACTGCAACTTATAGTATCGTTTCCATGACTTCTAAGTTTACTATTGAGGCCGTAGGAGCACAGACATATACAGGTTCGCCATTGACACCTGCTGTTACGGCAAAGGATGGAGATAAGATACTTACGAGCGGTACAGACTATACCGCTGAATACTTCAATAACGTTAATGTTGGAACTGCAATGGTAACTGTTACGGGAAAGGGCAGTTATTCCGGCAGCATTTCGACGACATTTGCCATCCTGCCAAGGTCCATCAGCAATGCAGCAATATCTTCTATCGCAGCACATACATACACAGGATCAGCGATAACACCGGCTCCTGTTGTTACTGACGGAACTAGGACTCTAAAACTTGATGTCGACTATACTGTTTCATATTCAAGAAATACAGATGTCGGCACTGCAACTGTCACTATTTACGGCACAGGCAACTATACAGGCAGTAATGGGGCAACATTTATCATCAATGCTAGATCTATCAACTCTGTTACGATCGCATCTATACCTTCGCAGTCATATACAGGTTCAGCTATAACTCCTGCGATTACTGTTACGGACGGTGATAATAAACTTATCAAGGATACTGATTACACTGTATCATATAAAGACAATACCGATGTCGGAGAAGCAACTGTAACCATTAAGGGTATTGGCAATTATACAGGAACCACGACTGCCACCTTTAATATAGTTTCAAATCCGTCAAGACTTACGATCGATCCTATTGATGACCAGACATTCAACAAATCATATCTTAAGCCTGATGTGACAGTCAGGGCAGGATCAAAAGTTCTTTCTGCTGATACCGATTATGTTGTCTCATATTCTGACAATTATGCAGCTGGTACAGCGAAAGTTACTGTTACAGGTAAGGGAGATTATCAGGGAACTGTAACAGCATACTTTACGATCCTTCCAAAGTCTGTAAAGGGACTTACAGTATCTGATATTATTGACTACACATATTCAGTTACGGCCGCTGAACCTTCTGTTACCGTAAAGGATGGTGGTGTCCTGCTGAACAACCCTAAAGATTACATGATATCTTATCTAAATAACGTAAATGCCGGTAAAGCTACATTGAGAGTAACAGGAAATGGCAATTATACAGGAACTTTGGATAAGACATTTACGATCATGCCAAGGTCGATCAGCGTATCATCTATATCTACGATAGATTCTCAGATGTATACCGGTGATCCGATAGAGCCTAAGATCAAGCTCATTGTAAATTCAGTTACTCTTGTTGAGAGCAGGGATTATGAATTGACATATGCTGATAATGTTGATGTCGGAACGGCTACAGTTACTGTTACAGGCATCAACAATTATAAGGATTCTAAGACCGTTTCATTCAAGATCATTGGTGATACAGGTTTCACCGGCTGGGTAACAGATGCCAAGGGAAAGAAGTACTATTACGAGAATGGTGCTATGGTCTTAGGTTTCAAGACGATCGAAGGGAAGAGGTATTATTTCTCTAAGAAATCTGGTAAGATGTTGACCGGCTGGAGAGAACTCGCCGGTAAGAAGTACTATTTCAATCCTAAGACAGGCGCTGCTACGGTAAACGGTAAGAAGATCGACGGCAAGTATTATCTTTTCTCCGCTAAGGGCGTGATGCAGAAGAGCGGATGGAAGAACGATTCCAAGGGCAACACTTATTATCTCAAGAAAAGCGGCGTTGCTTATACAAAGAAGTGGGCGAAGAAGAAGGGTAAGTGGTACTACTTCGGGTTCAACGGAAAGATGGTCAAGGGAACTTCGCTCAAGATAGGCAAGAAGACCTACAAGTTTAAATCTAACGGAATCTGTAAGAATCCGTGATTATAGTGGAGGAAGAAATGCGCATTATCAGAACAGTTTCGGGCACAGTAGTAAGCTTCTTAATGGCGTTTGTTATGCTGTTTGCGATCAATTCAGTCGTAAGTGCATCAACACCAACGTCATTACCGAGCTCAAAGAACACATACCTTGTTAAGACATCGGACGGTTATATGATCTTCCAGGGCAACAATGGTAAATCATATCTGGCAGAGTATTATGACTCTGATTACAATGCGGTCAGTACCAAGACGATCTCTATGGAATTGACTAAGTTCGGCGGATTCTTCGCTTCGGGAAGTAATTATTACATTCTGACAGGTCAGGATAATGATAACGAATCCAACACTGTCGAATGCTTCAGACTTACAAAGTACGACACTTCTTGGAATCGTCTTTCTTCCTGTTCTGTCAAGAATTGCAATACCTGTAGTCCGTTCAATAATTATAACGAGAATAAATACATGGGCAAGACAGCATCCTTTGCGATCTCTGGCAATAAGCTTGTTGTCAGGACATGCCATATCTCGTATAAGTGCGGTGATGACAACAATAATGCTCAGTCCAACATGGTAATGCTCTTTGACGTTTCTTCAATGACTCTCCTGGACAAGATGGATGAGATGGGCGTTGAGACACAGGGGTATGTAAGCCATTCATTTGCGCAGTACGCACAGATCGAAAACAACCATATCATTGGCGCCGATATCGGTAATGCTTATCCGCGCGGCGTCATGATCTCTTATTACAAGAATGATATCTCTTCCGGAAAGTTCAATGACGGTGAGACTGATTTCTGTAATTATACTGTTCCCATCCAGTTTGCAAGCTATCTTGGCGATCCCGAGATCAAAGCGACTTTGGGAGGACTTGAAACAACTTCAAGCGGATCTCTTGTAGCTGGTACGAGCATTAACCAGTCCAACTTCTCCTCAGGCAAAACATATAATGTTTTCGTTTGTTCGGCAAGTAAATATGCTGAGGATTGTAGTGTCAACTGGCTTACGAGCAATGCTGAAGGCTCAGGCAGCTGTACTAATGTTCATCTCGTTAAGATAAACTCAAATAAGTTTGCTGTTATCTGGCAGTATAACGGAAATTCTATCCAGTATACTTTTGTTGACGGATCCGGTCAGAGCCTCAGCAAGGTCTATACCGAAGCCGGTTATGTGAACACCTGCGATCCTATCTATGATAACGGTAAGGTTCTCATTTTTATTGATGATGTTGATTCAGACGGCCCTATTACCGATTTTGGCATTATCGATGCATCCACTGGTGCATTCAGCCTCACAAAGAAGATCAGCATCTCTTCTGCTAACATTACCGGTATTCCGACTTACGAATACTATACAGGTTATCCGATCGAACCTAAACTCACTGTAAAATATGGTAATGAGACACTTGTTGAAGGTGTTGATTATTACGTCACTTACATCGATAATACTAAAGCCAGTAGTAATGCCAAGATATATGTTTATGGTATGGGGAAGTATGACAAGAGCGCATATAGATCTTTCACAATCAAACAAGCTCTATCCTCATCTGTAACCCTCGCAGAAGACTGTGTCATGAGCTATACAGGAAGCACAGTCCTGCCGACTCCCGTATACATGCTTGGTAACTACAGGCTGCAGAGCGGAACTGATTATACGATCACCAACAATGATACCGCTGTCGACGTGGGCACACATACGGCTAAAGTTAGTTTCAGAGGAAACTTCGCAGGCACGCTTACTTTAACTTATACTATCGTCAAGACTGATGACGATGATATCGGCAAGCAGAATATAACTCCGACCACAGCAACTTATAACTTCGGCAAGGCGTTAACTCCTGATCCCACGATCACAAACAAGAGCGGAACAAGACTTGTTAAAGGAACTGATTACACGGTAACATATTCCAATAACATCAACGCCGGTGTCGGCACTATGACGATCAAGGGTATCGGCAGTTATTCAGGTTCAGTTGATGTCAGTTTCACGATCAACCCGTATGATCTTTCTAAAGTGAATCTGACACGTACTACTACCAGCTACACTTACACAGGCAGTGCGATAGTTCCTGAATACACATTAAGTAAAGATAGTTATACGCTTGTAAAGGGAACAGATTATACTTTTTCCTGCACTGGCAACACTCTTGTCGGTACTTTCACGTCTACTGTAACAGGCACAAAGAATTTTACCGGAAAGAAGACTTTCGATACGACGATCAAGGCTAAGAGTATTTCGGAAGTCAGCGTTACAGGTATCGGTTCTGTTCCTTATACAGGACAGCCTCAGACGCCTTCATTTAAGGTCATGGATGGTAATATCCAGCTCGTTTCCGGAACTGACTACACTTATACGTATTCAGACAATACTAATGCAGGCACGGCATATATTAATCTTACAGGTAAGGGCAATTATACCGGTACATATTCATTCCCGTTCTCAATCGGCGGATTGAATCTTAACGACAGCACGCTTGCATTGTCACAGCAGTCATATACTTACAGCGGTTCTGAGTGTAAGCCTAACGTTACTGTAACTTATAACGGCACCAAACTTACTTCCGGAACTGATTACTCTGTTAAGTATGCTAATAACACAAATGCCGGAACAGCTACAGTTACTGTTACAGGTAAGGGCAATTACAGCGGTACAAAGCAGATAACATTCAAGATCAATCCCAAGTCATTGCTCAATCTGACGTTCTCATCGATCTCTGATGTTACATATTCAGGTACGGCTTATGAGCCTAAGGTTACGATAACTGACGGCAGCACGTCATTGACAAAGGGTACGGATTATAAAGTAACTTATTCAAACAATACTGAGCCCGGTGAAGCTTCTGTATATGTTGAGGGTATCAATAATTACACAGGCACAAAGACCCTGAAATTCACGATCAAGGGTAAGCCGATCTCTGATACGACACTTGCAGTATCGAGCTGCACATATACCGGCAAAGCTCAGCAGCCGACAGTTACTGTTACTGACGGTACGACAAGACTCACTCAGGGCACAGACTATACAGTATCGTACAGCAACAATACTAATGCCGGTACTGCAACCGCAACCGTTTCAGGAAAGGGTCACTATACAGGAACTAAGTCCAAGACATTTAAGATCAATCCTTGTTCTCTTGAAGCTGTTGGATCTATAGAACTTGATACCGAGACTTATGACGGCACTGCTCATAAGCCTGATGTTAATCTCGTCTTCAATAACGGATCCCTCACAAAAGGCACTGACTATACTCTTGAGTACAAGAACAACAAGAATGCAGGTCAGGCTACTGTAACTGCAACAGGTACAGGAAACTTTACAGGGACACGTACTTTCTATTTCATGATCGAAGCCAAGGATATATCTGACACTACCGTAGCTTCCATTTCGAATGTAACTTATACGGGAAGTGCTTTTACACCTTCTGTTACAGTTAAGGATGGCAGTGTTCAGCTTGATGAAGGTACAGATTACACATTAAGTTACTCAAATAACACCAATCCCGGTACGGCTAAGGTCACGATCACCGGTAAGGGCAACTACAAAGAAACAAAGACGGTAACATTTACCATCAGTGCTAAATCGATCGAGGCGATGACTCTGTCTGAGATCGCAAGCTGCGAGTATAACGGCAACCCTCAGACGCCTGCAGTAACGGTCTATGATGGTACGACTCGTCTTTTTGATGGAACTCACTATAAGGTCTCTTACAGCAGCAACACCAATGCCGGCACAGCGAAAGTCACCATCACCGGCCTCAGCCCTTACGGCGGATCTATTGTATCGAGCTTTACGATCACAAGGAAGTCCCTCTCAAAGGGTATAACTGTTGCTGATATCGCTGCTGTAACTTATAACGGCAATGATCAGCAGCCAGGTATGACATTGACTTATAATGGAAAGACTCTTAAGTCCGGCACAGACTACACATTATCTTATGTGGATAATAAGAATGCAGGCACAGGTAAGGTCGTAGCTTCAGGTATCGGTAACTTTACCGGTACTGTTAGCGGTACTTTCACGATCAACCAGAGATCTATCGGAAATGCATCGATCGCTTCGATAGCTGATGTAACATACACAGGAAGTGCGATCGAACCTGCAGTAACAGTTACTGACGGCAGCAAGACCCTTAAGAAGGGAACTGACTATAAGGTTTCATATTCCAATAACACTAATGCAGGAACTGCAACAGTTAATATCGAAGGTATCGGAAACTACACTGGCAGCAAGTCCGCCTCATTCAAGATCGTCGCTTCATCAGCTAACTTCACAGTTGAAACCATTGCAAGCCAGCAGTATGACGGTACAGCCAAGACACCTGCTGTTACTGTAAAAGACGGCGATAAGACTCTTTCTGTCAATACTGACTATACTCTTGATTACAAGAACAATACGAATGCAGGAACAGCAACTGTAATTGTCAATGGTAAGGGCAACTACAGTGGTTCAGTATCAGCAATGTTTACGATCACTGCAAGATCGATAGGCAATGCTGCTGTTGAAGGCCTGACGGATGTTGTTTATACAGGCTCAGCTATCAAGCCAGCGCCTGTCGTTAAGGATGGCAGCACTAAGCTTAAGCTTGATACTGACTATTATCTTGAGTATTCGGACAACACAAACTGCGGTACAGCTACTGTTACTGTTAAGGGCAAGGGCAACTACAAGAGCTCTGTATCCGCTACGTTCAAGATCACACCTAAGAGTGTTACTCTGACAGTATCAGACATCGTTGATCAGAGATACAACGGAGCCAAGATCGAACCTGCTGTCACAGTTAAGACAGGAAGCACAACGCTTAATCTAAACAAGGATTATAAGGTGTCTTACAAGGACAACACCAATGCAGGCACCGCAACCGTTACTGTTACATGCGTCGGTAACTATTCAGGTACTGCAACTAAGACTTTCAAGATCCTTGCAAGGTCGATCGCAGCTGCAACGGTTGAGGAGATCCCACAGCAGCTCTATACAGGTTCAGCGATCACTCCTTCAGTAACGGTTACTGACGGCGATGTAACACTCGTTGAAGGTACAGACTTTACTGTAACTTATATCAACAATAAGGATAAGGGTACGGCAACTGTCACTATTGCCGGTATTGGCAACTACAACGACACGACTGAAGTCCAGTTTAATATTGTGTCCATCGAGAAATATACCGGCTGGAAATATGACAGCAAGGGCAAAAAGAAGTACTATTACAAGGATGGTTCCAAGGTTAAGGGACTGCAGAAGATAGGAAGCAAGAGGTATTATTTCGATAAGTCCACAGGCAAGATCGTATCCGGCTGGAAGACTGTCAGCAAGAAGAAGTATTATTTCAGTAAGACTTCATTTGCAGCAACAACCGGCGGCAAGAAGATCGGTAAGTATTATTATCTCTTCAGCACATCAGGCGTGATGCAGAAGAGCGGCTGGAAGTATGATTCCAAGGGTAATACATATTATCTGAAGAAAGATGGTAAAGCCTATACGAAGAAATGGGCTAAGAAGAAGGGTAAGTGGTACTACTTCGGATCAAACGGAAAGATGGTAAAGGGCAAATCCCTCAAGATAGGGAAGAAGACCTATAAGTTCAAGTCCAACGGCATATGTAAGAATCCGTGATAATTATTGGAGGAAGAAATGCGAATCTTAAGAACAGTTTCAGGCACGGTAGTCAGCATCTTGATGGCATTTGTGATGCTGTTTGCATTTAATTCAATAGCAAGCGCTTCAACACCATCATCATTGCCCAGTTCAAAGAACACGTATCTTGTTAAGACCTCGGACGGTTACATGATCTTCCAGGGCAACAATGGTAAATCTTATCTTGCAGAGTATTATGACTCTGATTATAACGTTGTCAGCAAAAAGACGATCTCTATGGAACTTACAAAGTTCGGTGGCTTTTTCGCAACGGGAAGTAATTACTACATCCTGACGGGACAGGATAATGATAATGAATCAAGCAGTGTTGAATGCTTCAGGCTTACAAAGTATGACACGTCCTGGAAGCGTCTCTCTTCGTGTGCTGTCAAGAATTGCAATACCTGCAGCCCGTTCAATAATTATAATGAGAAAAAATTCATGGGCAGAACAGCATCCTTTGCGATCTCCGGAAGCAAGCTTGTAGTAAGGACTTGCCACATTTCTTATAAATGCGGTGATGAGAATCAGAATGTTCAGTCTAACATGGTGATGCTCTTTGATGTATCTTCAATGAAACTGCTTGATAAGATGGATGAGTTGGGATGTGAAACCCAGGGTTATGTTAGCCATTCCTTTGCACAGTATGCAAAGATCGATAATGGACATATCATAGGCGCCGACATCGGTAATGCTTATCCCAGAGGAGTAATGATCTCATATTATAAAAATGATATTTCTTCCGGAAAGTTCAATGACGGTGAGAATGATTTCTGTAATTATGTGGTTCCCATCGAGTTTGACGGCTATCTTGGAAACCCTGAGATCAAAGCGACTTTGGGCGGACTTGAGACAACAGGAAGCGGGTCTATCGTTGCAGGAACAAGCGTTAACCTGTCAAATTTCAATTCAGGCAAGACATATAATGTATTTGTTTGTACTGCCGGCAAGACTGCAGATTCCAGTAGTATAAACTGGCTTACGAACAATGCGGAAGGCTCCGGCAGCTGTACTAATGTGCATCTCGTCAAGATCAGTTCTAACAAGTTTGCCGTTATCTGGCAGTACGCCGGCAATTCGATCCAGTATGCATTTGTTGACGCTTCAGGTAAACTCCTCAGCAAGGTCTATACTGAAGCAGGTTATGTAAACACATGTGATCCTATATATGATAATGGTAAGGTGCTCATCTATATTGATGACGTTGGTCCTGACGGTCCCATAACGGATTTTGGCATTATCGATGCATCTACAGGCGCTTTCACCATTTCAAAAAACATAAGCATTTCTTCTGCTAATATTACCGGCATTCCGGATAAAGTAACATATACAGGTTCTCCGATCAAACCTAAGCCTACTGTTAAGTTTGGCAGTGAGACACTGGTCGAAGGCGTTGATTATTCTGTTACCTATAAAAATAATACTAATGTCACTTCGAGCGCTGAGATCTATGTCTGCGGAATGGGTAAATATGGTGAGAAGAGCAGGATAACATTCAAGATCACACCAAAATCAATCTCTGCTGCAACTGTTAAAAAGATCTCTGACCAGCTCTATACAGGTTCGGCGATCACACCTTCTGTAACGGTTACTGACGGTGATATGACACTCGTAGAAGGCAAGGACTATACAGTATCTTATTCCAATAACAAGGACAAGGGTACGGCTACAGTAACCATCACCGGTAAGGGCAACTACAACGAGACAATAGATGCGCAGTTTAAGATCGTTGGAACAGCTAATTTTACGGGCTGGAAGTATGACAGCAAAGGTAAGAAGAAGTACTACTACAAAGACGGTGTAAAAGTCAAGGGCCTCCAGACGATCGGCAGCAAGAAGTACTTTTTTGATAAGTCGACATGTAAGATCGTCACCGGCTGGAAGACTATCAGTAAGAAGAAGTATTATTTCAACAAGACCACCTGCGCTGCAACAGTAAACGGCAAGAAGATCGGTAAGTACTATTATCTCTTCAATAAGAGCGGTGTAATGCTTAAGTCCGGCTTGAAGGACGATACTAAGGGTAATACATACTACCTGAAGAAGGATGGTAAGGCTTACACAAAGAAATGGTACAAGAAGAGCGGTAAGTGGTACTACTTCGGATCAAACGGCAAGATGGTGAAGGGAAAATCCCTCAAGATAGGGAAGAAGACGTATAAGTTTAATTCCAAAGGTGTTTGCAAGAATCCCTGATCTATAGCAGTAAGGGGCCACTCCGGTGGCCTCTTATCTTTATTATAAAAAAACACTTGACCTTTGCCCGACTTATTTATATACTATTCAAGCGTTCAATAACGCTTAGCGGTGTTTGACGTGGGCCTTTAGCTCAGTTGGTTAGAGCAACCGGCTCATAACCGGTCGGTCTTGGGTTCGAGTCCCTGAAGGCCCACCAACCGCACCGGCACAATCGAATATATGGGAGGATTCCCGAGTGGCCAAAGGGAACAGACTGTAAATCTGTCGTCAGCGACTTCGGTGGTTCGAATCCACCTCCTCCCACCACAACAAACCTTTTCGGCTGACCGCTGAAGAGGTTTTATTTTTAGAGTATGAAGAGAATAAGTAAGATCGAATTTAAGGACAGGATAGACCAGACTTTCAACTGGATCGATCTTCTTATGCGCAATAAGACCGTCATTGCGGTCATGCTCCTGATCGACGGCATAACATTTGTATTTAATCCCAATGTCGGTGTCAACGGGCTTGCAAGGGGAGTGGCTTTTTCTGTTATCATCGCAGCTGTTACTATTCTCTTCGCTGCCATATTTGAAGACAAGAAAACGAAGAAGACCGCTATAACCATAGGCTCTGCATCAGTGGCGATACTTTTCAGTATCCTGGTCTTTATCTGGCCTGAGGTTCCTGCCGCTATACTCACATATCTGCTTGCCTTTCTCATCATATATAATGGATCTTCCAATGTGTTCCAGGCATTCCGTCTTGAGAAACTGATCGCCAGAAGGAAGAAGAATGAGGAGAGGATCAACCATATTGAACAGGAATTGTCCGGTAACTTATATAAAGACGAGATCGCAGTCAGTATCAAGGAAGGGATCAACGAGCAGTTCTCCAGACGTCTTGATCCCGTTAACGAACTTAAGAACAGGTTCAGCCTTCATTCCAAGTTAGAGATCATCATAGACATTCTCTCGGTAGTCTTAGGAGTACTGATACTTGTGTTCCCGGGGTTATTTGGACGGCAGCTTATGAGGATCTTGGGGT
>Ga0247608_10003060_pt1 | contig 19943 bp, 18 predicted proteins | sample 176DNAGHGlowgp2_FD_193490 | JGI IMG/M metagenome (GOLD analysis project Ga0247608, IMG submission 193490) | Sheep rumen microbial communities from Palmerston North, Manawatu-Wanganui, New Zealand - 1766 DNA GHGlow gp2 | ecosystem: Host-associated > Mammals > Digestive system > Stomach > Rumen ...
CAAACTGCAAAAATGACGGGCGAGCGGAACTCGCCCCTACAGATTCCACGCAAAAGGAGTTTACTATGAAAACAGCCCCGATTTTCAGCGATAATATGGTGCTTCAGCGCCACAAGAACATCCGCGTGTTCGGCTCGTGCTCGGGCAGGGAGCAGCGCATCACCGTCAGCATCCCCGAGCTCCACGCCTCCGCGGAAGCCGTCATCACGGGCAGCCGCTGGGAGGCTGTCCTGCCCGCTCTCCCCGAGTGCGACAGCTGCACCCTCGTTGTCGCCTGCGGAGCGATACAGAAGCAGTTCACCAATGTTGCAATCGGCGAGGTATGGCTCGCGGGCGGACAGTCCAACATGGAGTACGAGCTCCGCAACGACAGGCACGGCGCTGACGAGCTCCGCGAGTGCGCGCGGGAGAACGTCCGCTACTACTACACGCCCAAGGTCTCGATGCTCGGCGAGGAGCTCAACGCCGCAGAAGCCGCCTCGCGCTGGGAGGTCGCCTCGGAGACGGACTCCGTCGCGTGGTCGGCAGTCGGCTGGTACTTCGCAAAGGAACTCAGCCGCAGGCTCGGCTGTATAGTGGGCATTCTCGGCTGCAACTGGGGCGGCACGTCAGCCTCCGCGTGGGTGCCGAGGGAGGTGCTCGATACCGCGCAGCTCCGCCCGTATCTCGACGAGTATGACGCCGCAACAGCGGGCAAGTCCGACGAGCAGATGATTGCCGAATACGACGAGTACACTGCCTATCAGGCGGGATTCGACAGGCGCGTTGCCGAGTGCTATGCGGAAAATCCCGATATCAGGTGGAGCGAGGTACTCGGAAAATGCGGCGAGAACCGCTACCCAGGACCGCTCGGGATAAAGAATCCCATGCGCCCGTGCGGGCTGTATGAGACTATGGTGAGCCGCGTCTGCCCGTACACCGTGAGGGGCGTGCTGTGGTATCAGGGCGAGTCCGACGACCACCGCCCGCAGTCCTACTGCGAGCTGATGAGCGCGCTGATACGCTGCTGGCGCGGAGCGTGGCACGACGATGAAATGGCATTCCTCATCGTTCAGCTCCCGATGTACTCCTGCGACGACGACAACGAGTTCACGCGCTGGGCGTACATCCGCGAGGCGCAGGAGCGGCTTTTCCGCACCGTGAAGAACACGGGACTTGCGGTCGCGCTGGACTGCGGCGAGTACAACAATATCCACCCCACTGACAAGTCCACGGTGGGGCACAGGCTGTATTTGCAGGCACTCAGCGAGGTCTACGGGCTCGCGGACAGAGCCAAGACTATGCCGCCGATGTACGCCTCCCACGAGGTTCGGCACGGCGACACGATGATAGTTTACCTCGATAACCCGTCGGGCGGCTTGTCGGGGAATGACGGGCATCTCGACGGCTTCGAGCTCGCGGGTGCGGACGGAGCCTACTATCCCGCTGATTCAGTGGAGATACGCGGCAATCAGATACATATCAAATGCGGAAAGGTCAAGCGTCCCGTGAACGTGCGGTTCAAGTGGATAAACTATGCGGGCGTAGGACTTTTCGGTACTAACGGCATACCCGTTGCGCCATTCCGCACGGACAGCTTCCCTAAGGAGGACAAATAATGAAAAAGCTCGCGATACTCATCGCCGCAGTCTCGCTGCTCGCGCTGACGGGCTGCGGAGGAAAAGCCGAAGCTCCCGTTTCGGAGGCTGAGACGACTGCCGAGACTACCACGCTTAGTGATGAAGAAAGACTCGCAAAAATGCAGGCGAATTATCTCAAACGGCTCGCGCTCACAGCCTCGGAGCTCCCCGCAGAGGCGCTCGATATCCCCGACGATTGGGAAATGCTCACCGTAAACGGCGTGACTGTGCGGATTCCTGCGGATTTTGCCGAAGATGCAGAGGACAGCACGACTTATAGCTTCAAGTGCGGTGACGTCAAGGGCTATGTCAACTTCTACGAGGACGATGAGGTCGATATAAATGGTCTGTATAAATCCATGCTGGAGATGACCGACCTGAAGTCGGCTTTCGGCAGCTTCGGGCTTGAATTCGACGGCACTGTGCGGTCGATGTATAAGAACCTGCTGACACTGACCGCGGAAGACCTTGAGTCAGCCGATGAAAAAACGAAGAATGACCTGTCGAGCTTCGGAGCATTGTTCATGTTCACCGAGAAGATGTACGACCTCGAAAAGGACGGCTGCGAGCTGTTTATCTCCGATATGAAGGACAGCATGAAGGACGACGACGGAAACGATGCCTACAGCGTGGACATCTTCGACGATAACAGCGAGCTCTACGTCGTGACTATCGGCTGCAAGGACGAGCTGACTGCCCTGCGTATCGCTGCCTCTGCTGAGCTGGAATAGTCCCGCACCGATAATTAACGTCAGCATTATGCAGTGGCGCTCTTCTTGCGTCCGAAATAAACGGAATAGTATTCCTCCACAGGAGCAAAAAAAGGCGGACGCAAGTCCGCCTTTACTCAGTCAATGAGCATATTGTTCACTGCGCTCACCAGCGCCTTTATCGACGACGTGATGATATCGTTGTCGATGCCCGTGCCCCAGTAGCTCTTTCCGTCGCCCGTCACTATCTCCACGTAGGAAACAGCCTTCGATGCCGAGCCGACCTCCAGCGCGTGCTCGGTGTAGGCGTTGATGTTGAAGTCAGCTCCCGTATACGAGCGCAGAGCGTTGCTGACAGCGTCAAGACGACCATTACCTGTATCCGTCGCAGTCACGCGCTTGCCGCCGTAGCTGAACGACACCGTCGCCTCTATGCCGTCGCGCTGTACGAAGTGGGTCTCCGTAACGTGAATGGGCGAGGTGATGTCAACGAAGCGCTCCTTGAATATCGCGTAGACCTCGTCGGGGAGGAGCTCCTTGTGCTTCTTGTCGGAGATGTCCTTGACGATGTAGCCAAGCTTCTCGCGCATCTTCTTCGGCAGGTCGTAGCCGAAGCGCGTCTCGAGGATATATCCGATTCCGCCCTTGCCCGACTGGCTGTTGATGCGGATGACGTCCGCGGAGTATTCGCGCCCGATGTCCTCGGGGTCGAGCGGGAGGTAGGGGACGTTCCAGCGGTCTGTGTGACCCTCCGCGCGCCACTTCATGCCCTTTGCGATAGCGTCCTGATGTGAGCCGCTGAACGCCGCAAATACGAGCTTTCCCGTGTAGGGCTGGCGCTCGTTGACTGCCATGCCCGTCAGGCGGGTGTAGACCTCGTTTATCGCGGGGATATCGCTGAGGTCGAGCTGAGGGTCGACTCCCTGTGTGTACATATTCATTGCGAGTGTGATGATGTCGACATTTCCCGTGCGCTCGCCGTTGCCGAAGAGCGTGCCCTCGACGCGCTCTGCTCCCGCGAGCAGTCCCATTTCCGTGTCAGCTACCGCACACCCGCGGTCGTTGTGCGGGTGGAGCGAGACTATCACATTCTCGCGGTATTTGAGGTTCTCGCACATATACTCGACCTGATTCGCGTAGATGTGCGGCATGGAGAGCTGAACCGTTACGGGGAGGTTGATGATGACCTTATCCTCGGGAGCGGGCTTCCACACGTCGAGCACGGCGTTGCATATTTCGAGCGCGAAATCGGGCTCGGTGCCCGTGAAGCTCTCGGGCGAATACTCGAAGCGGTAATTGCCCTCATAGCGCTCGCGGTACTCCTTGCAGAGGCGCGCGCCCGTCACCGCGATGTCGATTATCTCCTCGCGGCTCTTGCGGAAGACTTGCTCGCGCTGTGCGAGCGAGGTGGAGTTGTAGAGGTGGACTATCGCGTTTTTACAGCCGCGCAGAGCCTCAAACGTCTTCTCGATGATGTGCTCGCGGGACTGCGTCAGCACCTGTATCGTCACGTCGTCGGGGATGAGGTTTTCCTCGATGAGGGTGCGGCAGAAGTCGTATTCCGTCTCGGACGCGGCAGGGAAGCCTATCTCTATCTCCTTGAAGCCGATATCGACGAGGAGCTTGAAGAATTCGAGCTTTTCGCCGAGTCCCATGGGTATGACGAGCGCCTGATTGCCGTCGCGCAGGTCGACACTGCACCACGTCGGCGCCTTGTCTACATAGGAGCGCTCCGCCCATTTCATCGCAGTTTTCGGAGCTTCAAAGAACTGTCGTGTGTACTTGCTCACATTTTTCATTGTCGCCATAATTATGCCTCGCTTTCTGCACGGAAAAAACAAAAAAGTCCCCTCCATGCCTTAAACATGGAAGAGACGAAGTATACTCCGTGGTACCACTCTTCTTGACGCCTTCGCGCCCACTCATCTGCGTCCTGACAACGCATATCCCTGTAACGGGAGAAGCCCGTTCAAGCCTAATCCTGCACATGGCGGGAGCAAGCTCTCCGCGCCTCTCTGCGCATTTTCAGCCGACTGCTCGGGGAGGAGCTATGACCCGTATCCGTCTGCCGCCTCGCACCGAACGGCGGCTCTCTGTGGAAACTTCCTCGGGCTTTGTTTCCCTTCATCGCATTTGTTGCTTGAATTATAGCACAGATTTCGGGATTTGTCAAGTAGTAAGAGCTCAGAACTCGGACGGGGCGGCTTAGAATAAAAAATATCCCGCTCGCGAAGAACGGGATATTTTAAATGCTATTTAATTAGTCAGCAAGGGGGTTGCCGTTTGCATCGGTATTGATCTTGCCCATGAGGATCATGATACCCTCAATGATGCCCCACCATGCGCCGATACCGCAAGTACATACTGTAACAACGATCTCGATGATAGCTCTCTTTGTGTTGCCAAGATAGAACTGGTGAACACCAAAGCCGCCGAGGAAGATACCGAGCAGACCTGCTGTCATTTTGGACTTCTGTTCCATAATAAAGTTCTCCTTTCAAATCCTTATGATAATAAGTAAATTAAAACCAAATATATAAAATACTATTTATATATCCGTTAACATTCAGTATATCACATACTTATCACAAAATCAATACGTATTTTGAACTTTTTTTGAATAAGCAGATAACATTCTGTTGTTTGTGCAAAAAATATCTCCTATCGGCAACTGGTATTGTTGACTGTGTACAAATATCGACAAAACGCCTTTTATCTTTGAAATTATTTTATTTTGTATATTGACGAATTAACACGAAAGTGGTAGAATAATAATTACAGGGGATATTCCCCGAATAATTTGTATAAAACAGGAGGCTTTGAAATGAAATACGAAATCATCGGACAGACTGTTCCCGCAGTCGAGGTCACACTCAGCGCAGGCGAATCCATGTTCACCCAGTCGGGCGGTATGGTTTGGCAGACCGAGGGCATCAAGATGACCACTAACGCAAGAGGCGGTCTCGCAAAGAGCCTTGGACGTATGTTCACCGGCGAGTCTATCTTTATGGCTAACTACACCGCTGAGGCGGAAGGCGCTAAGATAGCATTCGGCTCCACAGTTCCCGGCTGTGTTGTTCCCGTGGATATCTCACAGGGTGAGATGATAGTCCAGAAGGGCGCGTTCCTCTGTGCTCAGCAGAGCGTTGACCTCAAGGCTACATTCACCAAGAAATTCTCCGCAGGTCTCTTCGGCGGCGAGGGCTTTATCCTCCAGCGTCTCTTCGGAAGCGGCATGGCTTTCATTGAGGTCGACGGCGATAAGGTAGAGCGTATCCTTGCTCCCGGCGAGGTGCTCAAGGTTGATACCGGTAACGTTGTTGCATTCGATACCTCCGTCAGCTACGATATAGAGACAGTCAAGGGTCTCGGCAATATATTCCTCGGCGGTGAGGGGCTCTTCCTCACGAAGCTCACAGGTCCCGGACGCGTTATACTCCAGACCCAGAACTTCAATGACTTTGCAGGCAGAGTCATCTCCATGATGCCTCACAAGTGAGAAAAGTTCTCGTGACCCTGCTGACAGCGGCGATATACCTGCTGTTCAGCGTGTTTACAGGTCTGTGGGCAATCTCATGGATAATATGGGTCTTCTACGGAGGGTATATGCTCGTATTGCTGTACCGCGACGGAGAGAACGACAAATGAGTCGGGCTTGACTTATTTCTCAAAAGTGTATATAATTAGAATGACCGCTCGGAGCTTCCCTGCGGTCATTTCTTTGACTTAAAGGTGATACAATGGCAAGGATATACCCGCTTTTCAGCTCCAGCAAGGGCAATTCAACGTTCATAGGCTCCGAAAAGGGCGGCATTCTCATCGACTGCGGCGTCAGCTTCCGCAGGCTCTCCGCCGCTCTCGAGCTCAATAATATCCCTCTCTCGGCTGTTCAGGCGGTATTCATAACCCACGAGCACAGCGACCATGTCAGCGGGCTGAAGCTCCTGACCAAGCAGACGGGTATGCCCGTATACGGCACCAAGCGCACGCTCCAGCGGCTGAGCGATACCGACAAGGTCTCGGGGAATTCTCACCTCATCGACATCGTCGGCAAGTCCATAGCCTGCGCGGGCAATGAGGTGACGTGCTTCAATACGCCGCACGACGCGATACACTCCTGCGGCTACAGGATAACCACTGAGGACGGCAGGGTGTGCGCGGTCTGCACCGACCTCGGTCACGTCACGCCCGAGATAGACGCGGCTCTGCTCGGGTGCAGGCTCGTGCTCATCGAGGCGAACTACGACGAGGATATGCTTAGGCACGGTCCGTACCCGCTCTACCTCAAGGAGCGCATACTCTCGCCGAACGGACACCTCTCAAACCACGCGTGCGGCGAGCAGGTCAGCCGCCTGCTGAGGCAGGGGACTACCCACATTATCCTCGGGCACCTCAGTCAGGACAACAACCGTCCCGACATCGCCGACAGCACGGTGCAGTCGCACCTGCTCGACTTCACTCGCGGGCGCGATTACCTCATGGGCGTCGCTCCCGTGGAAACTCAGGGAGGAGCTGTTATCTTCTGATGAATATTGAACTTATCGTCGTCGGCAAGCTGAAGGAGGACTACCTCCGCGCGGCGTGTGCCGAGTATATCAAGCGCCTCGGCAGATACTGCACGTTCACGCTCCACGAGCTCGACGAGTGCCGCCTCAGCGATAATCCCTCCGAGAAGGAGATAGCCGCCGCCCTGAAAAAAGAGGGCGAGCAGATACGCAGGCTTGCCAAGGGCATGGTGATACCCATGTGTATCGAGGGCAGGCAGCTCACCAGTCCCGAGCTCGCGGAGAAGATAGCCTCCGCGGGTGTGGACGGCATCAGCACCGTCACCTTCATCATCGGCAGTTCATTCGGACTCGACCCCGAGGTCAAGGCGCTCGGGGACTTCAAGCTCTCGATGTCGAAGATGACCTTCCCGCACCAGCTCGCGCGCGTTATGCTCCTCGAGCAGATATACCGCAGTTTTCAGATATCCACGGGCGGGAAGTATCATAAGTGACCACGCGGAGATCGCTAACGTTTCTGACAGATTATGGCGCGAACATTGGGATTCCAAAGGGGCTATGTCCCTTTGGCAGGGTCTGGGGCAGCGCCCCGGCGGGTTCCAAGGGCAGAGCCCTTGGTGTCGTCCTATGGACGGCGTATAATCATTTTTAATAAAACCACCCTTCGCAAACAATCCAGTGAATTGTTTGCGAACGCGGAATCTGACGTCTGCTAACGGGCGCCCTACAACAAGTTGCATATAGCATCACAATCCAAATCATAGATTTGGTGTGCTGCTTAAAAGGGCGCCCCTACGATGATTTTCAGGAACCATTTGCAAATTTGTGGAACGCCGAGGGCGGCGTTCCCTACAGTGGTTTCCGTTAATGTTCTTGCGCGCATTATCACGCATAAAAAAAGCACCCTCGCGGGTGCCTTTTTTCTTAGTATGATTTGGATTCGAGCGTTATGCACATCACAAGATAGCCTATCATCAGGATGAGCGAGACTATCGAGCTTCCCGAGAAGCCTGATGTGAACAGTCCTATTACCGAGAAAACGAGGGATACGTATGCCAGCTTCTTGCACTGGGTATAGTCGCCCTTGAAGCCCGCTATCGCCATGAACAGCGTCAGCATGGTGAACAGGAAGGCTATTGCCGCTCCGAGGATACCGCTGCTGATGAATGCGCTCAGTATCGCAATGACCGACCATATGATGAGTAAAACGTTTATTACCTTGAATGCGATTTTCATATCAATTCTCCTTTACTTCTGTAATGTTCCGTGTGAGAGCGACTTGAGGTATGCGTTGATGAAGCCGTCGAGGTCGCCGTCCATGACTGCCTGTATATTGCCGTTCTCGAAGCCCGTGCGGTGGTCCTTTACGAGTGTGTACGGCATGAACACGTAGGAGCGTATCTGCGAGCCCCATGCTATCTGGTTCTGCACGCCCTTGATATCCTCTATCTTCTCGAGGTGCTCGCGCTCCTTTATCTCGATGAGCTTCGAGCGGAGCATCTTCATAGCGTAGTCCTTGTTCTGATACTGGCTTCGCTGGGTCTGGCACGATACCACGATGCCCGTGGGCTTGTGGATAAGTCGTACAGCCGAGCTGGTCTTGTTGACCTTCTGTCCGCCCGCACCGCTCGAACGGTATACCTCCATTTCGATGTCCTCGTCGCGTATCTCGACCTCGATAGAATCGTCTATTTCGGGCATTACTTCGAGAGCCGCGAAGGAGGTGTGACGTCTGCCTGACGCGTCAAAGGGAGACACGCGGACGAGTCTGTGTACGCCCGATTCGGACTTCATATAGCCGTAGGCGTTGTCACCCTCGATGAGAATGGACGCGGATTTGAGTCCCGCATCGTCGCCGTCGAGGTAGTCGAGGAGTTCGACCTTGTACTCGTGGCGTTCTGCCCAGTGGTTGTACATACGGTAGAGCATCTCCGCCCAGTCCTGAGCCTCCGTGCCGCCTGCGCCTGCGTGGAAGGTGAGGATAGCGTTTGCGCTGTCGTACTCGCCCGTGAGCAGGGTTGAGAGCTTCTCCTCCTCGAGTTTTGCCTTGAAGGCGTCGGACTCGGATTTTATCTCCTCAACGGAGCTCTCGTCGTCCTCCTCTATCGAAAGCTCGATGAGGGTGATGATGTCCTCGAGGTTGTTGCTCAGCTTGTTGAATTTCTCTATCTTGCGCTCGAGAGACTTAGTCTCCTGAAGCACCTTCTGCGAGTTTTCGAGGTCGTCCCAGAAGCCGTCCTTTGCGGTCTCGGCGTTCAGCTCTGCCACGCGTTCCTTTGCGGCTTTTATCCTCAGAACGTCGGCGAGCTCCTCTACTTCCTTGCGGTAGCCGACCATTTCGACTCTAAGTTCGTCAAGAATAATCATGGATACTTTTCCTTTCAGATAGGATTTTGCACATATACATTCATTATACCACACGGCAGAGAAAATAGCAAGAGGCGAACAAGCAATTTTTCAGCCTTTTCAGAAAAATATTTGCCGATTTGTATTGCAATTTTATATATGGTGTGATATAATATTTATATTATTATGACCCGCTTTGAACGGGCTAAGTTGGTTCAGGAGGTAAAACTATGAATTGGAGAAAACTGATTGCTGTCGGTACTGCGCTGACAGCGGTCGGCGCGTTCGTGCCGACTCCTGTGATGCAGAAATGCGTCGCTGTCGCAGCAAATATCCTCGATACAGCTGAAAACGAGGAGTTCGAATACGGTGACGTTATTTGTTGGAAAGTTAAGAACCTTGTAAAAGTTGAGAAAGACGACGGTACTGCTACATACGAAGAGGAAGAGTATATCCGTGTTGGCAATATCAAGGATTCCGCGAAGGGCGACATAGTTATCCCTGACGAGATTGACGGCTTGAAGGTCAAAGATGTATACCTATACAATAAGCTGGCAGGAAGGACAGGGCTAACGTCTATCACGTTTCCAAAGTACATGAGTAATATAAACTTAGCTTCACATCCCGATGACTGTGTGCTGAAGGTCGCGGAGGGAAATGAGTTTTACTCCGTCGAGAACGGCTTCCTCATCGATAAAAAACATGAGTATTATGACTACTCGACGCAAAGCTACAAGTATGGCGAATATGTTATGTATAACAGTGAGGCGTTAAAGGGAGAGGTAACAATCCCTGAGGGCGTTCTCGGAGGTTGGTTCCAGTTTGCGGGGAATCCCGATATCACCGTCCTCAACCTCCCCTCCACGCTGAAGTCGCTGGACTGGTACTTCTGCTCGAATATGCCCTCTCTCAAAGCTATCAACGTAGCTGAGGGCAACAAGACCTACTTCTCGTACAACGGCGCGCTCGGCAAGTATTACGATGTTAACTACGACGAGAACGGCAACAGGCTTGAAACTCCCGTAAAGCAGAAGCGCATACTCGCAGTCCCCGAGGGCTATGAGGGCGTATTCAGCGTTCCCGACGGCGAGGCTCTCATATTCACGGGTCTCAGCTTCGAGAACGTATCAAAAATGACAGCGGTAGAGCTCGGCAAGGATACTGTATTCGAGTGCGGCGGCTTCCAGGGCTGTAAGTCGCTCGAGACCATAGAGCTCAACGGCAGGGTCACCTCCATAAGCGGCATCGAGAAGTACCGCGGCGGTCACTGGGACTCCGAAAAGCAGGATTGGGTCGAGGACGATTATATCACAAGCGTAGAAGTGGCAGCTCATATGTTTGCTGATACCAAGTGGTATCAGAACCAGCCCGACGGCGTGCTCTACTGCGGAGCTACAGTCATCGGCTACAAAGGCGACTCCAACTACGACAAGCTCGACATCAAGGACGGCACTCGCACTATCGTAGACAAGGCTTTCAACGGTCTCGATATCGGCGAGGTGAACGTTCCCGCGTCCGTTGAGTACATAGGCGCGTATGCGCTCGACTGCCCGAGGCTCACGGCAGTCAACATCGACAAGGAAAACAAGAATTACGCCTCCGATAACGGCGTCGTATACGACAAGGACATGAAGTGGCTCAAGCTCTACCCGCAGGGCAAGACCGACGAGAGCTACACTGTTCCCGACGGCGTGGAGATAATCGCGGCGAATGCCTGCGACGGCAATAAGTTCATCAAGCACGTCGCTATCCCCGATTCCGTCAACTGCATCTTCGGCTGGGGCGAGTGCGGCGGCGCGTTCAAGAACTGCACGGCTCTCGAGGAATTCACAGTTCCGAACGGCATTGAGCGCTTCAATACGGGCGCTGTCTACAACTCAAGCCTGAAGGCGTTAGACCTGTCGGCAACAGTAGCCAAGTTCTCGGCGGAGTTTGACGACTGCGACTGTGACTACCTCATATTCAGAAATCCCCAGTGCGAGATAAACGGCATGAACAACTTCAAGACTATCGTTGGTCTGAAGGGCTCCAATGCGGAGGCTTTCGCGAGCGAGCATCAGGTGCCGTTCGTGCTCCTCGACGACTACGACAAGGCGCAGGCTACGGCTACAACCACCACGGCGACCACCACAACTCAGACTACGACAACCACTACCGCGACAACTGCCGCAAGCACATCTTCTACAGCACAGCCCTCGACTACATCGACTGCGGCTTCGACCACAGCACAGTCTACAACCACAACAACTACTACAACAGCTCAGCCTACAGCTACCAACACCACCACAACAGAGCAGTCCACGACCACAACTCAGACGACTACAGCTCAGACCACAACAGCTTCGGCTTCGACTACAGCGCCCGTGACTACCACTCCCGAGGGAGGTAATCCCGACAAGCCCGATATGTCGGCATTCCTCGGAAACTGGCTGGTGTACGGAGCTGTTATCAAGGGCATTCCGAGAGATGTTACTCCCGATGAGACATGGCAGTTCGTATTCCTTGAAAACCATACGGGAAGATTTGTCGGACAGGGCAGAGCGTCTGACCTTACATGGGCTCCCTCCGCGGACGGCAAGAAGCTGACAGTTACAGATTCTGACGGCAAATCCCTTGATTTCACGTGTGACGGCACCGAGCTCGTGTGCTACGCCGCAGAGGGCAAGGCGCTCCGCCTCAAACACGGCGAGCTCCCCAACGACTTCGGCGACCCGAACCGCGACAACAAGATAGACGCGAACGACGCTTCGTTCATACTCGTGCAGTACGCGAAGCTGTCCACGGGCGGCGAGAGTGCTCTCACCAAGAACGAGAAGTGGGCGGCTGACGTCAACAAGGACGGCAAGGTCGACGCAAAGGACGCTTCCATATGCCTCGCGTACTATTCGTACCTCTCAACAGGCGGTACGGACGCATTTGACGTTTACCTCGAAAGCAAGAAATAAACCACAAAAAATGCTCCCCGATATGGGGAGCATTTTTGTTGCATGGTTATATGTAGGGGCGTCCGCAATAAACGGTATTGCTCAGCGGTGTCCGCCGCTGCCGCCGTGACTGCCTCCGCTGAAGCCTCCGCCTCCACTTCGGTAGCCGCCTCCGCTGCCGCCGCTGCTCTGCGGGATATGCGTCCTTGAGGTATGCGTGCGGATGAACGTATCGCCCTTCGCGTTGAAGCGTGTCTCCTCCTTGGATAGGTAGATATTCGGGTTCGTCTTGCCCTTGAATCTGTAGTTGCGCTTGGCGATGAGGAAGGAGATGAGGTTGACTATCGCGCCTCCGATGAGACCGATGATGCCTGCCTTCATGAACACTTTGGGCGGCTTGAACTTGGTTATCTTGAGCTCGCCGTTCATGTAGTAGATATACTTGCCCGTATTCTTGTCGTAGTAATACTTCATGCCCTTCTTGAACTCGCTCTGATATGACTGGAGGTCGTTCAGGAAGCACTCTATTCCTCTCTTGACGTCGTAGCAGTGCTCGGCGTAGTTGCCCTCGTCGGAGGACGGCAGATACTCGTAGGTGTTCTCGCGGATAGTGTCCGTCTCGCCGTCATAGTAGAGGATAGCCTTGCCCGCCGTGGAGAAGTAATCATATGCAGGCTTTTTGCCCGTCATGTCGATGAAGAAGAAAACGCCGTCGGTGTCATTGCCGAAGTATTCGTCGTATGCCCTGTTGCAGAAAGTGGGAGTATCGGCATCTGTCATGAGGTAGGTCGGACCTGCGAGCATTACGTAGATATTCAGCTGAGTCCTCGCGGACACGTCCCTGACCTGCTTGTTGAGGTCGGCAAGGAGCTCGGGGCGGTCGTTGAACACTCCCGCGTCATCGTAGACGATAGAGCGCGAGGAGTCGCCGTCCCAGCCCTGAGCGGTATTTTCTGCGAAGGCTGTCAGCGTAAAGAGAGGCAGCATGAAAACGAGTGTCAGCAGCGAGGCTGCCGCAATGAAAAATCGTCTCATAGTATCAGCAGACCTCCTATGAAGAAGATGATCGCGGCAACAGCTCCTATCGCAGAGGTGAAGCCTGCGAGCTTGGGCTTCGAGAGCGGAGGAGTTCCCGCGAGCTTGCCCGTCTGACCGTTCATCGCGAACTCGTAAACCTTATCCTTGTACTTATAGCTCATGAACCACACGGGCAGCATCATGTACTGCCAGTCGGTCTTGAGGACGTTATAGGTCTCGTTCTTGACAGATATCGAGGAATAGCCCTTGCCTATGCTGTTATGTATGACCTCGCGGCTGACCTTGTCGGCGCGCTCGCGGATACGCGGGAATACTCCCGCGCGGTCTACGTCGTACTTGTCTGCGTAGAAGCCGCTGAGATAGGACATTGAGAAGTCCTTCAGGTCATTGTAGTCGAAGGGCTCGATAGCCTCCATGAGGTCATCGTCTATCTTGCTCTCGCCGTCGGCGGGGATACCCTTGGTAAGAACGCGGGCATTTCGCGTGATATTGTACTCGCTCGTCTCGGTGTAGTGATACTCGCCCGATGTCCACGACTTGACCTTCTTGCCGACAGCCTGATAGTGTGCGTCGACATCGCAGTCCGCGACCCAGAAGGGCACGTACAGACCGGTCATCTTCTCGAGCTGCTGCGAGGACTTGAAGTCGCTCGGCACGAACTTGCGTCCCTTGCACCAGTTCTTGAAGGCGTCGAGAGCCTGCTCGCGCGTATAGCGGAAGCCGATGACCTTGCTGGGCTTATAGTCTCCCGTGAGCTTGCCCGAGAGGATAACGGGGTTATGGCAGTAATAGCAGAACAGCGCGGTCTGACCGTCGTCCGCCATAATCTCCGCACCGCAGCTCTTGCAGTAGTAGAGGTTGGTGTGCTCGGCGAACTCGTCCTTTGCCTCCTCGAGCTTCTCGTCGGTGGGAAGCGCCTCGAGCTCGGCGTATATTTTCTTTATCTCCTCCATGGAGAAGGTGCTGTCGCAGTATTCGCAGGCGAGGGTCTGGACCTCGGGGTCGAATTTCAGGTCCGCGCCGCAGTTCGGACATTTATACTCTGATGCGTCCACGCTTGACATCTCCTTTCGCATTACAGTGATACATCTATTTTAACATATTCCGACAGAAATAGCAAGGGCTAAGTTGCCGCGCGGAAAAAACGCTGTCTCTTTCCTGAGCTCTCATCACTGTCCCCCCTTGACAAATGTCAGGATATGTGTTATAATGCAAGCATAAACCTGTGAGGAAGTGTGAGTATCCGCTTCATTTGCGCTTCAGAGAGCCTGCGTTTGGTGTGAGCAGGTGCGTGCGGCTGCGGTGAATGGACTTCCGAGGGCGAGCTGAAAGGTCTGCCGAGTATGCGAGCCGCAGCGGTACTGCGTTATCAAATCCCGTGTATTTCAAGTACACATGAGCGGACGTTTCACACGTCAAGCGGGGTGGCACCGCAGAAGTTAATGTAAAGTTAGCTCCTGTCCTCGACAAAATCTGTCGGACAGGAGCCTTTTTATTGTCCGAAATTTATCAATGAAGGAGAAATTGCTATGTCAAACGAAAAGATCCCTTACAAAATCTATCTCGAGGAGAATGAACTCCCCAAGCAGTGGTACAATGTGCGCGCCGATATGAAGAAGAAGCCCGCTCCGCTGCTCAACCCCGGCACAGGCAAGCCCGTCACAGCTGAGGAGCTCGAGCACGTATTCTGCGGCGAGCTCGTTAAGCAGGAGCTCGACGACACTACTCCCTACATCGACATTCCCGAGGAGATACTCTCCTTCTACAAGATGTACCGTCCCTCGCCGCTCGTAAGAGCATACTGCCTCGAGAAGGCGCTCGGTACTCCCGCAAAGATATACTACAAGTTCGAGGGCAACAACACCTCGGGCTCGCACAAGCTCAATTCCGCTATCGCGCAGGCTTACTACGCAAAGAAGCAGGGACTCAAGGGCGTTACAACCGAGACAGGCGCAGGTCAGTGGGGCACGGCTCTCTCTATGGCGTGCTCGTACTTCGGACTTGACTGTCAGGTATACATGGTCAAGGTCAGCTACGAGCAGAAGCCCTTCCGCCGCGAGGTAATGCGTACCTACGGCGCGAGCGTAACTCCCTCGCCCTCGAATACAACTGGGGTCGGCAGAAAGATACTCGCCGAGTTCCCCGACACAAACGGAAGCCTTGGCTGCGCTATCTCCGAGGCTGTTGAGGCTGCAACAACTCAGGAGGGCTACCGCTACGTTCTCGGAAGCGTGCTCTCACAGGTGCTCCTCCACCAGACAGTTATCGGTCTCGAGAGCAAGATAGCTATGGACAAGTACGGCATCAAGCCCGATATGATAATCGGCTGTGCAGGCGGCGGCTCTAACCTCGGCGGTCTCGTTTCACCGTTCATCGGCGAGATGCTCCGCGGCGAGGCAAAGTATCAGGTCATCGCAGTAGAGCCCGCTTCGTGCCCGAGCCTTACACGCGGCAAGTACGCATATGACTTCTGCGACACGGGTAAGGTTTGCCCGCTCGCTAAGATGTACACTCTCGGAAGCGGCTTCATGCCGTCACCGAACCACGCAGGCGGTCTCCGCTACCACGGCATGAGCTCCATTCTCTCCGAGCTCTACGATCAGGGTCTCATGGAGGCTCGCTCCGTTGAGCAGACAGCAGTATTCGAGGCTGCTGAGAAATTCGCAAGAGTCGAGGGCATACTTCCCGCTCCCGAGAGCAGCCATGCTATCAAGGTCGCTATCGACGAGGCTCTCAAGTGCAAGGAGACAGGCGAGGAGAAGACCATTCTCTTCGGTCTCACAGGTACAGGCTACTTCGATATGTACGCTTACGGCGCATACAACGACGGCAAGATGAGCGACTATATCCCCACAGACGAGGAAATCGCAAAGTCGCTCGCAAATCTGCCCGATATCAAGTAATAACGAAAAAAGCACCCGTGAGGGTGCTTTTTTTGCGCCGTGCTGACTTCAGAACCGAAGCCGATTCGGAGCGGCGCTTGTTATTTTATCTCAAGCCTCTTCGCTATGGGCTCGGCAGGCTTCTTCTTCGGGAGTTCTATTGTGAGGATTCCGTTCTTGTACTCCGCAGCGATAGCCTCAGCGTCAACGTCGGAGATGTCGAAGCTCCTCTTGTACGAGCCGTACTGTCTCTCGCGGCGGATATATTTGGTAGTATCGTCCTTTTCCTTCTTCTCGGCGGAGTGCTCCGCGGAGATAACGAGGAATTCGCCGTTGATGTCGAGCTTGATGTCCTCCTTCTCGAAGCCGGGCAGTTCGGACTCCATAACGTATTTATCGCCTGTATCCTTGATATCCGTCTTGCAGGCGTTGACAGGCATACTGTCGTAGTTATTGTCGATATCGTTCCAAAGATTGAAAAGGTCAAAAGCGTTTCTTCCAAAGGGTGTCATTCCGTACATCATATTTATTCCTCCTTGTATCTTACGGTCCGTCGGGACCATTGCTTATAGTGTGTGCGTTATTCGGTGGGATATACGTGCTCCATTGGGATCAGTCCTTTCAAGTGCTCATTGTTTTTGTTTCATTGTCTGTATGATACAGCCGCTTTGTGTTGGGATTATCATGAGATTGTGAAAAACAGATGAAATTTAGCACTCACCGCACGCGAGTGCTAACACTTGTGTACGGTGAGTGCTAATGCGTGGACAAAAAATAGGGCGGAAACTATCCGCCCTCAGTATTATCACATGATGATATCCTCGAATTTGCCGCGTATCGCCTTTACGAGTGCGGTAGGGGAGAGTCGAATCTGCGTACCTATGCGTCCGCCGCTGATGTAGAACAGCTCCATGTGCTCGGCGGTAGAGTGTACCACGGTCATGAACTGCTTTTTCATGCCGATAGGCGTACAGCCTCCGCGGACGTAGCCCGTCACGGCGGTGATGTCCTTGACGTGCAGGAGCTCCACGGACTTCTCGCCCACGCTTTTCGCGGCTTTTTTGAGGTCGAGCTCTTCAGCCACGGGGAGCAGGAAGCAGTAATAGCTGCCCGACTTGCCGTGCGCGACGAGGGTCTTGAAGGTCTCCTCTACGGGCTGACCGAGAGCCTCAGCGGTGTGTATGCCGTCGATGAACTCGCCGCACTCGTAGGTCTGCACGGTGTAGTCTATCTTGCTCTTGTCGAGGAAGCGCATTGCGTTTGTTTTCAGTTCCTTAGCCATATTATCACCTTTCGGGACGTCGTTCCCTACAGATTATTTTGGGCGGATAATATCCGCCCCTTTTTTATTCCTTATTCTCAGCCCTGTGCCGCGAATAGACACAGCCGCAGTAGTTCTGCCGATACAGACCGTACTGCCGCGACAGCTCGATAGAGTGCTTGTAGCCGTCGTGCTTCTTGAAGTCGGAGCAGAGGTAGGCGACGCCGCACTCCTCCGCTGTTTTGATGCCGCACTCGTTGATGAACGCGCAGTCCTTATGCGGGCTTATCGTGAGCGTGGTCGTGAAGAAGTCGCAGCCGAGCTCGCGCGCCTTTTTGCCTGTTTTACGCAGTCTGTAGGCTATGCAGCGCTGACAGCGCTCGCCGCGCTCGGGCAGGTCCTCGAGCCCCTTCGCCAGCTCGTAGAACGGTGCAGGGTCGTAATCCTCGTCTATCAGCTCCACATCGAGCCCGAGCTCCGCTATGAGGCGTTTCAGCTCGTTCTTGCGGTAGATGTATTCCTCCTCGGGAGCTATGTTCGGGTTGCAGAAGTAGACGGTGATGTCGAAATGCCCGTACAGGAACAGCAGCGTGTGGCTGCTGCACGGAGCGCAGCACGCATGGAGCATTAGCCGCGGCTTTTCGCCGCTTTTTTCGAGCTCCGCGAGCTTGTCGTCGAGCATTTTCCCGTAATTCGGCTTCTGCATCACTTGTCCTCGAGATTTTTCAGAGCCTTGAGCTCCTCCTTATTGAGGCGTATCTCGGCGTCCTTGAGGAGCTTGACCTCGCTCCTGTCGAGGGTCACGGGGACCTCGGACTTCTCGGTCTTTATCCTGAGCTTGCCCGTGATGAGGTTAGCGTCCTCGACTCTGCCTCTGTCGCCGTCAGGAGTTACAACGATAGCGCCCACCTTCGGCGTTATCTTCAGCAGCGAGTCATACGCCGCCTGCTCGTTTTTCAGGCAGCACATCAGTCTGCCGCAGGTGCCCGATATCTTGGTCGGGTTCAGCGATAGACCCTGTTCCTTTGCCATTTTTATGGATACGGGGTTGAAGTCGCCCATATGCGCCTTGCAGCAGAACTCTCTGCCGCAGATACCGAGTCCGCCGAGAATCTTCGCCTCGTCGCGGACGCCTATCTGACGCAGCTCTATACGTGTGCGGAACACAGCCGCGAGGTCCTTGACCAGCTCGCGGAAGTCCACGCGGTTCTCAGCCGTGAAGTAGAACAGCATCTTGTTGTTGTCGAAGGTGCACTCGACATCAACGAGGCTCATTTTCAGCTTGCGGAGGGCGATTTTCTCCTCGCATATGCGGAAGGCGTCCTTCTCGCGCTGCTTGTTCTTTTCGACCGTTCTGAGGTCGTTCGCGTCGGCGAGCCTGATTATCGGCTTGAGGGGCGAATTTATCGCGTTGTCCTCAATCTGCCTGTTGGCGATGACGACCTCGCCGCATTCCACGCCCCTGACAGTCTCGACAATGGCGCGGTCGCCGACATTAGCCTTGATATTGCCCGGGGAGAAGTAATATATCTTCCCGACGCTCTTGAAGCGGATACCCACTATTTCTTTCATAAAATGCTCCTTTGTCCGATTCAGCGGACGGTTTCTATCATCTCCGCGCTCAGTGCCGCAAGCACCAGCTGCGGATTAACATTTGCCTCCATAGCTCCCCACGCTTTTTCGATGCTTTCGTGGAGACGCGCTGCCTGAGACGCCGTTACCATTTTCGAGAGCTTTTCGGCTCCCTCGCGGTAGCAGCCTGTCAGCGCAGCGTCAGAGCTGCGGTTGAGGACGGCGCAGTCACGCACGAGCTTGTCCGTCATGGAAAGCACCTCGCGTATATCGTTCCTGCCGCTGCCCAGTGAGAACAGCGCAAGATTCAGACCGTACTCGTCCTTACCTATTATACTATCGGCGAGCCTTTTTGTCAAATCGACGCGTTTGCGGAGCTCGGGGTCGGAGATGTAGTCGGTGCACATACCGATATTCCCGTGGAAGCACCGTACAGCCGCCTTGACCTCGCTGTCCTTGAAGCCGCTCCCGAGCAGGGACTGCTCCGCCTCATCCTCGGTGCATGGGGAGACTCCGAAGCACACACAGCGCGAGATTATGGTCGGCAGGAACTCATATTTCGACTCCGCCGTGAAGATGAAATAGGCGTGGTCGGGCGGCTCCTCGATGAGTTTGAGGAGCATATTCTGCGTTATCGCGCTCATCTTGCGGCAGTCGCGGAAGATGTAGACCTTGCGTCCTGTTGCGTTGTTGGGCTTGACTATCGAGTCTTTGATGACGTCGCGCGCTATCCTGACGGTATAGCCCTCGAGCTTGCCCTCCGTCGGGACGTATATGACGTCGGGATGGGACATATTGCTCACGTTCCTGCACGCCGCGCACGTGCCGCAGGGCTCTCCGCCGACGGGAGCCTCGCACATGAGCTGTGCCGCATAGTGGTCAGCCATGAGCTTTCTGCCGCTGCCCTTTTCGCCGTAGAATATCAGCGAGTGAGCTGTGCGCCCGCTCTTGCGCATACCTGCGAGCGTAGCTAAAAGCTGCTTGTTTCCGTAAATCTTCTTCATATCACTTGACCTGTTTCCGTTTCTTAGGCTCGGGGAGCTCGCTGTACATCGCCTCGACCAGCGCGCAGAGGAAGTCCCTGTC
>Ga0247608_10003062_pt1 | contig 19942 bp, 10 predicted proteins | sample 176DNAGHGlowgp2_FD_193490 | JGI IMG/M metagenome (GOLD analysis project Ga0247608, IMG submission 193490) | Sheep rumen microbial communities from Palmerston North, Manawatu-Wanganui, New Zealand - 1766 DNA GHGlow gp2 | ecosystem: Host-associated > Mammals > Digestive system > Stomach > Rumen ...
CAGAAAAAAAGTGCCGCAACTTTGGGTCGCGGACCGTTCCTTTCCGAAAGCGAGTGCAAAGGTACGCACTTTTCTATTACCCACCAAATCTTTCGCCAACTTTTTTCAAAAAAAATGCATTTTCGGCCAAAACAGGGCGGAAAACAGGGGGAAACGGGGCAGAAAACGAAGAAAATGCGGCGGAAGCGGGAGGAAGGCAGGAGGGGCCGCGACACGGTCGCGGCATAGGGGGACAGGAAGAGACAACATATAATAAGGTACGCGCGCGAGGGAAGGAAGAGGAGGAAAAGGAGGCAGAGGGAAGCGGAGGGGATGGCGAAGGGAAGGGAGGAAGGAAGAGGAGGAAGAGAGAAAGGAAAGGAAAGGAGGCGGAGGCACAAAAAAAGGGAGCGCGATGTAGTTCGCGCTCCCTGAGTTTATGTATCCTTCTGCGAAGAGAAGGGGTCAGCGTAGGGGTGCATAGGCTGGCTGGTCAGTCGTATTGTCGTGGGTGGAGGAAGACTCGTCGGTGGGTCGTCCTTCCTGCGAGACGTTGATGAAGACCTTGTCGCCAGTGGTCGAAGTGACGGTGACGTTGCAGTTGCGCTGGCTGTAGGTGGTGTTCTCGGTCCACGAGAGTTTGACGGCACCGCTCTGAGGTTCGACGGTGAGCCATGTGGCAGAGCTCTGGGCACTGGCGATGGGCGAGGTCATAGCGGCCGGCATGCTGACGGTGCGTGTGCCGGAGGCAGCTGTGAGGGTGACGGGGTCGAGGGTGTAGGTCTTTGGAGCTACAGGCTCAGCAGAATCGCCACCTCCGCCGCAGGCTGCGAGGAGCAGCGCTGCGAGGGTGAGGGCTGTATAGAATTTGATTGTTTTCATGTGAGTTGAATGTTTGGAGGATTACTTGACAAAGAATTTCTGTCCGTCCTTGATGTAGAGGCCTCCCATAGTGGGCGAAGCGACGGCGCGTCCCTGCAGGTCGTAGAGCTGTCCGTTGCCAAGCTGAGGTACAGCAGTTGCGGCGGTGGGGATGCTGTTCTGCGGCAGGGCGAACATGGGTGTGCGGCTCTTCACAGCAGACGTAGCAGGCACGGCGAGCCAGGCTCGGTGGGCTTCGATGGCGAAGGCGGCACCCTTGGCTGCGCCCCAGTACCAGCCGAAGATTTCTTTCAAGCGGGTGGATTTGGAGTCGCCGTAGGCAAGCTTGTAGTAGAGGTTGGAGCCGTCGGCGGTGGTGGTGGCAGCCTCGTCTGCTCCGTGAAGGAGGTTGGCACCGATGTACGAAGCTTCGTCGTCGGTCGTTTCGAGGGCGAAGCGATGCGATGCCTTGTCGGCACTGGTGAGCAGCACGGCGATGCCTGCCGGAACGATACCGCCCTTATCGCCGTCGGCAATGACTTTGTACGTCAGTTTGTCGCCCGAGATGCCTGTCACGACGCTGGCCGTGAGTCCCTTGGGCAGGAGGTATGCCGATCGTGAGTCGTAGAAGGTGGCATAGCCGGCATCGGAGGTGACGACCTCGATGATGTTGCCGATGATTTTGCTGAAAGTAATCTTTCCGTTGTTGATCTCGGCCTTGACGGCATTGAGCTGACTGCCGCCCACCATGAAGGGGAGCATCCAGTTATCGAATCCGTACTGGCGGAAGATGATGCGTACGAGGTAGGTGCCGTTGGCGTAGGTGTTGTTAAGACGGCAGGCCATGTTGCCATAAGTCTTGTAGCCCGACCAGGCGTCGAGGAACTCGCTGGCGCTGTTGTGTCCGATGACTTCGAGCAGATTGTCGTTCAGGTCGAAGAGTCCTACACCGACGTAGAAGGTGTTGGAGAAGGGATAGACATTGTAGAATTCACCGATGCGCACCTTGAATTCGTCGGTAGTTGCGGCCGAGGTCACTGCGACGGTGGGAGCCTCCATGAGGTAGGCTGCCAGCTGCTTGGGCTTGGTGTCGGTGCCTTCGCGGTCGGGTTCGATGCCGGTGATGATGCTCTGATCGACATTGAACTCGTAGGGATAGACGTCCATGATGTCGATATCGAACCATCCGTCGCCCTCGCCATACCATCCCCAGTTGACGTGGAGGAAATCGACTGAGTCGTAGCCATCGACCACGAAGCAGTGGCCGGCAGCGTCGCCGCCGCTACCCGTGCTCGATGCGGCAGAGAAGATGACGGGACGGTGCTGGTCGAGGTCGGCCTTGATGTATGCGTAGAAGTCGGCGGTGCTGATGCAGCAGTCGCGACGGTAGTAGCTGAGGGTGGAGGCACGATAGCGGAAGTTCTCGTGGAGCGCATTGAGCAGGTGCTCGGAGTAGGCTCCACTGCCGCTGGGGTTGTAGTCCATGCGTGTAGCCACGCCGCAGTCGTAGCAGAGCTTCGCCACTGCCTTTCCCGACTCGGTGTTCACCTCGCTGAACACATACTTATCCTTGATGATGTCCCACTGGTAATGGCTGTTGGCAAAGTTGACGCGCGAGGTGCCGTAATCGTTGACGTACTCCACTTTTCCCTTGCCGGTCTCGGGCCACTTCCAGTAGTAGAGAATCTGCGAGATGGCTGTAGCGACACAGCCGACTACGCTCTGGCCGATCTTGTCGTTCTTCGGGCAAAGCGTGTTGAAAGGTCTTTCCTGTCCCCATCGTGCACTGATGAGCACATCGACGATGGGGGTGCCGGTGCTGACGCCGTGAGCCTTGGCAGGAGCCTCGGCACGTCCGTCACGTATGCCTTCGACATAGTTCTGATAAGCGTTGAGGTAGAGCTGGAGAGCCGGAGGCAGTTGGTCGAAGTCGGCGGGCAGCTGGCCGCGGTCGGCATAGCCGATGACTTCGGGCATGGTGTCGTCGCCGGAGAGGATGAGGAATCCGTCGCCCTGACCGACGTTATACATATAGAAAGTAGGATGGAGCACGGAGGCGGTGGCGCCATCGCGTCCCTTTACCTCGGTAGGTGTGTCGAGGCTGGTGAGCTGTGCTTCGGAGTGGCAGAGCGCGTTGCTGAGCTTCCGTGCACGCTGCGCCGCTTGCTGGGGTGTGATGGGGTGAGCCTGAGCGGCTGCGACACCGAGCAAGAGGGTGAGTGATATTAAAAGTTTCTTCATAGCAGCTGGGTGTTATGGAAATAATATTTTTAGATGAAAAAGCGAATTATAGGGAATTATTGAGGGAAATCCGTAGGGACACCCACCGATGTCCGTGGGTCGGATGGTGGAAGTCCCTACAGATTCTCTGAATAGATTCCCTATAGTTCGTCGGTTGATTCCCTATGTAGAGGGAAGTGGATTAGTGCTTGCCGAACTCGGTGCTCAGCTGGCCCACGTTGTGCGTCTTGATGCGCTTCATGGTGCGACCCAGGCTGGGCAGCTTGTGGCTGCGGATGTTGTTCAGCATCTCGGCAGCCTTGTTGCCCTTGCCCTTAGCCTTGGCAGCATAGTAGGCAGCATCGACACGAGCCTTGACAGCAGCGTCGGTGATGACGAAGGTCTCGTACTGCTCAGCTGTGTAAGAGTTCCAGAAGCTACCGAGGATGCTGCCGTCTTCCTTGAGCACGACGTAGGCAAGTGCGAACCAGAAGGTACCGGTCTCGGGCTCATACTCGCTGTAGCCATACTTGGGATCACCCGTGTAGAGGGTCATATCCAAAACGTAAACTGGTCCGTAATCTGGATCGTCGTAACCGACATACTGTGGTTCGACAACTACCGAACCGTCCTCGCCAAAGCTGAAGCGGAAGTTTATACCTGCACCCCAGTTGCGGATGCGGAAGTTTTCGGGCTTACCGGAGTTCTGCTGCATCATCAGACCTACGTCTTCATAAGGCTTAGTGGTATCAGTAGCCTCGTCATAGGCGGCGAAGATACCGTAGTAGGTATAGGTGCCCACACGATAGTCAACCCACGACGAAGCGGGTTCGTAGTTGAAGTGGAGCGTGCGAACTTCCTGCATCTGGCCATTTTCGTCGAGTGTGACAGCGACGAGGGTATATTCGCCTTCGTCCTCGAGATCGATGGTCTTGTTGCCTGTCTCTGCCGTTTCCATGATGCCGTCAATCCGGTCGTACATGATGTTATCGGCAGCCTCGTTCACTTCCTCGTCAGTCAGACTGCCAGGGAAGACAGCGTACTTCACCTTGGCTGCGTCGCTACCCAGCTGCATCCAGATGACCTGACCGCCGTTGTCGTTATCGTCGGCAAAGGTGCCTGCTGTAACCAGGGCAACACCGTAGTCAGCCTTCTCGAAGCCGTCGAGCTGCAGAACTTCCTGACCGGAGTAGGTTGTGAGGTAACCCAGCGAGATGAAGTAAACCATCTGGATGACGAAACGTCCGTTCTCGGGATCGTAGTAGGAATACAGACCATCGTCGTAGGGGGTCATCGGTGAACCATCTTCATAGGTGGTCTGGCCACGATATTTAGTCCAGTAGGTATAGGCATCAGCTACGTGGCAATATTCACCGTAGTCAGAGAAGAAGTAGCCTTCGTTCTGGGGCTGAACTGTGACAGGATAGTAACCATTGGCATCGGGTTCAGACTCATTGACGTCTATAATCAGGTTGATACCATCGGCCCAATAGTTGAGGATGTACTGTACGCGAGTGGGGTCGAGGAGCGAGTTGCGGCGATAGACAGGCACGTCGTAAGGCTTGCCGCCCATCCATCCGTTGTCGGTATAGACACCCGTAGCCCATGCCTCGTCGAAGGCCTTGTTGTAGGAGGCATCGTCGTAAGGAATGGGGGGAAGGTCATCGCTCCAGGGAGCATACTTGATGACGATCTGCTTCTTGCTGTCACCATACTCGGTCAGTTCATCCTGCAGTTCGAGGTTGACGATGTAGTCTTCGTCGGGCACGATGTCGCTGAAGTTGAAGGTAATCTCCACCTCTGCGGTCTCGGCACCCTCCTCGAACGTGACGGTCGAGGGAACGGTGAACATCTTGGCTGCAGCCTCGTCCTTGCGGGGCTTGGCTTCGTCACCGGCAGAAGCCGTACCAGGCAGCTCCTCGCTGCTGGTCAGTGCCACCGTGAGGGCGGCGTCGGTCTTCATGCGGTTGACCGGAATCTTCACGCTCGTCTGTCCATCAGCCAGCAAGTATTCAGATTTACTTGTGTTCGAGAAGAACACCTGTGCACCCGATGGTGTGCCTGCTGCATTGTACTCAGCCTCCTTGGTGCAGGAAGAGATTCCCACGAGCAGAGGCATTGCCAGCATTGCTAAAACTTTATATGCTTTCATGTTCTTATCTGTTTTTAGTCATGAATTTAATTAATTGTACTTGCCGCTCGGGTCAGGATTGTTCCATCCCTTGACACCTGCGTTGTTGGCTTCTTCGCTTCGAACGATGCAGAAGTTCATCCAGGCGGGACGTCCGTTGGTGCTCAGCTGTGCCATATTCGAGAAGTTCGTGTCGGTGTACTTGCGGTTGACCGACATATTCAGGCGCTTGACGTCGAAGTAGGTCTGACCCTCACCCCACAGCTCGATACGCTTCTGAAGGATGATTTCGTCGATGACGTCGTCCACGTCGTCCGACTTGCAAGAGTAGGAAGCATAGCGATAGCTACGCATGAAGCTCTCGAGGAGGTTCTTGCCCTGGGCTGCATCCTGATGGGCGGCTGCCTCAGCTTCGATAAAGTACATTTCCTCGACGCGCATGAGGGGGAAGGCAGTTGCCGAACCGATCTGGTAGTCTTCGAATTCGCCCATACCGGGACGGAACTTGAGCGAAGCGTAGTCGGGGATGCCGGCGAATTGGGGGTCGACGTAGGTGTTCTGCTTGCGCAGCTTGCTACCTTCTGGAGCCTGCCAAGAGAGTTTGCGGAAGTCGACCGAGGGGATACGGTCGTAGAACGACTTGCCTGCCATCGACATCGGGCCGGCAGAAGCATAGCCGTAGTTGGTTTCGTTGCACATCCACGAGGTCCAGTTGAGGATACCCGAGCTGACAACACCGTTTTCCTTGACTGCCTTGGCGCAGAGCATCCACGAGTCGATCGGGGTGTTGAAACCGCTAGTGGCATTGAGCCACTGGTCCTTGGTTGTGACGGTGTAGCCTTCGTCGATGGCCTGACGGGCTGCTGTCTGAGCGTTCTTGTACTCAGCCGTGGCGTCTTCGCCCTGTTCTTCGAGGTAGCTGGCATTCCAGAGGTGGAGACGGGCCTTCAGACCGTAGAGCACACCCATGGTGGGCACGGTGGGGTCGGAGACCTGAAGCTTCGGAAGGAGTGTAGCGGCCTTGTTGAGGTCGGAGAGGATAAACTCGAACATGGTCTTGTGGTCAGCACGAGGATTGTTCTTCGCCTCTTGCTCGGTGGTCTTCTCGGTGACGATAGGCACGGTGAGACCGGTCACGACCTTACCATCGGCGTTCTTTCCTTCTTTGAAGACATCGCAGGGGAGGAACTCATACATGCGCGCCATGTCGAGATAGACGAATGCGCGATAGACGTAGGCAGCGCCGAGCTGACCGAGTTCGCCTTCGGTGGCAGTTTCCTCGTTGATACCGGCGATGGCCTTGTTGGCGGTCTGCGCCCATCCTGTCATGAAGACCCAGATGAAGCCGGTCGAGGCATAGTCCTTACCGATGTACTGGTTCTGTTCCCAGGCTGTGTACCAGTCGTAGCTGGACGATGCGACAGCGAGGTCCTCGGTCATACAGTCGCGGATGTGCATGATGGATCCGTAGCCCCAGTCGTAGTGACTGTCGGTCGAGACCTCAAGGCTGTTGGCATAGGCGGGCATACCCCAGAGGAGGGCGGCCTTGGCAGCCAGCGACCCGTCGATCTGGTCTTGCGTGGCACCCGATGTGGGCAGTGTTTCTTCGATACATCCTGTCAGAAGGAGCGAGGAGGCAGCCACGGTGCCTGTCAAAAATAAACTGAATATCTTTTTCATATTACTGTGTCCTTTTATTAGAATGTTACCGTAATACCACCCGAGATGGTGCGGATGGGAGAATAGAATGAGCTGGTGGTCGAACCGGCGATGCTCTGACGCGGGTCAAGTCCCTGGCGCTTCGACCAGAGCCATACGTTGTCGGCTGCTACATAGACGCGAACCTTCTCGAGGCTGATGCGGCGTGTGAGCGACTGCGGCAGCGTGTAGCCCAGGTTGATGTTCTGGAGGCTGAGGTAGGAGGCGTCGGTGATGAAGCGGTCGGAGGTCGATGCTGTGTAGAGGTCGCCGAACTGCATGCGCGGAACGTCGGTGTTGGTGTTGGCGGGCGACCATGCGTTGAGGATGTCGGCATGGAAGGCACTACCCTTCGAGTTGGCTGTAGGCGAAGCCATCATGCTGGCGTAGTCGGAGTCGTAGCAGAGGCCACCAATCTGGTAGGCAAAGTTGATCGAGAAGTCGAGGTTCTTCCAACGGAAGCTGGTGCCAAAGCCACCGTATGCGTCGGGCAGTGCGGTGCCGATGAGGTGGTAGTCGGCTTCGTTAGGGTTGGTGGTGGTCAGTGCCTTCACCTGGTTGCCGTCGGCATCGAGGATGGGGCTGCCCGTCGAGTCGTAGAGGGGTGTGCCGTCCCACAGCACAGTGCCGTCAGCGTTGTACTTGACGACGTCGCGCTTGTAGAGGGCCTGACCGGGCTCGGCGATGACGTTGCCCTTGTCATCATAGCGATATTCTTGGCAGACACCGGCATAGACGGGCATCTCGAAGGTGTAGAGCGAGCGTCCTTCACCGTAGAAGTAGTTACCGCTTTCGTAACCGCTGACACCATCGATGGTGGTGTTCTTGCGCTGTTCGTCGAGTTTGGTAATCTTGTTCTTGTAGTGTGTGAGGTTGAGGCTGACGCTCCAGTCGAAGTCGCGCGAGCGGAGGATGTGGCCTGTCAGGTCGAGCTCGATACCGCTGTTGCGCATGTCGCCGACGTTGGCGTAGTAGCCGGTGTAGCCGAACGATGCGGGCAGGGGGTACCACGACAGCATGTCGGAGGTCTTGCGGTAGAAGTAGTCGATGCTACCTTCGATGCGTCCCTTGAGCAGTTCGAATTCGATACCGGCATTGAGGCTTCCGATGGTTTCCCAGGTGATTTCCTTGTTACCCATCGAGCCAGGCACGATGCCCGGGTGGCCGTTGGAGTTGACAACCGAGTAGGTGTTGACGTAGCGGTAGCTACCGATCTGGTCGTTACCCTGCGAACCGTAGGAGAGTTTAGCCTTCAGCATGTCGATGCCGGCGTCCTTGGGGAACCACTTTTCCTTCGAGATGATCCAGGCGGCACTGGCCGACCAGAAGTTACCCCAGCGGTGGTCGGGATGGAAGCGCGAAGAGGCGTCGCGACGGAACGAAGCACTGGCGAAGTATTTCTCGTCGTAGTTATACATGGCACGCGAGAACCAACCTTCGTTGTTGTAGTACGAGGTGTACGACGAGCTGGAACCCTCGGTGACGGCCATGTCGAGTTCGATGTTGGTCGGGTCGAACATGTTGCTCTTGCCGCCGGAGAGGTAGTAGTAGCGTTCGCGGGTGTTTTCGTGACCGATCATCACTTCCACGTCGTGACGGTCGAACTGGCGGTGCCAGTTGAGCACTTGCTGGAAGTTGATGTCGTACGAGCGCGAGTGTGACTTACTGAGGATACCGTTCGACGAAGCGTAAGAGCCGTAGAAGGGGTTGGTCACACTCGACCCACGTGTTTCGTCGAGGTTGACGGTGTTGGTCGAGGTGAACTTGAAGTCCTTCAGGAAACGGATCTCCATGATGGCGGCACCGTTGAAGGCGTTACCCTCGGCCTTGTTGGTGTTGAGGATGGCATCGCTGAGGGCGTTCGAGCGTGCGTAGGAAGGACGTTCGAGGCCTGCGTTCTGCTTGTCACCGTAGTCGTAGCGGGTGTTGCCGTAGAGGTCGTGGATGATGGCGCCGTTGCCGTCGCGGATGTAGAGCGGATAGATGGGAGCCACCTGTGTGGCAGCGGCAAAGACGTTGCCCGAGCTGTTGCTCGATCCGTCCTCAGAGAGGCTGTTGGCTTCGAAGTGGGCAAAGTTGGCCATGATGCCGAGCTTCAGCCAGTCGTTGAGCTGCGAGTCGGCAAAGAGGCGGGCGGTGAAGCGCTCGTAGTCCGAACGCTCGGAGATACCTTCGTTGTTCAGGTAGCCGAACGATGCGAAGAAGGTGTTGCGCTCCGAGGCACTGCCGGCCTGTACGTTGTACTCCTGGCGCAGGCCGTTCTTGTAGGCAGCCTTGTACCAGTCGTCGGCAGTGAGGTAGTAGTCCTGGCCTCCGAAGCTGACGACGTTACCCATCGTGGCGGCAGGGTTGAGCTTGCCGTTCGTACCGATGAGATACTGGCCTGTGGGCACGTTATATACATTGTAATAGAGTCCGTAGTCGTTGGCTGCGGTCAGGTTCTGGTTGGCCAGACGATAGGCGTCTTCGGGCGAGTTGCCCTGCGCGAGGAAGTAGTTCTTCAAGCCTCCGAAGTAGGTTTCGTAGTACTGTGCAGGGTCGTTGAGTGTCTTGTAACGCTGTGCGAAGCGCGAGTTCGAACCCCACTTGGCGTCGAGCGTAATCTTGGCGCGTTCGCCGGCGCGGGCACGCTTGGTGGTGATCATGATGACACCGTTGGCACCGCGGGCACCGTACAGAGCGTTCGAGGCAGCGTCCTTCTGGACGGTCATCGACTCGATGTCGGCAGGGTTGAGGTTGTTGATGTCGCCTTCGTAAGGCGCACCGTCCACGATGTAGAGCGGAGCGTTGCCGGCGTTGATCGAGCTGATACCGCGGATGCGGACGGTGGGCGAGGTGGCACCGGGCTGACCCGAGGCGTTGAACATCTGCACACCGGCCACGCGGCCGTTCAGAGCGTCAACCACGTTGCTCTTCTGTGTCTCGGCAATCACTTCCTGGCCGACCACCTTGGCCGAACCGGTGAAGGCAGCCTTCTTGGCTGTACCGAAGGCAACGACGAGCACTTCGTCGGTTTCTGTGGTAGCATCTTCAAGATAGATGCGCATTTTCGGGCGGATTTCCAGCGTCTGGTCCTTCATACCGATGTACGTGACCTTGATGTTCTTGGCAGATGCCGGAAGGTTCTGAAGGGTGAAGTTACCATTTCCGTCAGAGTACGTACCCGTGGTCGTACCGAGGACTTGGATGGATGCACCCACTACGGGCTCGCCTGTGCGCGACTCAATCACCGTACCGGTGACGTGCTGCTGGGCGAATGCCATGCCGACTGTCAGCAGACAGAGGGCAAGGAATGACCATAATCTTTTTCCCATTCTTTTTTTGTTTTGGATTAAACGAATAATTATTTTAGATAGTTGTTCTCTCTGCTTGTGTTTTCTGTACTCCTTTCCCCAAGATATACCTTATTATATATAGGAGTCAAGTTAAGGTGGTTTCACATGGTTCAGCCGCCCCGCACACCTGCCTCTACGGACAATGTATGCCTACATCAAACACATTTGAGCTGCAAAGTTAACACTTTTTTGTATAACTCTCCTAAAAAAAACTTAATAAAATTACATTTTTAACATTTCAAATTACAATTTGTTACAAAAAGAACGGTTTTTCATGCAAAACAAAATTGAGGTGTTCGCAGAATGAAACCAGGCAGAGGAGTCAGGAGTGGGGAGGTCGGACGGCAAGTGAGCCGCAGACCTCCGTCCTCCGTCTCGCACCGAGGCATCGAGCTGGGCGTTGATGAACTGTTAAAAAAGCAAAGATTTTAACAGTTCCGACCCCCAATTTTGTGGGAGAATTTTGGAGGAAATAGGATTTTTGGACAACGAAAAGAACGGAAAAAAACGAAAGAAACGAAAAATTTTGGGTGAAAAGTCCAGAAAATTGAAATACGGGTTGTCGTAGGGGCGGGTTCCCATGCCCGCCTGATCAGGCGAAGCCTGAAAACGCACCCACTTCGGTTGACGGCTGCGCCGTCGCGGGCGGGCATGGGAACCCGCCCCTACCGTGCTGTCCGTCTGTCCGCCGACAAACTGCCGGCAGTCCGCCGTCTGGGCGTCGGCAAAGCGCCGTCTGCCGATAGGTTTGTCCGCCGTCTGAGCTTCTGTAGTCCGCCGTCTGCGGGTCGTCAGAGCGCCGTCTGCCGATAGGTTTGTCCGCCGTCTGCCGACGCCCAGACGGCGCTCTACCGACAGCCAGACGGCGGACAAATGACAATGGGTCGGTAACTGAACGAAAAAACAGCTGGAAGTCATCGCGTCGTGGAGGCGATATTTGCGGGCGAGCGGTCGGTCGCTGACTTCTGCGCGATTCTCAGAGGGGTAAGCCGTAAATCCTTACTTGCTATTTTGACAACTAACTCGGCTCGGCGACCGAGGGCTTTTAACATTTCAGGGGTCGGCAGCAGACCAACACTTTTTCAGACGTTTTTCAATTTTCAATTTTCGATTTTCAATTTATTATCGTAACTTTAGCTCCGCCGAAGTTACTGGCACTCGGGAATGCAAAATGAAAAATGCGAGCATTTTTATTTTGCATTCCACTCGTTTTTGCGTAACTTTGCACAGCATTAGAGACGATCCCTATGAAATCAATCCTCAAAATCATGGCAATATCACTTGCAATGGCTGCTCCGGCGGCAGCACAGACTACAGCACAGACCGACGACTTTGCATACAACAACGAGCGGTTCGCCGACCTGCAAATGCTGCGTTACAAGGTGGAAGGCTTCGAACGCCTGAGCCTGCGCCAGAAAACGTTTATCTACTATCTGCAGGAGGCTGCCCTCACGGGTCGCGATATCCTGTTCGACCAGAACGGTCGGTTCAACCTGCGCATCCGCCACGCCCTCGAGCGCATCTACACCGACTATAAGGGCGACCGCACGAGTGCCGACTTCCAGGCGCTGACGGTCTATCTGAAGCGCGTGTGGTTCTCCAGCGGCATCCACCATCACTATGGCAGCGAGAAGTTCGAGCCAGGGTTCTCGGAAGAGTTTTTCCACCAGGCAGCCCAGAGCGTGGGCGTGGCTCCGTCGCTCATCAACGAGATATGCCCCGTGATGTTCAATCCCGACATCATGCCCAAGCGTGTCAACCTGGCGGAGGGTCAGGACCTCGTGCTCACGTCGGCATCGAACTACTACCGCGACGTGACGCAGCAGGAGGCGGAGGATTTCTACACCGCACAGAAGGACCCCAACGACCCCCACCCCGTCATGTTCGGCATGAACAGCCGGCTGGTGAAGGAGAACGGACGGATCGTGGAGAAGAAGTGGACCACCACCACCCTCTATGGACCGGCGCTCGCCCGCATCGTCAACCTGCTCCGTCTGGCTCGGCCCTACGCCGAAGATGTCGACCAGCAGGCGGTGATCGACAAGCTGATCGAGTTCTACACCACGGGCGACCTGCACACCTTCGACCAGTACACCATCCTCTGGGCAGGCAACACGGCGCCGCTCATCGACTTCGTCAACGGGTTCACCGAATGCTACGGCGACCCGCTCGGACTGAAATGTTCGTGGGAGAGCATCGTCAACTTCAAGGACCTCGAGGCCACAAAGCGCACCGAGACACTGAGCCAGAACGCCCAGTGGTTTGAGGACCACAGCCCCGTCGATCCCCGTTTCCGCAAGGAAAAGGTGAAGGGCATCAGCGCCAAGGTCATCACCGCTGCGATCCTTGGCGGCGACCTGTACCCCTCCAGCGCCATCGGCATCAACCTGCCCAACAGCGACTGGGTGCGACGTGAGCACGGATCGAAGTCGGTCACCATCGGCAACCTCACCGACGCCTACAACAAGGCTGCCCGCGGAAGCGGATTCCTCGACGAGTTTGCCATCGACCAAGCCACCATCGACCTCGTGCGACAGTACGGCGACCTGACCGACGACCTGCACACCGACCTGCACGAATGCCTTGGACACGGCTCGGGACGCCTGCTCCCTGGTGTCGATCCCGACTCGCTCAAAGCCTACGGAAGCACCATCGAGGAGGCGCGCGCCGACCTCTTCGGACTCTACTACGTGGCCGACCCCAAGCTCCGCGAGCTCGGCCTGGTGCCCTCGGATGAGGCGTACAAAGCACAATACTACACGTATATGCAGAACGGACTGCTCACCCAGCTCGTACGCATCCAGCCAGGCAACAACATCGAAGAGGCTCACATGCGCAACCGAGCCCTGATTGCCCACTGGTGTCTGGAACACGGAAAGAAGGACAACGTGGTTGAGTTCGTCCGTCGCGACGGCAAGACCTACGTCCGTGTGAACGACTACGTGAAGCTGCGCGACCTGTTCGGACAACTGCTTGCCGAAATCCAGCGCGTGAAGAGCGAGGGCGACTTTGCCGGCGCCCAGGCCCTGGTCGAACAGTACGGCGTCAAGGTGGACCCCGAACTGCACCGCGAAGTGCTCGAACGCTACCAACGCCTCAACCTCGCACCCTACAAGGGATTCATCAACCCCGTCTATACAGCCATCCGCGACGCCCAGGGCAACATCACCGACGTCACGATCGACTATAGCGAAGCCTACGACCAGCAGATGCTGCGCTACTCACGCGACTACTCTACCCTGCCCCTCGTCAATGACTGACACGCTCCGACATATCAAGCAAGACCTCCACGCCATGATGAACGGTGTGGCATCGGCAGCGATGCGCGACGCCGGCATGACGCAGGACTACCGCACCAACTTCGGCGTCGAACTGCCCCGACTGCAGACGATGGCCGAGGAACTGAGGCATGACCACGCCCAGCAGCTCGCCACCCTGGCGCAGGCCCTGTGGAAAGAGTCCGTGCGCGAGTGCCGCATCCTGGGCCTCATGCTCTTCCCACCAGCCGAGATGGACGGCGAACTGGCTGAAGTCTGGCTCGCCGACATCCACACGCTGGAACTCGTGCAGGTGGCGTCGCTCCACCTCTTCAGCCACATGCCCAAGGCGACAGACAAGGCATTCGAGTGGATGGCAGCGGAGTCGGAACTCGTGCAGATGGCCGGCTACTACACCATCGGCCACATCCTGCGCACCCACACACTGAACGACCGCGCCATCGACGAGCTGCGCGACCAGGCCACAGCCGCCCTCGCCAGCGAGAACACACAGCTGCGCATGGCTGCCCAGCGCGCACTCGCCCGACTATCAACCGACTGACCACGATGGAACAGAAAGACGTACAGCAAACGGTGAAGGACATCCTCACGCAGTATCTCGTGCAGAACCAAATGCGCTGCACGCCCGAACGCTACGCCGTCCTCCGCTGCATCTACGAGCAAAAAGGACCCTTCTCCGCCCAGCAACTCTACGACCTGCTCGACCAGACCTACCACGTCACGCGAGCCACTATCTACAATTCGCTCGACCTGTTCCTCACGCTCGGACTCGTGATCCGCCACCCAGGACATTCCATGGCGCTGTACGAGAAATGCTACGGCGTGCGCGACCACTTCGTGCAAATATGCACCCACTGCGGCCGCGCGACGGACTTCCGCTCGCAGGTGGTCACCAATTCGCTCACCACAACGCACTACTCGCGTTTCCGCCCCGAACACATCGCCGTGTGTGTCTATGGCATCTGCTCCAAATGCCAGGCGCGGCTGACGCGACAACAGAAGAAATACCTCAAAAGCAAGGCGTCAACACAGACATCAATCTCTAAACACTGAATACATGAACAAAGTAGATGTGCTTCTCGGCCTCCAGTGGGGCGACGAGGGCAAAGGCAAGGTGGTCGATGTGCTCACCCCACGATACGACGTGGTGGCACGCTTCCAAGGCGGTCCCAACGCGGGCCACACACTTGAGTTCGAAGGACAGAAATACGTCCTGCGGTCCATTCCCTCGGGTATCTTCCAGGGAAACAAAGTCAACATCATCGGCAACGGCGTCGTGCTGGCTCCCGACCTGTTTATGGACGAGGCCCGCGACCTCGAGCGCAGCGGGCACCCCCTGCGCGAGCGACTCCACATTTCGAAGAAGGCACACCTCATCATGCCGACCCACCGACTGCTCGACGCCGCCTACGAGGCTGCCAAGGGCAAGAACAAAGTGGGCACCACGGGCAAGGGCATCGGACCCACCTACACCGACAAGATTTCGCGCAACGGACTGCGTGTGGGCGACATCCTCGAGGGTTTTGAGGCGAAATACGCCGCACACAAAGCGCGCCACGAGCAGATGCTGAAGGCCCTCGGCTACACCGACTACGACCTCACGGAAGTGGAACGCCGGTGGATGGAAGGCATCGACTACCTGCGCCAGTTCCCGCTCGTCGATAGTGAGCACGAAATCAATCGCCTGCTCAACGAAGGCAAATCCGTCCTGTGCGAGGGTGCACAGGGCACCATGCTCGACGTCGATTTCGGTTCGTACCCCTTCGTGACGTCGTCGAACACCATCTGTGCCGGAGCCTGCACCGGACTGGGCATCGGTCCGAACCGCATCGGAGAGGTTTTCGGCATCATCAAGGCCTACTGCACCCGCGTGGGCGCCGGACCCTTCCCCACTGAACTGTTCGACGAAACGGGCCAGAAGATGCGCGACATCGGCCACGAATACGGCGCCGTGACCGGACGTGAACGCCGCTGCGGATGGATCGACTTGGTGGCTTTGCGCTATGCCATCATGGTGAGCGGCGTGACACAGCTCATCATGATGAAGAGCGATGTGCTCGACACCTTCCCCACGATTCGCGCCTGCACGGCCTACCGCCTCGCCGACGGCAGCGTCACACGCGACTTCCCCTACGACATCAGCGAGGGCATCACGCCGGTATATGAAGAACTGCCCGGCTGGCAACAGCCCCTCACCGGCATCACGAGCGAAGCCGAGTTCCCCGCCGAGCTCAGCGCCTACATCCGTTTCCTGGAGAAGGAGCTCCAGACACCCATCACCATCGTGAGCGTAGGTCCCGACCGCGAACAGACCATCGTGCGTTCCTGACCCACCACAGGGAAGTCCCTACTTATTATATATAAAGAAAAGGAGGCCGCAAGGTCTCCTTTTCTTTTGTGTGATATGGGGTGTTCCTTACTTGTAGAGGAACTTCATGCTGCACTGATTGCCCTCGTTGTCGGTCGCACGTGCCACATAGGTCTGTCCGGGCATGAGGGGCGAGAGTCCGATGTTGGCGGCTCCGGCATCGAAGCTGACGCCTGTCTGGAGCACACGCTGCCCACCCATGGTGTAGATGGCGACGTCGGCACGCTCGGTCTCCTCGCTGCGAACGCAGACGTTCGACCCGTTGAAGAAGATGCGCAGGCCGTTGTTCGACGCGATGTACGTCTCTTCGACGCCCGTAGGCAGCTGTTTCTCCTGGTCGAACCAGGTCATGTAGCTGTTTTTGATGTTCGACTTCTCGATGGTGGGAACGGTCATGACATAGACGTCGTTGGCTCCGTTGGGATAGCGACCCACGGTCTGGTTGCCGTTGTGAGCCGGATAGCGGAGGATATCGCTCCACGACTGGTCGGCTGCGGTGATCATCACCTCGCCGCCTTCGGCAGCCAGCTTGAAGTTGGCGTGGAGTTGGCTGACGGGCACTTTGTTGTCGCACCACACGATGAGGAAGCCGTGGGCAGGCACAATGGTCAAAGCGTTGGTCGTGCCCTTGGTGATCTGCCAGCGCAGGGGCTGGTCTTCGTGGTCGGTGAGGTACATACCAGCCACGTCGATGTCCTCGTCGGTCGTGTTGTAGAGTTCCACCCAGTCTTGCTTCTTGTAGTTATCATCGACATAGACGCTGTTGGCTGCGCTCACTTCGTTGATGCGTATCGGCGTGACGCCTTCGGCAGCACGTTCCTCATCCGACAGTTTCTCGAATACTGCCTGGAGGTTCAGGCTCGTGCCGAGCGGCATTTCATACTCGTTGTCGGTGCTGACGATCGCTCCGCTGACGTCGCCCGAAGCAGGCGTGTAGCTGAGCTGTGCATCCCACCAGAGGTCGCTGCTGGTGCCGTTGCAGTTGTGCACTTCTACGGCGATGACGTTCGTTCCCTTGTGCAGGAGGCTGGCATCGATGGCGAATGTTCCGCTGACGGGGTCGTCGCCGACGTACCAGTTATTGTCCTGATTCGTATAGAAGTCGTAGGCAGAGCCGCTGGGCACATGGAACGAGGCGGCCTCCTTGCCGTTGACCCACACCAGTGCACCGTCGTCGAGCTGGTAGCCGAGGTAGAAGCTGTCGCCTTCCTTCGGCTCTTCGTCGAGGGTGATTTCCTTGCGCATGTAGTACGTGATGCGCTTGTTGCTGGAGTCGTAGCCCCAGTCGAGCGTCGTGGCGGCGTTGCTCATGGGCTTGCCGCTGTTGCCGAAGCCCAGAGGTGCATTGCCTGTGCTCCAGTCGCTGTCGTCGTAGTCGGCATCCTGCCAGCCTGTCTCGTCGAGCGAACCCTGGTCATAGTACTTCCAGCTGTCGCCCAAGGGGAAGATTTCCTCGGTTTCAACGTCGAGGTTTCCTCCCAGGTCGTTCCATCCGACGAAGCGGTATCCGGCGGGAGCCTCGGCACGCAGGGTGACGGGGGCGAAGAGGTGGCCGTTGAAATAGTCCTGAGGCACCTCGATGTCGTTGATAAAGATCGTACCGGCGGGATCGCTGACGCTGAGTTCGGCCTGCTGCATCTCGGTGTCGGTGAGGTACATGCGCCAGTAGTTCTTCATCGCACGGGTCATGGTCGGCTCGCGGTTGGTGAGGTTGCCGATGAGTTCGCTGGCGAGGTTCATCGAGTTGCGCAGTCCGTCATAGACGAGCATATCCTTTTTGCGCTCGGCAAACTCGTTGATGACCTGTGCGGCACGCGTCGGTTCATAGACGCTGCCGCCGGTGATGCAGAAGCGGTCGATGAAGCCTCGGCGGAATTCATCGTTCTGCAAAAGGTCGCAGAAGATGGCAACCAGCTCGACCTCGCGGTGCCAGTTGGCGACGGCACGTCCGTTCTCGTCGTACACGTCGTAGAGGGGATAGAACGTGTGGAGCGTCTTGTAGTAGCCTTCGAAGCGGTTGAAGGCGTCGCTGCTGGTGCGGAATGCCCAGTCGATGTCGTAGAGGATGTAGCGGAAGCGTCCGCCCTGACGGTTGCGGAACGACTTGATGTTGTTGTGTGGCCAGTCGGTTCCACCCAGGTAGAAGCAGACTGCCATGTAGTTTTGGAACTCTTCGATGTCGAGCAGATCGCGGATTTGTTCATAGACAACGGGGTCGGACGCGCTGGCAGACAGGTCGTAGAGTTTCTCGAACGCCTCGCGGTCGCCGCACATCTGCACATAGCCCGAATCGACGTCCATTTCCCAGATGTCGATTTCCTCGTCGTCCCATCCGTAGTTGGCATAGACGTAGTGCTTGTTGTTCGGTTCGCGCATGTTGAGGTTAATGTAGCCCGACGGGTTCCTGTTGTATCCGAAGCTGGAGTAGGTGGCTGGCTGTCCGTTGATCAGGTAGAGGACAGGCTCGGCCGACTGTCCGTCGAGGTCGATGCCCGAGGTGAGTGCGACGCGCTGCAGGACGGCGTCGGTCATGCGGCCCGGTTTGCCGTTCTCGATGTCGTTGCCCGCGTTGCGGTTCTGCAGGGTCCGGTTGCGGATGTAGGGCTTATCCTTGAAGAACGGATAGTCGAGGTGTTTCTGGTGAGAGACGACGGGATCGTTGCTGACGCTGGTTCCGAACTTCTTATTTCCTTTCAGCTTGAAGGACGAGGGTGCCCAGCCGCGGCTCCATCCGCCGGCCACGCTGAAGGTGACCTCCTGATTGAGCACGTCTTCGCCATCGACGAGGTACTCGAAGTTGACGGGGCGTTCCCAGTCTTGGTTCCAGTTGGCAGGGCTCGACTGGCCGCGTCCGCGCATGCCGTTCGTACCGCGCACGTAGCAGCCTATGGTGTCGTCGTAGAGGTCCTTCGGATCGGCGACGATCGACATGATGGGCAGCGTGTAGTCGCGGTCCTTGTAGATGTAGGAGCGGGTCGCCACTTCGCTGGGCAGATAGCCGTCCTGGAAGAGTCGGAAGCGGAACACGGTGGTCTCTTCGATGGTGAAGACACCGGTCTGACTGGTCTCGCCGTTGTCGAGCGTCGGCAGTGTGCCGTCGGTGGTGTAGCGGAGGGTGGCTCCGTCGGGGATATCGACGGTGAGGGTCAGCGAGCCTTCGAACAGTTGTCCGTCCTTATCGACGTAGGGGCGTTCGAGCTGTTCGTCGGTATATTCGCTGCCGTTGTTGCTTTCGCCAGGCGTGGGCTGAGCGGTGAAGTCCCACATCTTGCCGCCGTCGGTCGTACGGGCGTAGGACATACGGGTGATGACTTCGGGGTAGGTCTGGCCCACAATCAGGTTGCCCTCGGTGTCGCTCAGGTAGATGGTGCCTCCGTCGGCGTCGAGGTTGAAGGCGCACTGCGTCGGGTGTTTCGGTCCGCTGTTGTCGAACCAGATGACCTTATATCCGTGGGCCGGCACCACACCCATCGCGGCGGGCATGTGCCACTTCTTCAGGTTGGTGGCGTCGTCGCTGAGCCAGAGTCCGGCGAGCGAGGCAGCCTGGTCGGTGGGGTTGTAGAGTTCGAGCCAGCCGTCGTAGTTGTAGGTTTCGTCCATGAACTGATCGACGTTGCCCGACATGATTTCGTTGACGACAAACTGATCCTTGCTGAGCTCAGGGACCGACACAGTCACCTCACACAGGTCGTCGTAGTAGCCATCGTAGGTCGTCGCATAGATGTAGGCCGTGCCCACGGTGGTGCCTGCGGTGACGAGTCCGTTCTGATCGACGGTGGCGATGGTGGGGTCGTCGCTCGTCCAGGTCACCTTGCGGAAGGTGGCATCCTCCGGCTCCACGGTGGCAGCAAGCTGGATGGTCTCGCCAAAGACGAGGGATGCAGTCTTAGGCTCGAGGCTGATGCCCGTCACATCGACCACGGTGCCCTGATATTCGAGTCGGAAGTTATCGAACATGCACCATCCATAATACACATATTCAGGGTTCGTGATGCCCAGATGCAGGGTGCCATCGGTGACTTCGAACTCGAGCGTCTGCCAATACATGTCGCGACATGTATTGGCAGACGCT
>Ga0247608_10003063_pt1 | contig 19939 bp, 14 predicted proteins | sample 176DNAGHGlowgp2_FD_193490 | JGI IMG/M metagenome (GOLD analysis project Ga0247608, IMG submission 193490) | Sheep rumen microbial communities from Palmerston North, Manawatu-Wanganui, New Zealand - 1766 DNA GHGlow gp2 | ecosystem: Host-associated > Mammals > Digestive system > Stomach > Rumen ...
TGTCGTTCAAAGGACAGCAGTTTGCCAACCAGTCGGCAGCGCAGTCCATCTGGTCGAGGGTGGCCAACGAGGTAGGCTACACCAACACCTATGGCCGCGGCTGTGGTTCCCTGCACGACTATTTCTTCGACCAGAGCTACGGGCAGTTCGACCTCACGTTCGACGTCGTGGGGCCTGTGGCGCTGCCACATCCCTACGCCTACTATGGGAAGAATGACGAGAATGGCGTAGACGTGAACGTGGGCCAGATGGTCTATGAGGCCTGCGTGGCCGTGGACAGCGAGGTTGACTTCAACCGCTACGACTGGAACGGCGACGGCGAGGTGGAGCAAGTGTACTTGGTCTATGCCGGATTTGGCGAGAACGAGTTCTCCTCCACCATGCCCGACCTCATCTGGCCTCACCAATCTGCGCTTGACGACATGATGCTTGACACAGGCCCGCTCTACCTCGATGGTGTACATGTCAACACCTACGCCTGCTCCAACGAGCTGATGTCTGGACGCCAGCAGGCAGGCATAGGTACGGCGTGCCATGAGTTCTCCCATTGCTTAGGCCTGCCCGACATGTACAACACTGAGACGGGCCACGGCGTGCTCGACACATGGGATGTGATGGATCATGGCAACTATAACGACAACACCTGGACACCAGTGGCCTATTCCGCCTACGAGCGCTACAGCTGTGGATGGCTTACCCCCTACGAACTCAACAGTGGGCTCACCGTCACGGCCATGATGCCCCTTACGCAGCAGCCGCAGGCCTTTCTCGTGCGCAACGATGCCTTCAATGCCGGCTGCGACGAGTACTACCTGATAGAAAACCGACAGAAGGAGAAGTGGGATGCCTACCTTCCTGGCAGCGGGCTGCTGGTGTGGCATGTCAACTACGACGCCATGCAATGGTGGAGTAACACGGTGAACAACAATCCCGAACAGCTGGGTGTGGCCATCATCCCTGCGGGCGGCAACAGGTCGAGCAGCTCAGCGGCTTACCCTGCTGTGGTAAAAGGAGCTTTGCGCAACAGCCTGACCGACACTTCCACGCCGGCGGCTATGGTATATAATAAGAATAAGAATGGAAGGCTGTTCATGGGCAAGCCCATCACTAACATGGACTGCCAGAATGGTGTGGCCTCGTTTGTGTTTATGGGTGGCGGCAGCCTCGCTGGTGACGTAAACGGCGATGGTCACGTCGATGTAGGCGACATCATGACCATTATCAATACCATGGCCTCCATTGTGCCCAGCGCTTTTGCCGCTGGGAATATCGCCGACGTCAACGGCGACGGATTGGTTGACGTGGGCGACATCATGGCCATCGTCAACATCATGGCCTCCACTGTGCCCAGCGCTTTTGCCGCTGGTAACAACACCTCCACTGTGCCCAGCGGTTTTGCCGCTGGGAACACCGCAAAATAGTCAACACATAACCCCAAATATTACAAACCCAAAAACGAAAAAGACTATGAGAGTTATTATTGAACCCAGTTATCAGCTGCTTTCCCAGTGGGCAGCCAACCACGTAGTGGAGCGTATCAACGCCTTCAACCCTACTTCCGAGCGTCCTTTTGTGCTCGGTCTTCCCACTGGCTCGTCGCCCATTGGGATGTACCAGGCACTTGTCAAGGCCAACAAGGAAGGCCGCGTGTCGTTCAAGAACGTCGTTACCTTCAACATGGATGAGTACGTTGGACTTCCTGAAAGCCATCCCGAGAGCTACCACTCGTTTATGGCCACTAACTTGTTTAACCACATCGACTGCCCCAAGGAGAACATACATATCCTCAACGGTAACGCCGCCGACCTGAAGGCTGAGTGCGAAGCCTATGAGGCTGAGATCAAGAGATTCGGAGGCATCGAGCTCTTCATCGGCGGCATTGGACCCGACGGACACATTGCCTTCAACGAGCCGGGTTCGTCGCTTAGCAGCCGCACCCGCGAGAAGACGCTCACCACCGACACCATCATTGCCAACTGTCGCTTCTTCGACGGCGACGTCAACCAGGTGCCCAAGACTGCCTTGACCGTAGGCGTGGGCACTGTTATGGATGCCCGCGAGGTGATGATACTTGTCAATGGCCACGCCAAGTGCCGCGCGCTGCAGGCTGCCATCGAGGGTAGTGTCAACCACATGTGGACTATCTCTGCACTCCAGATGCACCAGCACGGAATCATCGTGGCCGACGAGGCTGCTTGCGACGAGTTGAAGGTGTCGACCTATAAGTATTTCAAGGACATCGAGAGTAAAAACCTGTTGTAGATGGCACAGAGAGAGTGGACAACCATTAGGGAGTTTGACGAGATACTCTTCGAGGAGTATAATGGCATAGCCAAGATCACCATCAACCGCCCGCGCTATCGTAACGCCTTTACGCCTAAGACCACTCTGGAGCTTAGCCAGGCCTTTACGCTCTGTCGTGAGCTGCAGCGCATACGCGTGGTGCTGCTCACCGGGGCGGGCGACAAGGCTTTCTGCTCTGGCGGCGACATGCATGTCAAGGGGCGTGGGGGCTACGTTGACGAGCAAGGAGTGCCACGACTCAGCGTGCTCGACGTGCAGATGCAGATACGCCGACTTCCCAAACCCGTGATAGCCATGGTCAACGGCTATGCCATTGGCGGAGGGCATGTGCTCCATCTGGTCTGCGATCTCACCATAGCCTCCGAGACTGCCATCTTTGGGCAGACTGGCCCCAAGGTGGGCTCGTTCGATGCAGGCTTCGGCTCCAGCTACCTGGCTCGTATCGTGGGCCAGAAGAAGGCGCGTGAGATATGGTTCCTCTGCCGACAGTACACTGCCCGCCAGGCCGAGCAGATGGGCATGGTCAACAAGGTGGTGCCTTTCGAGCAGCTTGAGGACGAGTGTGTCCTCTGGGCAGAAGAGATGATGGAACGCTCGCCCATAGCCCTGCGCATGATCAAGGCCGGCCTCAACGCCGAACTCGACGGGCAGGCGGGCATACAGCAGCTGGCAGGCGATGCCACCATGCTCTACTACTTCCTTGACGAAGCACAGGAGGGCGGAAAGGCATTCCTTGAAAAGCGCAAGCCCGATTTTGGGCAGTATCCCCAGATTCCCTGACACTGTGCCCAGCGGTTTTGCCGCTGGGAGTCACCGTACCCGGCGGTATTTCCGCCGGTAATCCTATCGACCATGGCCACCCATCCCTTCGCGCTCACGTTGCTCCGCTGGTTCAGCCAGAACCGGCGCGAGCTCCCGTGGCGCGACATACGCGACCCCTACCTCATCTGGCTCAGCGAGGTTATACTCCAGCAGACGCGCATACAGCAAGGCCTCGACTACTGGCTGCGCTTTACCAAGCGCTGGCCCACCGTAGAACTGCTCGCCGCCGCCACCGAGGACGAGGTGCTCCGCGAGTGGCAGGGGCTGGGCTACTATAGCCGGGCGCGCAACCTCCACAAGGCTGCGCGGCAGGTGGTGGCTATGGGGCATTTCCCTGACACTTTCCAGCAGATACGCCTGCTCAAGGGCGTGGGCGACTACACAGCGGCGGCTATAGCCAGCATTGCCTACGGACAGCCTAAGGCAGTTGTCGATGGCAATGTCTATCGCGTACTGTCGCGCTACTTTGCCATTCACACGCCCATCAACACCACAGCCGCCAAGCGTGAGTTCAGCGACTTGGCTCAGCAGCTGCTGCCCGCCGACCGTGCAGCCGACTTCAACCAGGCCATGATGGACTTCGGGGCCATGCAGTGTGTGCCACGGTCGCCACAGTGCCACCTCTGTCCGCTTAATGACGGGTGTGCTGCACTCAGCCAGCAACTGGTGGAGAAACTGCCCGTCAAGCAGCCCAAGGCGAAGGTGAGACAGCGCAAGATGACCTATGTCTATCTGCGCTGTTGTGGCTTTACGGCCTTACGCCGCCGTGGGGCTGGCGACATTTGGCAGGGCCTATGGGAACCGTGGCTTGTAGAGGGCTACCAGGCCGACATTCCTGCGTGGGCTGCCGTCGAACTGCCTGGCGTGGATTATCGGCTTGTGCTGCTTGGGCAGGGTGTGCGCCATGTGCTCACCCATAGGGCTATCACCGCCGACTTCTATTTGCTTGAAACTCCTGCGCGGCCAGCTCTAAGTGACGATTATGTCTGGGTCAGCGAAGCCACCCTCGACCATTATGCAGTGCCACGCCTGGTCGAACTGCTTTTCGAGGCAGTCGCTCGTGCGCGTATATAGTTTTTTCGCAGAACCCTCTGAAAAATAGTCAGTGCTTTTCGAAAAATAGTCAGTGCTTTTCGGAAAATAGTCAGTGCTTTTCGCGCGAAAGTCAGTGCTTATTTTTGCTTAGTCCTTTGCCCTTGACAATCAGTGAGTTGTGAACGAGAAAAAAACGACCTGGCGCAGTTGGCCGCAGCACCACCGCCGCTCTGCGGATTTGCCGCGGCTTTCCCCGCCGCAGGTGTCTTTTGCTCAGTCGGATTTGTCGAACGACATCCAGACCGAGCGGTGGCAACCGCACAGTACGTAATTTTATAATTCAAGCCAGCGCACATGCAAGACAAGAACTCCCTCGCCAAGCATAGCCCAGCGGAATTTGGACTCACTTTGTTTCTAAGAATAAAAACTAAACACGGGGTAGGAGTGTACGCTTAACATGCGGAAGTCGAATGATTACATTATATATTATATAGAATAGAGAAGAATATGGGAACGGAGATTGTGACTTTTGGCGAACTTATGCTTCGCTTCTCCAAGGAAGATAAGAACCGGCTGTCGCAAGGCCGCCTGTTCAGTGGCAACTATGGCGGCAGCGAGGCCAATGTGGCTGTTTCGCTGGCCATGCAGGGCGAACGTGTGGAGTATGTCACGCGGCTGCCCAACACCCAGATGGGGCGCGCTGGGGCGATGAAGCTGCGTGAGCTTGGGGTAGGAGTGAACCACGTGGTCTATGGCGGCGAGCGCATCGGGGTCTACTATTTCGAGGAGGCCGCAGGCCTGCGCAATGCCACAGTGAGCTACGACCGCGCTGGCTCGGCCTACTACCACCTGCAGCCTGGCATGATTGACTGGCGACAGGCTCTGGCCCGTGCCTCTGTGCTCCATGTGTCGGGTATTACGGCAGCCATCTCGCCTCAGGCCGCCAAGGCCACCTTCGAGGCGCTCGATGTGGCGGAAAGCCTGGGAATTACCATCTCACTCGACCTCAACTACCGCAAGAACCTCTGGCAGTACGACGGGGCAGCCCCCCGACTCACGCTGAGTCGCATGATGGAGCGCGCCGATGTGATGTTTGGCGATGTGATAGAGTATGAATTTGTCAGTGGTCACGAGAAGATTCCCTTTGTCCCTCGGGATGCCAGCTACAAGATGCCTCTCGACGACTATCGTCGCTGGTACGACGAGCTGCACAGCCGTTACCCTCGGTGCCACACCATGATGATGGGTATGCGCCATGAGCTAAGCTCCAGCCACCACTTGCTCACCGCCCTGCTCTTGGACGATGGGCAGATGCTGAGCACTTGCATTAGCGACATCCCTCACGTGGTCGACCCAATGGGTGTGGGCGATGCTTTCGTTGGCGGCTTGCTCCATGCGCTGCGACTGTTTCCTGGCGATGCTCAGCTCGCGCTCGACTATTCTCTTGCTGCAGCCTCGCTCAAGAGCACCATTGCGGGCGACTTCAACCTCTCCACCGAGGACGAGATATTGTCACTCACTCGCGAGCAGTCTTCAGGGCTGTGCTGACAGAAAACGGTCGGCACGCAGCTGCATGTTCTCGCGCAGCTGGTCGCGGTAGAGCCATATCTCTCGCGAGTGATAGTTTCCTTCCTTGCCAATAAGTGGCACCACGTAGTCGGTGGCTGTATAGCCACTGACCAGGAGTAGGTTTGCCGAAGTGTCGAGGGTAACGGTGATGTTGTCTTTGTGTTGCTGGTCAAGTGGAACGAGTGGTGATGGCTCGGTGCTGAGCGTTGCCGCCTGGCCATCAGTGCGCCAGTTCACGGGGTTGATGCAAAGCTCGCTGTGCGGCCAGATGGTGCAGGAAGCATCGCGCACGGAGTTGTAGCAGATGGTTACTCCCGTGTCGTCGGCTTGCCGTGCCGGCTTTATTCGCGGGCAGTTGTCAATAGTTTGCTGTGTGATGGAAGCCCCAATGATGTAGGCAGCCACCATGCGGCTGTAGGCCGTGTCGTCCATTTCGCGCATCAGTTCCAGCGCGATGAGGGCGCCCTGGCTGAAGCCAGCAAGTATGAAGGGGCGCCCATTGTTTTCATGGGCCAGGTAGTGGGCGAAGGCCCGCCTGATGTCGGCCGTGGCTATGGGTAGTCTGGCAGCAGCCAGACTGTCGCTCTGAAACGACTGGAGTGAGCATTGGCGGTAGTAGGGCGAGTAGAAGTTCAGCTTTCCGCCAAGCAGCATGTCTACACCCTCCATCTCGCTCTTCATGGGCAGGCGCAGGCTGTCGGCGTAGGTGTCGGCAAAGTGGGCCGTTGAGCCATTGCCGGCCTGGTAGTCGCCTGTCTCGGTGGAGATGATGTAGAAGATGTCGGCCACGCCGCCTCTGTTTGTTATGTGCCACTGCGAGGCTTCGGTGTAGTCTGGCTCCTTCGGCAGGGTTTCGCCTTGGGGCTTAGGCGTGGCTTCGTTTCCTGTCCCCTGTGAATATGCAGAGACAGTGAAGAGGATGATGGCAGTCAATAGCCAGAGTCTTGTCTTTCTTGCCATGATGCTTGTCACGGTTTGTAGAGTAAATGAAATTGTTTCTTCCTTTTATTTGGCGGAGGCGGCCTTTAAAAGGCCGCACAATAAACGAAGGAGTAGTGGCTTTTACTATAAGTATTAGCGGAAGGAGTCGGTAAGCAGCTTGATTTCTATCTGTGGGGAGATGCGCTCGTAGAGAATGTTGTACACGGCATCGAGTATGGGCATGTTGACATGGCAATGGCGGTTGATTTCCTTCATACATTTCGTTCCGAAGTATCCCTCGGCAATCATCTCCATTTCCATCTGAGCCGACTTCACCGAATAGCCCTTGCCAATCATGGTGCCAAAGGTTCGATTGCGCGAGAAGTTGCTGTATCCCGTCACGAGCAGGTCGCCTAAGTAGACGGAGTCGTAGGGGTTGCGCTCTATGGGGTGCACGGCGGTGAGGAAGCGCGACATCTCCTGCACGGCGTTGGCCATGAGCACCGCCTGGAAGTTGTCGCCGTATTTCAGTCCCGAGCAGATGCCTGCGGCTATGGCGTAGACATTTTTCAGCACCGAGGAGTATTCTATCCCAATCACGTCTGTCGAGGTCTTGGTTTTTATCACGTCTGAGACGAGGACGTCGGCAAAGGCCTTTGCCTTCTCCTGGTCGGTGCAGCCCACGGTGAGGTAGCTCAGTCGGTCCATGGCCACCTCCTCGGCGTGGCTCGGCCCGCCGAGACATGCCAGGTTGCTGTAGGGTACGTCGTAGACCTGGTGGAAATACTCTGAGCACACCAGGTTCTCATCGGGCACGATGCCCTTGATGGCTGTTACGATGAAGTGGTTCTTGAGCCGTGTCTTAAGCTTGCGCAGGTGGTTTTTCAGGTAGGGTGAGGGCACTACGAACACCAGGGTGTCGTAGGACTGCGCTATGCGGTTGAGGTCGCTTTCAAACTGTATTTCGTCAGTGTTGAAGTGTACGCTCGTAAGGTAGCTGGGGTTGTGGCCCATGCGGCGGAAGTCGGCAATCTGGTCGTCGCGCCTCATGTACCAGCCTATGTGGTGGGTGTGTCCCACCACAATCTTGGCTATGGCCGTGGCCCATGAGCCGCCACCGATGATTGCTATCTTTCCACAGTCGTTCATGCTCTTGTCACTTTTGTGTGGGGCTTGACTCTCACGTTCGTATTAGGTTGCCGCTGGCGGTGTTGTGGCATGGTGAACACAAAGGCTATTCGCCTGCCCGGTTTATCCACTGTTCTATGTCGGCCACTGAAGGCTTTTGCAGGTCAAGCTTGAAGCGCTTCACAATGTCGCCAATCTTCTGTTGCAGTCCCTGAGCTTTCTCGCCTGCGATGTTCTGAACCAGGTTGAAGCCTGCCTTGCGCAGCACGGGCACCCACTCCTGGGCCACGCCGACGGCGGCCCATTCCTCTACCGACGACTGGGGCGCGCGCTTCTCAGGCTTCATCTGTGGGAAGAAGAGCACCTCCTGTATGAAGGTCTTGCCCGTCATAAGCATCACCAAGCGGTCTATGCCTATGCCTATACCGCTCGTCGGGGGCATGCCATATTGCAGGGCGCGGAGGAAATCCTGGTCGATAATCATGGCTTCGTCGTCGCCCTTGTCGGCCAGTCTCATCTGCTCCACGAAGCGCTCCTCCTGGTCTATGGGGTCGTTGAGCTCGCTGTAGGCGTTGGCCAGCTCCTTGCCGTTGACCATCAGTTCGAAGCGCTCGGTCAGGCCAGGCTTGGAACGGTGCATCTTGGTCAGCGGCGACATCTCCACGGGGTAGTCGGTGATGAAGGTGGGCTGTATGAAGGTGCCCTCGCAGAACTCGCCAAACAGCTCGTCGATGAGCTTACCCTTGCCCATGGTCTGGTCTACCTCCATGCCTTTCGACAGGCAGAACTGTCTGATCTCGTCCTCAGTCTTCCCGTTGCAGTCGAAGCCCGTCTTCTCCTTGATGGCATCGAGTATGGGCAGACGGCGGTAGGGGGCTTTGAAGCTCACGATGTTCCCGTCGATCTCGCGCTCGGCGGAGCCGTTGACGGCTATGCAGACTGTCTCCAAGAGCTTCTCGGTGAACGACATCATCCAATTGTAGTCCTTGTATTGCACGTAGAGTTCCATGCAGGTGAACTCTGGGTTGTGGTTGCGGTCCATGCCCTCGTTGCGGAAGTTCTTTCCTATCTCGTACACGCCCTCGAAGCCGCCCACGATGAGACGCTTCAGGTAAAGCTCGGTGGCTATGCGCATGTACATGTCTTGGTCGAGGGCATTGAAGTGGGTGATGAAGGGTCGGGCCGAGGCACCGCCGGCAATCATCTGCAACGTGGGCGTCTCCACCTCTGTGTAGCCAGCCTCGTCGAGTACGCGCCTTATGGTGCGTATGACGGTGGCGCGCTGTAGGAAGGTGTCTTTCACACCCTCGTTGACCACCAGGTCAACATAGCGCTGGCGGTAGCGCAGCTCCGGGTCGTCGAACTTGTCGTAGGCCACACCGTCCTTGTACTTCACAATGGGCAGTGGCTTCAAGCTCTTCGACAGCAGTGTCAGCTCCTTGGCGTGTACCGATATCTCGCCCGTCTGCGTGCGAAACACTTCGCCCTTGACACCTATGAAGTCGCCAATGTCGAGCAGCTTCTTGAATTGCTGGTAGTTGATGAGCTTGCCAGCCTGCTCCTCAGAGGGGTTGACATCGTCGCGTGTGACGTACACCTGTATGCGCCCCTTGGAGTCCTGAAGCTCTACAAACGAGGCCTTGCCCATCACTCTGCGGCTCATCATCCTGCCGGCAATGCTTACTTGCCGCGGTTCAGCGTCGTCGCTGAACTCGGCCCGTATGTCGGTAGAAAAGGCATTGGTTGGAAACTCGGCTGCGGGGTAGGGGTCAATGCCCTGCTGGCGCAGCTCCTCGAGACTCTGGCGGCGCAGTATCTCTTGCTCACTCAGTTCTAAAACATTCATGCTTGAGTATTGTTTTTTCTGAATTTGAGTGCAAAATTACGAAAATAATCTGAATAAGCGCACGATAACTGCAAAAAAAGCGCGAATCATTTGGTTTGTTTCCGAAAAATTACTATTTTTGCCCCATATTAGCGCAAGAACTATGAATTTGACAACCAGCAGGACCAAGGTCGTGGGTGTGGATGTCAGTTACGAAGTGACCACGTATGCCATTGTCGACATCAAGGGTAACATCATCGCCGAAGACCATTTCCCAACTATCGACTACCCGGAGGCAAGCGCCTTCGTTGCCGAGCTATGCCATCGTATTGCCGCCATGTCCGAGTCTTACGGTGGCGTGGCTCAGATACGCTCCATTGGGGTGAGTGCGCCCAGTGCCAACTATCGCACAGGCTGCATGGAGAACTCGCCCAACATGAAGTGGAAGGGTGTGGTTCCTTTTGCTGCCATGATTCGCGACCGCTTAGGCTTGGCTGTGATGCTGGCCAACAATGCGTACGCCAGGGGATTGGGCGAGTATATGTTTGGAAGCGCCCACGGCATGGGTGTCTTCGTGCTCATCACACTGGGCACGGGCCTGGGTAGCTGCCTGTTCATCGACGGCAAGCCCTACCGCGGTGCCGACGGCTTTGCCGGCGAGATTGGCCATAGCTGCTTCAAGCCTGGTGGCCGCCGCTGTGGCTGCGGAGCCAGCGGGTGCTTTGAGGCCTACACGGCGGCCAAGGGTATTGTGACCACGGCGCGCGAGCTGTTGGCACAGAGCGACAAGCCCTCGCTCATGCGCCACAGCGACCAGCTCACGCCGGCAGTCATAGCCGCCTGCTGCGACCAGGGCGACGAGATGGCCATCGAGGTCTTTCGCCGCACGGGCGAGGTGCTGGGCATAGTGCTGGCCAACTATGCTTCGGTGGTTGGTCCCGAGGCGTTCGTGCTGACGGGTGGCATCCCCAAGGCTGGACACTGGCTCTTAGACCCGCTACGGCAGTCGTTCAACGAGCACATATTCTATAACCTGCAAGACAAGGTGAAGGTGCTCGTCTCGTCGCTCAACGACCACGAGCGCGACGTGCTTGGCGCCAGCGCCCTGGCCTGGGAGGTGAAAGAATATTCACTGTATGTCTGACAGCCGCAGCCAGTCTGCCAAGGCCAAAAATAGTTAAGTTTAAATTGTACTTCACACAAATATAGAAAAAGAAAGGAGGAAAACGCAGACCATGAAGAGCGAAACCATCATCAAGTCAAGGGTCATTGGTGTCGATGTCAACGTCGACCAAACCACGCTGGCCATTGTCGACCTGCGTGGTAGCATCATTGCCCGCGATTCGTTCGACACCATGTCCTATCCCTCGCTCAACGACTTCGTATCCACTTTGTCCGAGCGCATAACCATGCTCGCCGAGGCCAATGGGGGCTACGAAACCATACGCTCCGTGGGCGTAAGCGCACCCAGTGCCAACTTCGTCACCGGCTGTGTGGAGAATGCCATCAACATGCCCTGGAAGGGTATGGTGCCTCTGGCGGCACTGCTGCGCGACCGTCTGGGCTTGGCAGTGGCCCTGGCCAACGATGCCCACAGCACAGCCCTGGGCGAGAAGGAGTTTGGCTCGGCCCATGGCATGCAGGACTTCATCGTCGTGTCACTCGGACATGGCGGCGTGGGCAGCTGTGTCTTCTGCAAGGGCAAGCCCAACCTGGGCAGCTACGGCTTTGCTGGCGAGATAGGCCACGTGTGCATAGTCCCCGGCGGTCGCCAGTGCTCCTGCGGGCGCAAGGGCTGTCTTGAGCAGTACACCTCGGCGCGCGGCATGAGGCAGACGGCCGAGGAGCTGCTTGCACGCCACGATGGCCCGTCGCTGCTCCGTGAGCAGAAGGAGCTGTCGCCCGAGACCATCGCGGACTGTTGTGAGAAGGGCGACACGCTCGCTATTGAGGTGATGCGCCAGACTGGCCAGATACTCGGGCTGGGGCTGGCCAACTATGCCACCGTGCTCAACCCCGAGGCCATTATCCTCACTGGCAACCTGTCGAAGATAGGCCATTGGATGATGGATCCCATGCGCGAGTCGTTCGACGAGCATGTGTTCCGCAACATCAGGGGCAAGGTGAAGCTGCTCACCTCGATTCTCGACGACCATGAGCGCGATGTGCTCGGGGCAAGCGCCCTGGCATGGGAGGTTAAAGAGTATTCATTGTTTATATAAGACCAAAATCACTATCTGTATTATGGAAGATACATCAATCAAGACACGAGTCATTGGCGTAGACATTAGCGTTGAGGCTACTACTATTGCCATCGTCGACATCAGGGGAAACATTATTGCCGACGCTCATTTCAACACGATGGATTACCCAAATATCAACGAGTTTGTGACGTTTCTCAGTGAGAGAATCATTGAGCTGGCCGAGGCCAACGGAGGCTATGAGACCATACGCTCCGTGGGCATCAGCTGCCCCAGCGCCAGCAATGTCATGGGGAATATTGTCAACGCGCCCAACCTACAGTGGAAAGGCATCATTCCCCTTTCGGCCATGCTGCGCGACCGCATGGGCTTAGCCGTGGGCCTCTCCAACGATGCCCATGCCGCTGCCTTGGGCGAGAGGGCTTTCGGCTCGGCCCACGGCATGAAGGATTTTATCGTGGTCAATGTTGGAGCCGGACTGGGCAGCTGCTTCTTCTCCAACGGCCATGAGCACCAGGGCGAGGAGGGCTTTGCTGGCGAGATAGGCCACACCTGCGTGATTCCCGATGGCAGGCTCTGCGGCTGTGGCAAGCATGGATGCCTGGAGGCCTACGTGGCCACCAAGGGTGTCATACAGACGGCCAAGGAACTCATGGCCGAGAGCGACAAGCCAACGCTCATGCGCCAGTTCGACTCTCTGACTCCCAAAGCCATTTTCGAGGCTTGCGAGCAAGGCGACGAGATGGCCATCGAGGTCTATCGCCGCACGGGCGAGATGCTGGGCATTGGGCTGGCCAACTACGCCTCCATTGTCGACCCGGAGGCCGTCATCCTCACTGGCGGCATCTCCAAGGCCGGCCACTGGCTTATGGATCCGGCCAAGGAGTCGTTCGACGAGCATGTGTTCCGCAACATCCGTGGCAAGGTGAAGTTGCTCGTCTCAAGCCTCGACAACCGCGAGCGCGACGTGCTTGGAGCCAGTGCCGTGGCCTGGAGTGTCAAGGAGTATTCGCTGTTCAAGTAAGAAGATGGACGTTAAGCACATTACTGAAATAATCAACGCCAAACCTAACCTGAGTACCGCTCTCGGCATGGAGTTCTTATCCACGCCCGAGAGCGATACGTGTTTGGCCCGCATGAAGGTTGACGAGCGAAACCGCCAGCCCTTTGGCTTTCTTAGCGGTGGCGCCAGCCTGGCCCTGGCCGAGAACGTGGCGGGCGTAGGCTCCTCGGCTCTCTGTCCCGGCTGCGCCTGCGTAGGCATCGAGGTGAGCGGGAGCCACGTCAAGGCTGTCAGCGAGGGCGACACTGTCACAGCCCTCGCCCGTTTGCTACATCGGGGAACGACGCTCCACGTTTGGAACGTTGACATCACCGACACCAGCGGCGACCTTATCTCCAGCGTTCGCGTCACCAACTATATCGTCAAGTCAAGATGATGACTGCCTTTGCCCTTTTCCGCCTGCCTTACGCGTTGCAGTTTGTGGCAGTCGTGCAGGACGAAGGCGAGCCACAACAGCTGTCTTCGTGTGCAGAGCTGAGTTCACGGCAGGGTTTCGTTGTGGCTCCTTTTGCCCCGTCGGCCATCAACCCCATACTGCTTATCCATCCCGACCAGGTGCTCACCATTCCTCTCGATGCCGACCAGGCGCGGTGGGAGGGGCTGGAGACTCGTCTGGGGATGGTTGCCACCGTGGCTGGCAGTGACCGGCAGAACTGTAGCGAAACGGAGCAGGGGAGCCGTGAAGACTATCGTCTTGACTTTCTCAACTTCCACGCCCACCTCACTACTGGCGAGTTCCAGAAGCTGGTGCTGTCGAGGCGTGTCAGCTTGCCTCGGCCAGCTACATCGCCTCTGGAGCTGTTTCGCAAGGCCTGTGAGCGCTATCCGCGCATGATGGTCAGCCTGGTATACACCCCACAGAGCGGCATGTGGCTCACTGCTACACCCGAGACGCTGCTCTCGGGCAGCCAGGGGCAGTGGCTCACCGTGGCTCTGGCCGGCACCATGCCTTATAGCGACCATATCGTGTGGAGCGACAAGAACCTACAGGAGCAGCGCTACGTGGCCACCTATGTCATAGAGCAGCTCGAACAGTTCACCGACAGCTTCACCGAGCAGGGGCCTCGCACGGTGCGCGCAGGCCACCTGGCCCACCTGCGTAGCGACTTCCATTTCACCTTATATAATAATACGCGCGTGGGCGCGCTACTCCAGGCACTCCATCCCACGCCCGCCGTATGTGGACTGCCCAAGCAGCAGGCTTTCCGCTTCATACTCGACAACGAGCACCACCACCGCCGTTACTACAGCGGCTTCATGGGGCCGCTGCTCCTCGAAGGCCAGACAGCCCTTTACGTCACCCTGCGCTGCATGCGCTTCCTTGCCGATAGCGTGCAGCTCTACGCCGGTGGCGGATTGCTCCGCGACAGCGTTGAGCAGCAGGAGTGGCTCGAGACCGAGGCCAAGCTCGACACCATGAGGCAGCTGCTCTGCTGAACCCTCGTTCTTCTTTATCCCCCACTTATTCTCAAGCACATGTACAGTTCCAAGGAAAACGTAAGCATACTCACCAGCCTGCTCGTGGCCCATGGCGTGACCCACGCAGTGGTGTGTCCAGGTAGTCGCAATGCCCCCATTGTCCACAACTTGAGCGAGTGCCCGCAGATAGCTTGCCACCCCGTCACCGACGAGCGCTCGGCCGCTTTCTATGCCTTGGGCATGGCCCAGGCCTTGGCGCAGCCCGTGGTGGTGTGCGTCACCAGCGGGTCGGCACTGCTCAATGTGGCCCCCGCCGTGGCCGAGGCCTACTACCAGCACCTGCCCCTTGTCGTGGTCAGTGCCGATCGCCCCCAGCAGTGGATAGGCCAGCTCGACGGCCAGACGCTGCCGCAGCCAGGCGCGCTGGGATGCTTCGTTAGGCGCAGCGTCACGCTGCCCGAGGTTCTGTCGCCTACTGAGTCGTTGGCCAGCTATGCCTGTTCCATCGCCGAGCAGCGGTGGCTTTGCAACCGGCTTGTCAACGAAGCCCTGCTCGACGCTACCGCCGATGACCCGATGCCGGTACACATCAACGTGCCCATCAGTGAGCCGCTGTTCAGCTTCTCCATGGACAGCCTGCCACAGGAGCGCGTCATTCGGCGCTATAGGCCGTTGCCCGACTTCAGCGCTCTGCCGCGTGAATTGGTCGACGGGCTGGCTCAGGCCCGGCGGCCCATGGTGGTCTTTGGCCAGGCAGCGCCGGGGATGTTTGAGGGTAGCGGCACAGAGTTCCTCTTCAGCCATGTCATTGTGCTCCACGAGAGCCTCGCCCCCTTCCCCCATGTGAGCCACTTCGACGAGGTGCTCTTCAGCGGAGGCATCGATACGCCTGACTTCATAGTCTACGTGGGCAACACTATCGTCAGCAAGCGTCTCCGCCAGTTTCTGCGCTCGGCCACCCAGGCCCAGGCCTGGCGCATCGGCCCGTCGGCAGAGGTGGAGGACACCTTCATGCAGCTCCGGGGCATCGTCGTGGGCGATGCCGACTTCATACTCCAGTCGCTCAGCCAAAGGCTCTCGCGCTGTAAGAGCATGGCTGGCATGGACTATCGGCGGCAGTGGCTGCATCGCCTCTCGCTGGCCTCACGCCAGGCGGAGGCTTACCAGCCACCCTTCTCGCAGATGGCCGCGGTGAAGACCCTGGAGGAACGGCTATCCCAGGCCGGCGGCGATGCCAAGGGCGGCACCGTGGTACACTACGCCAACTCCACGGCCATACGCTTGGCCAACATCTACGCCGCTCACCACGTGTGGTGCAACAGGGGTGTCAACGGCATCGAGGGGTCGCTCAGCACGGCGGCCGGCTTCTCGGTGGTCAGTCCCGGACGCGTGGTGTGCGTCGTTGGCGACCTCAGCTTCTTCTACGACCAGAACGCTCTGTGGAACCAGAACCTGAGGGGCAACCTGCGCATACTGCTGCTCAATAATGGGCGTGGGGGCATCTTCAACATGCTCCGCGGCCTGGAGCAAAGCCCCGTGCGCGACAGCTACGTGGCTGCAGCCCACCAGACGACAGCCGAGGGCATCTGCCAGCAGAACAACGTCGGCTACCACCGGGCCACCACAATGGAGCAGCTACACCATGGCTTTGACCTGCTTCTCGGTGACGACAGCTCGCGCCCCATGCTGCTCGAGGTGACCACCGACGTCGCCGTCGACGAGCGTGTGTTCAAGCACTATTTCCTCAACCAGAAGCAGGCATGGCAGACTAACGGATAGCTAAATGACGCGTTGGCAGCCGAAAAAACAATCGTTTTTTCTCCATGTCGTTTTTTTTTCTTAATTTTGCAGCCAAATTCCGACAAACGAAAGCTTAAATGGATTATAACATGACAGACCCCACCCAACCGAAGATGGCTCCATTAAGACGCAATCGTCCTTTGAAGGGGGGAGCGGCTGACGCTTCCCCTGCTGCAGGAACTGCGTAGGCATTCCCCATCCTTCAAGGGGAGAGGTAGAGTCTGTAACTCCATAATAATAGATGACGCATATCGACAAAACGCAATAACAACCGTATACAACAATGACAGCAAAAGAAATCCGCGACTCGTTCAAGCAGTTTTTCGAGTCCAAGCAGCACGCCATCGTACCCTCGGCACCCATGGTCATCAAGGACGACCCTACGCTGATGTTTACGAACGCAGGCATGAATCAGTGGAAAGATATTATCCTGGGCACGCGCGACCCGGAGCCGCGCCGACGCGCCGACACGCAGAAGTGCCTCCGCGTGAGCGGCAAGCACAACGACCTGGAGGAGGTGGGCCACGACACCTACCACCACACCATGTTCGAGATGCTGGGCAACTGGTCGTTTGGCGACTACTTCAAGGAGGGAGCCATCGACATGGCCTGGGAATACCTGGTCGGCGTGCTCAAGCTCAATCCCGACGACCTCTACGTCACCGTCTTCGAGGGCGACCCCAAGGAGGGCCTCGAGCGCGACGACGAGGCGGCCTCCTACTGGCTCAAGCACGTGCCTGAGGACCATATCATCAACGGCAACAAGCACGACAACTTCTGGGAGATGGGCGACACAGGCCCCTGCGGCCCATGCTCTGAGATTCACGTCGACAGCCGCACGCCCGAGCAGCGTGCCGCCAGCGGCAAGAGCGGACGCGAGCTGGTCAACCAGGACGACCCGCAGGTCATCGAGATATGGAACCTGGTGTTCATGCAGTACAACCGCAAGGCCGACGGCTCGTTAGAGAAGCTGTCGATGAACGTCATCGACACAGGTATGGGCTTCGAGCGCTTGGTGCGTATGATGCAGGGCAAGCACTCCAACTACGACACCGACGTGTTCCAGCCCATCATCAAGGCCCAGCAGCAGCTCACCGGCCTTAGGTACACCACCTTCGAGGAGGAGGTCCATGCCCAGCAGGCAGGCACGCCCATCTCTGCCCAGCAGGACAGCGTCAACGTGGCCATGCGCGTCTGCGCCGACCACCTCAGGGCCGTGGCCTTCTCCATTGCCGACGGACAGCTGCCCTCCAACGCCAAGGCGGGCTACGTCATACGCCGCATACTGCGCCGTGCCGTGCGCTATGCCTACACCTTCCTCAACCAGAAAGAGGCGTTCCTCTACAAGCTCCTGCCCACGCTGGTGGCCGAGATGGGCGATGCCTTCCCCGAGCTGGCAGCTCAGCAGACGCTCATAGCACGCGTGATGAAGGAAGAGGAAGACTCCTTCCTGCGCACCCTTGACAAGGGCATCGCCATGCTCGACAAGGCCATGGCCACCGTCAAGGCCGAGGGCAAGCGCGAACTCGACGGCCAACAGGCCTTCCGCCTGTTCGACACCTACGGCTTCCCCCTCGACCTCACCGAGCTCATCTGCCGCGAAAACGGCCTGACCGTCAACGAGGAGCAGTTCCAGGTCCAGATGCAGAAGCAGAAGGAGCGCGCACGCAACGCTGCCCAGGTGGAGAACTCCGACTGGGTCACCGTGGGCGACGGCGCCACCGAGCAGCAGTTCGTGGGCTACGACTATACTGAATACTCCTGCCACATCGTGCGCTACCGCAAGGTCACGCAGAAGAAGAGCGAGTACTACGAGCTCGTGCTCGACGCCACGCCCTTCTATGGCGAGATGGGCGGCCAGGTGGGCGACCAGGGTGTGCTCGTGTCTGAGCATGAGACCATTGCCGTTGTCGACACCAAGCGCGAGAACAACCAGTCCGTACACATAGTCAAGCAGCTGCCCAAGCACCTCGATGCCCAGTTCATGGCCTGCGTCGACACCGACAAGCGCGAGGCATCGGCAGCCAACCATACGGCCACACACCTCCTTGACTACGCCCTCAAGCAGGTGCTCGGCGACCACGTCGAGCAGAAAGGCTCGCTGGTGAGTCCCGACACGCTGCGCTTCGACTTCTCCCACTTCCAGAAGGTTACCGACGAGGAGCTGCGCCAAGTGGAGCGACTGGTCAACGACATGATTCGCCAGGACATAGCCCTCGACGAGCATCGCGACATGCCCTTCGACGAGGCTAAGAAGCTGGGAGCCATAGCCCTCTTTGGCGAGAAGTATGGCGACAAGGTGCGCGTGGTGCGCTTCGGCCCGTCGTGCGAGTTCTGCGGCGGCATCCACGCCTCCGCCACCGGCAAGATAGGCTTCTTCAAGATTGTCTCTGAGAGCAGCGTGGCCGCAGGCGTACGCCGCATCGAGGCCAAGACGGGCCGTGAGTGCGAGGAGCTGCTCTACGTCATGGAAGACCATCTCAAGGCCGTGCGCGCTTTCTTCAACAATGCCAAGGATCTGGAGGGAGTCATCAGGAAGTACATTGACGAGCACGAGTCGATGAAGAAGTCCATTGAGACCTACCAGGCCCAGGCCGTCGAGCGCATGGCCAGGCAGCTGGTGGAGCGCGCTCGCATCGTGGGCGGCGTCACCGTGGTCACTGCCCAGCTGCCCATCGATGCCCAGTCGGCCAAGGACCTGGTGTTCAAGGTGCGCCAGGCTGTGCCACAGCACCTGCTTTGCGTCGTGGGCTCGGTCAACGCCGACAAGCCCCTGCTGAGCATCATGCTCAGCGACGACATGGTGAGCGACCACGGCCTCAACGCCGGGCAGTTGGTACGCGAGGCTGCCAAGCTCATACAGGGTGGCGGCGGCGGACAGCCACACTACGCACAGGCCGGCGGCAAGCAGGCCGACGGTCTCTCTGCCGCCATCGACAAGGTGATAGCCCTGGCCAACCTGTAGCTGGCTTCATTGCAGATGCCCGCCCTGTAGGATAGCAGTCCGACAGGGCGGGCATTTTTGCTATGCGGTAAACTCTTCGACTTTTATTATCTCGCATTATAAATGCTGATATTCGGTGCGGTCGGATTCTTGCGTCCCTTCGGTGGCAAGCCAGCAGAGCTGGAGCGGCAAATCCGACCGGGCGGGGGGGCGGCAAATCCGGACGAGCGGAGCATGGCGACAAGTTAATATAGCTTAAATTTTCTGCTCGGCTGAGGCTGCTTTCGACTTTTCTTGCTATCTTTGTCTTTCCAAGCGTGGCCTACTGGCGCTACAGGTGGGCTTCGCGACAAGCAAACCTTATTGTGTAAACCTGATAACAACCTAAATGCCCATGACATAGACTTACAGACAAATAGACATACAAAGGAATTGAAGCGTCCGCTTGTATCTTGTATTCTGAAATTCGCCAAATTAAAGAATGCTGCAAGAGTAACAGTCCGGATGCTCACGCCAATAGGCGTGGGCTTTTACTCGTATAGGCAGCATAGGTGTTTGGCGATACCTCAGAATACGTAGACGAAGTAATCAGTCCACGTTTTCTTTTTCTGTCTTTTCCCCAGCCTCCTTGGACTGTAGACAACGACATTCACCCAAGTTAACTAACCAACAAACAACACACACACGCAAGTTTTGTCTATGAGAAGAATATTCACACTCCTGGCCGTGCTGGCCCTGACCAGCTCGGCCTTTGCCCTCAGCTTCAGTAAAGACGGCATCCGCTACACCACCTTTGGCACCGACTCCGTCCGCGTCAACGGCCTTGACGACCAGCAGTACAGCGGCGCGGTGGTGATACCCAACAACGTGTACTACGACGGCAAGGCCTACAAGGTGGCCGAACTCGG
>Ga0247608_10003070_pt1 | contig 19906 bp, 16 predicted proteins | sample 176DNAGHGlowgp2_FD_193490 | JGI IMG/M metagenome (GOLD analysis project Ga0247608, IMG submission 193490) | Sheep rumen microbial communities from Palmerston North, Manawatu-Wanganui, New Zealand - 1766 DNA GHGlow gp2 | ecosystem: Host-associated > Mammals > Digestive system > Stomach > Rumen ...
GGGGGGGGGGGAGGGGGGGGGAGGAACGAGGGGAGAACCAGACGAGGACGGGGGATATGAAAAGACAACGGATTGGGGTTGGCCAATCCGTTGTCTTTTTTATGCGTGAGCGAGGTGGTTACTTTGCCTCGGTCTCGGGCAGCATGATGATTTCGACGTGGTTGCCGCTCTTGAGGAGCTGGCTGAGGAAGTCGCGCACGGAGTCTGTGGTGAGGGCTTCTACGGTCTTCTTATAGTCGGTGTGGACGTCGAGTCCGTAGTCTTTCCACGTGGTGATGGTGTTGACCCAGTAGCCGTTCTGCTTGGCGTTGATGTCGGCCTGCTTGAGCAGCAGGTCCTTGACTTTCTGGAGCTGGTCGGCCGAGACTTCTTTCTGCATGTCGCTGATGCCCTGGTGGAGCAGTCGTATGGCTACCTCCTGCTTGTCGGGGTTCATGGGGCAGTATGCCTGCAGCTGTGCCACGGGCTGGTGGTTGCTGAGGTTGAAGCCTCCTGCTGCTCCTACGGTGTAGGCGGCACTTTCGTCCTCGCGGATGGTCTTGAGGTAGATCATGGAGAGGATTTGTCCGACGGCGTCGAGCTTGACGATGTTGTCGAGTGTGTGTGGCATCTCGCTACGCCATAGTTCGAAGGCGATGGCTTTGGGGGACTCGGTCTTGACCTTGAAGCTGTTGACGACTTCTCCGCGCGGTGCGGTGAGGATGTCGTTGAAGTCCTCGGCGGGTTCGCCTGTGGCGGGCAGCGAGGCTATGTACTGCTCGATGAGGGGACGGAGGGTCTGCTCGTCGAAGTTGCCACAGAAGACGAAGGTGAACTGCGAGGCGTTCTTCAGCCGGTCGGCGGCCATCTGGAGTATACGGTCGTAGGAGATGTCGCCGAGGTCTTTATGGTCTATCTGTGTGAAGCGTGGGTTGTGGTCGTAGATGGTGGCGGCGAGCGAGTCGGAGAAGACGGCCTCGGGGTTGAGGCTCTTGTTCTTGAGCACCATGTCGAGCTGTGTCATGAGGTTCTGGAACTGCTTGTCGTCTTTGTTGATGGAGGTGAAGTAGAGGTACTGCATCTGCATCATGGTCTCGATGTCCTTTGGTGTGGAGTGTGCGGTGACGAACTGCCGGGAGTTGGCCAGCGATACGTCGGCGTTGCACTCCTTGCCGGCGAGTGCTTTCTGCAGCTCGTTGCTGGAGAAGGTGCCCAGTCCGCTGATGCCGATGACTTCGTTGAAGACCTTGAGGTTGGTGTAGTCCTGTGCTCCGAACTTAGACTTGCCGCCCTTGGCGAAGGCCTGCATCTGTATTTCGTCGTCCTTGAAGTCGGTCTTCTTCAGGATGACGGTGGCTCCGTTGGAGAGTTTGAGTTCCTTGTATCCGAAGGTGGTGTTCTCGGTCTCGCTGACTATCTTGCCTGCCTGTATCTTGGTGACGTCGACGAGGGGCTCGTCCTTGACGTTGTCGACATAGGGTTCGATGGCTGCGCTACGTGCACGGGCGATGGCTTGTGCCATGTCGTGCTCGGTAGGATATACCTTGCCTTCCTTCTCCTGTGCCATCTCGAGCACTACGAGGTTGCTGTCGGTGACTGAGATGAGTTCGGGCAGCATCTGGTTGATGGCCTGTATGGGGATGTTGGGCGCCAGCTGCTGCATCATGGGATAGAGCTGGTCGAGCGGCGGTATGGGCTCGTTGGTGAGGTAGTGGTCGCGGTAGGCATTGCCGAATTCGTCGTTCTTGCGCTTGTCGCGGTTGGTGTACTGTTTCTCCAGGGCGCTCAAGTAGTCGGCCTGTGCACGGGCATACTCGGTGGCGGTGAATCCGAACTCGCGGGCGCGGCGTGCCTCGCGATAGATGGTCTCCAGTGTCTCCATGTCCTTGCCTTCCTTGGGGACGCCGATGAACTCGAAGTTGTCCTTGGTGCGCGACAGCATGTAGGTGCCGTCGCTGGCAAAAGCCTGGAAGAAGGGGCACGACTCCTCCTGGGTCATCTCGGTGAGTCGCTGGTTCATCATCTGCGAGATGACGCTGACGCAATAGTCCTGTATGAGGTAGGCCATGGATGACTTTTCCTCGGGCTTGGTGGCGTCGTGCTTCATCATGAGAACAATCTCGCTCATCTGCATCTCCTTGTCTTTCTCGAAGATGTAGATGGCCTCGTTGTTGTCGGGCACGGGCTCTGGAATGACCTTGGGTGCATTGGGGTCGACCTTGATGGCGCTGAAGAGCTCCTTTATCTTGGCCTCCATGTGGTCGACGTCTACGTCGCCTACGACGATGATGGCCTGGTTGTCAGGACGGTACCACTTGTGGTAGTATGCGCGCAGGGTCTCGGGACGGAAGCTGTCGATGACTGACATCAGTCCGATGGGCATGCGCTCGCCATACTTGGAGCCTGGATACATTTTTGGCAGTGCGCGCTGTATGATGCGCTGCGAGGGTCCCTCGCCGAGTCGCCACTCGTTGTGCACGACGTCGCGTTCCTTGTCTATCTCGTCGGCTTCGAGCAACAGGCCGTTAGACCAGTCCTTGAGTATGAGCAGACAGGAGTCGAGCGCTGTGGCGCGCTTGGTGGGTACGTCGCAGACGCGGTAGACGGTCTGGTCGATTGAGGTGTAGGCGTTGAGGTCTCTACCGAACTCGACGCCCAGCGAACGGGTGAACTCGATGATGCCGTTGCCCTTGAAGTGCTCTGAGCCGTTGAAGGCCATGTGCTCGAGGAAGTGGGCCAGTCCGCGCTGCGATTCGTCTTCGTTGATGGAGCCTACGCGCTGTGCGATGTAGAAGTTGGCCACGTGTTCGGGATACTCGTTGTGACGGATGTAATAGGTCAGTCCGTTGTCGAGCTTGCCGATGCGTACGGCGGGGTCGACGGGAATGGGTGGCAGCTGCATTTCCTGAGCTACCAAAGCTGTCGTGCTGAACATCAGCACGACAGCCAAGAATAGTCTTGTAAGTTTCATCGCTTTATTTTATGGTTATTAATTGAAGTAATACTTCACGCCGAGCTGCAGTCGCCAGCACTGGCCGTAGCTGTGGTTGTAGTCCCAGGTGCTCTTCATGTAGGAGCCGTCGCTGGTGGTATTCATACGGTAGACGGGTACTCCGTTCTCCTTCTTAGCCACGCTGAGCAGGCGGATGATGTTGTTCGACATGCCGGGAGCATACTTCTGCACGCCCCACTTGGAGTTGAGCAGGTTGCCGATGTTCTCGATGTTGGCAATGAGCTGCAGCTTGTGACGGGTATTGCCAATCTTGAGGTCGAAGTCGTGGGCGTACTTGAAGTCGAAGGTGTGCACCCATGGAGCGCGTGCCGAGTAGGCCTCAGCATACTGGCCCTTGTGGTTCTTGAGGTAGTCGTCCTGCTCGACGTAGTTCCAGAAGGCAATGCGGTCGTCGTCGCTGACGAACTTGATTTCGGAGTCGTCGCGCGGTATGTACATCAGGTCGTATGCCAGTCCGTCGCCGTTGAGGTCGTTGGAGTAGGCATAGCTCCATCCCGAGGGTGAGTAGCCGCTGTAGAAGAGCGAGTAGTGCTCCTTGCCCCACTTGTAGCTGACGTTGGCAATGATGCGGTCGGGTGTGACGTAGCTTGAGGGACGGACGTCGATGACGTTAGGTCCGTTGACGGTGTGCAGATACTGCCATGCTGCCGATGCGTTAGAGCCTGGCATGCCCGTCACCTCCTTGTTGACGGTGTGGGTATAGGCAGCCATGATGCGCAGGTCCTTGATGGGCTCGGCATTGACCTGCAGGCTGGCGGTCCATCCGTAGCCCTTGCTGTTGTTGGTCAGCACGCAGGCGTTGGCATACTTGGTGTAGTAGGTCCAGTCAGCCTTGTTGGCGGGATAGAGGTAGCGGTTGTCGGCTCCCTGCAGACGCTCCCATGTCTCGTCGGGGTTCTTCTGGTTCCAGTTGTCCAGGTTGACGGCATTGATATGCTTGGTGTACATGAACTCACCGGTCACTGTCAGGGGGAACGACACGGGCACCTGATAGTCGATGGCCAGCGAGGTCTTCCACTCCTGTGGCATCTTGAAGTCGCGGTCTACGCCGGCGACGGACGATGGAATGATGCCGTTGGGGTCCATGCTGACGGGAGCGCCCAGCTTGTCGCGAATGCCGGCAATGTCGGTGGTGAGTCCGCCGGCGAAGTTAGCCAGACGGGAGTCGCCAGAACGAGCGATGACGAGGTTCTGGATCATACCCGAGTTGGTGGGCATGTTGGTGAAGAACACCAGAGGCAGACGTCCGACGAAGATGCCGGTACCGCCACGCACCTTGAGCTGGTGGTTGCCGAAGACGTCCCATGCGAAGCCGATACGCGGCGAAATCTGGATGTGCGTCTTAGGCCACTGGCCCACGTCGAGGTGGCGGCCACCGAAGTCGAGGTCGTAGAGGGCCTGGTTGAAGATGAGGTCGCTCTTGTTGAAGGCGATGTTATCGAAGCGGATACCGGCGGTGAGCTTCAGGTTGTCCAGGGCGTTCCACTCGTCCTGCAGGTAGAGTCCCATCTGGTTGAAGCGAACCTTGGCCTGAGGATTGGTTTCGCCGTCGTAGCCGTATGCCAGGGCAACGCCGATGGGGGCAGCGCCCTCCATGAAGTCCTGCATAGAGGCATAGCGGTAGTAGCCGGTGCCCTGACGCATGTAGCTGTTGTAGGCTATCTGGTGCTCGAAGTTCAGACCTGCCGTCAGCTTGTGGGCACCCAGGTAGTAGGTGAAGTTGTCGTTGACGGTCAGTATCTTGTTCTGCACGCGGTTATTATAAGTGAAGAGCTCGTATCCCAGCGACATGTAGGGGTCGCCATCCTTGAAGATTTCGACCATGGGGAAGATGCTGGAGTTAGAGCCACGCGGGTCGTCCATATTAGAATAGGTGATGAGCAGCTGGTTGCTGATGTTGTTGCCAAAGCGGCTGTTGAGGTCGGCCGAGATGGTGGTCACCTTGTTCTGCAGAGAATAGAAGGTGTTGGCGAAGGCCATCGAGTTGATACTGATGCAGGCCGAGGTGAGTCCGCCTACGTCACGCGACGAGGCGTTGGGGGTCATCCACTTCTCGTTGTTGGTGTGGTTGAAGCGCAGGGCCAGGTGGTGGTTGTTGTTGATGTTCCAGTCGAGGCGTGCCAGATACTTGTTGTTGGTGATGCCACCGGGATAGACATCGGCCGAGCCGGTGTCATAGCCGTACTTGTCCTTGACGAACTGGGAAATCATGTTCATGTCGCTGAGCAGTGTGCGCGAGGTGTAGGTCTTGCTGTCGGCTCCGTCGCCGGTAGCATCAGGGTGCCAGTAGGTAGGCACGTTCTCGGACTTGGTGCGCTCGTAGTTGGCAAAGAAGAACAGCTTGTCCTTGATGATGGGGCCGCCGAGGGTGAAGCCGAAGGTCTTCTGCTCGTCGGGGTTGGGCTCGGCGTTCTGCTTGCCGTCCACGCGGTTGCCGTGCATGTCTTCGCTGGTGTAGTAGAAGTAGGCCGTGCCCTTGAAGGTGTTGGTACCCGACTTGGTTACGGCGTTGATGCCGCCGCCCACGAAGTTCGACTGACGCACGTCGTAGGGCGAGACGACCACCTGTACCTCGTCGATGGCATCCATCGAGACAGGCATACCGCCACCGGGCAGGTCGGAGGTGAGTCCGAAGTTGTTGTTCAGGTTGGCACCGTCGAGGGTGAAGTTAGACGAGCGGCCGCTGCTGCCGGCAAAGCTGTTGGAACCGCCATAGTAGGGCGAGAGCTTGACGATGTCGCCAATGCCACGGCTGACGGTGGGCAGGTCCTGAATGATTCGGTTATTGATGTTGGTGGAGGCACCGGTCTTCTCGGCAGTAAACTTCGAGGCCTTGCCGCTGACGACGACCTCGCTGAGCTCGGTCGAGTTCTCGCTGAGCCATACGTTGAGTTCGTAGGTCTCGGCCAGGTCGAGCTCGATGTTGCTGAAGGTCTTGGTCTCATAGCCAATGTAGCTGACGGTGACGGTGTACGGTCCGCCGTTACGCATACCCTGAATGGTAAAGCGTCCGCTGGTATTGGTGACGGCGTTGTACTTGGTTCCCGAAGGCTCGTGAACAGCCTGGATGGTGGCTCCTATCACTTCTTCCTTGGTGTCCTCCATGGTTACCTTTCCGCTCAGGGCTGAGGTGGTAACCTGTGCCAGAATAGTTAACACGGAGGTTAACATCATGGCCATTAATAACAATCTCTTACGCATATTGATCAATATAAAGTTTGTAATTGGTTGCAAAATTAATTAATTTTTTTGAAACGCAATACTTTTTCACCGTTTTATTTTAGGCAAGGGGCTTTTTCCTTGTATCAGCCTATTGCTTTTTGCCCCCCATGCGGGCCTCGACGACGTTGACCACATAGTCGCCGAGCTTCTCACACTCATTGATGAGGTCCATATAGATGGTGCCTACGGCGTAGGTGTACTGGTGGTTGTTGATGTCGATGATGTTCTGCGACTTGAGCTGGTTGCGGTAGTTGTTGATTTCGTGCTCTATGTTGAGTGTACGGTTCATGTCGTAAGCCTCCTTGCGGCCTCCGAGCAGGACTGTCATCTGAGAGAGGGCCTGGTCGGTAAGCTCCATCATCTGGTGGATATGCTCGTACTGCTGCTCGGTGAAGTGGTCCTGCTTGCCCTGCACCTTGCGCTGCAGGGTACGGGCCATCTTATAACAGGAGTCGCCGATGGACTCCAGCTCAGAAATCTCGCGCAGCATGGCGCGTATCTTACCCTTGGTATCGTCAGAGAGGTGGGCGTCGCCAACCTGGTCGAGGTAGCGGGCTATCTCGATTTCCATATTGTCAGAGAGGTCTTCGTACTTCGCAATACGATGAAACAACTTGTCAAAGGCCTGCTCGTTCTTCTCGGTGAGCAACTCGCGCACCATGCTGAACATAAGCTGCATGCGGTCGGAGAAGGAGCGTATCTCTTTCTGAGCCTCGAGTACGGAGAGTTCAGGGGTCTTCATAAGGCCCGACTGTATGAAATGCAGGCGGAAGTCTTCCTCTTCGTCGACTTTCTTAGGCTGTACCACCCAGCAAACGAAGCGCTCGATATACTGAACAAAGGGAAGGAGCAGCAGCGTGTTGGCGACATTGAACAGCGTATGGAACATGGCCAGTACCACTGAAGTAGATAACGCGAAACGGGCATCGGAGGGTGAGAGGGCAGCGTCGTAGCCAGACAGCTGGCAGACGATGGAGAAGAAGGGTCTGAAAGCCAGCAGGGCCAGCGTGACGCCGATGAGGTTGACCACGAAATGGGCAAAGGCAGCCCGTCGGGCCTGCACATTGGCCCTGGCGGCAACGATATTGGCGGTAATGGTGGTACCTATGTTCTCGCCCAGCACGAGCATGATGCCCTGTTCGATGTGGAGCACGCCCGTGCAGCACAGTACCATGGTGATGGCCATGATGGCTGCCGACGACTGAACACAGAGCGTGAGGATGGTTCCCATGAGGAGGAAGAAGAGGGTGTTCCAGAAGCCCGTGTCGTTGAACACCTCAAAGTAGTGGGTAAGGAGGGCGGCGGTCTGCGGGTCCTGCATCAGCGAGAAACCGGTATCCTTCAGTGTTCCGAGTCCGAGGAAAAGGAAGGACGCGCCGAAGAGGAAGTCGCCCAGAATGCGCCGGCTCTTGATATAGATAAGCACGATGGCAAAGAACAGGGCTATGAAGACGTATGGCACGACGTCGCAGGCAAAGCCCAGCGACATGACCCAGGCCGTCACCGTGGTACCGATGTGAGCACCCATGATGACGGAGATGGCCTGCAAGAGCGTCATCAGACCGGCATTGACGAAGGAGACAGTCATCAGCGTGGTAGCCGTGGACGACTGTACGGCAGCGGTAACGAACACACCTGCCAACACACCGGTAACGCGGTTGGTAGTCATGGCCCCCAGGACATGGCGCAACGGGGAACCGGCCATCTTCTGCAAGGCCTCGCTCATCGACTTCATACCGAACATGAGCAATGCCAGCGAACCTAACATTTTCAAGAATATCATTATGGACATTTTACTGTAAAAAATTTGGTTATTTGCGTACTTATTCGTAACTTTGCCCCAACTAAAAACTTTTACGTCTATGGAACAGCAGATTCTTATCCGATGCAAAAATAATAAAAAAACTATGAATATCAGCATCGGAAGCACACTTTCTGAGATTTTTTCTGCCTCTGGACTCGAAATGGAGTACGGACCCATCAGTGCACGAGTGAACAACAAGGTGGAGGGAATGCACTACCGCGTGTATAAGCCCAAGGACATAGAATTCCTGGACTTGCACGACGCATCGGCCATCAGGGCCTATACGCGTACGCTCTTCTTCGTGCTGAACAAGGCGGCTCACGACCTGTGGCCCCAGTGCACCGTCATCATTGACATTCCTGTCTCGAACGGCTATTATATAGACCTAAGGCTGGACCGCCCGGTAACGCCTGACGATGTACACGAGCTGCGCCAGCGGATGCAGCAGATTATTGATGCCGACATTCCGATACACCGGCACGAGACCACCACGGAAGAGGCTATCCGCATGTTCTCGGAGTCGAAATCGTTCTCGAAGGTGAAACTGCTGGTAGGCACAGGGTCGCTGTACACCACCTACTACGACATAGACGGCTATCCTGACTACTACTACGGCTCGCTGCTGACGTCGACAGGGAAGCTGCACCTGTTCGGGCTGGAATACTACTTCGACGGACTGCTGCTGCGTCTGCCCACACAGCAAGACCCGTCACGACTGGGAGCGTTCATGCGACAGGACAAGATGTTTGAGATATTCAAGGAGCATCACTCTTGGCAGGGCATCCTCGGTATGCGCACGGTGGGCGACTTGAACGATGCCATCAAGAAAGGATATACCAACAAGCTAATCCAGCTCAGCGAAGCGTTGCAGGAAAAGAAAATCGGCCAGATAGCCGACGAGATAGCCCGCCGGAAGGGTATTAAGATGGTGCTCATTGCCGGACCGTCGTCGTCGGGCAAGACCACTACGTGCAAACGGCTCTCGGTGCAGCTGGCCATCAATGGTCTGAAACCTATAGGCATATCGCTGGACGACTACTTCCTGAACCGTGAGGAGACGCCTCTTGACGAGAACGGCGACTACGACTTCGAGCATCTGCACGCCTTGAACATTCCTCTGCTCAACGAACAGATGAACGCCCTGTTCAAAGGGGAAGAGGTGGAGCTGCCGCGATACAACTTCCACACAGGACAAAGCGAATGGAGCGGAAAGAAACTGCAGCTGAAGGGTAACGAAATACTGGTAGTGGAGGGCATCCACGCCCTGAACCCGGAACTGACACAGCAGATTCCGGATGAGAACATCTTCCGCGTCTATGCCTCGGCCCTGACGACGATACTGCTGGACAACCACAACTACATTCCTACTACCGACAACCGACTGCTGCGCCGCATCATTCGCGACTATAAATACCGTGGTGTATCGGCACAGGAGACCATTCGCCGGTGGCCCTCGGTGCGTAAGGGAGAGAACAGATGGATATTCCCCTACCAGGAGAATGCCGATGCCATGTTCAACTCGGCCATGCTCTTCGAGCTGGCCGTCATCAAGCAGCAGGCAGAGCCCTTGCTGGAACAGGTGCCCGAGAACTGTGTGGAATATGCCGAGGCCTATAGGCTGAGGAAGTTCTTGCGCTACATACACCCCATATCCATGGACCAGATTCCACCTACCTCGCTGCTACGCGAGTTCGTAGGAGGGTCGTCGTTCGAATACTAAAGACTTTATTGCAGGCTGGTGCTGAAAAGAAGAGGAAGAGAGTCAACGACTGCTCTCTTCCTCTTCTTCCATCCACTTCTTGCGGCGTAGTTCGTCCATCTTGGCAAAGTCTTTCTTCTGAAGTACGAAGTTGGAGCCAAGATATTTCTCCTTGACGATAGGATTGACGGCCAACTCCTCGGGAGAGCCCTTAAACAGGATACGTCCTTCGAAAAGCAGGTAGGCACGGTCGGTGATGTTGAGCGTCTCGTGAACGTTATGGTCAGTAATGAGAATACCGATGTTACGATACTTCAGCTGCCAGACTATCTGCTGAATGTCTTCCACAGCAATAGGGTCGACACCGGCAAAGGGCTCGTCGAGCATGATGAACTTAGGCTCGATGGCCGGACAGCGGGCTATCTCTGTACGGCGACGCTCACCACCGGAGAGGCGGTCACCAGTGTTCTTACGCACCTTCCCGAGACGGAACTCTTTGATAAGGCTCTCCAATTTCTCCAGCTGGTAGTCACGGGGCTTACCGGTCATTTCGAGTACGGAAAGGATATTGTCTTCTACCGACATCTTACGGAACACCGAGGCCTCCTGAGCCAGGTAGCCGATGCCGGCACGTGCACGCTTGTAGACAGGATAGCTGGTAACCTCCTCGTCGCCCAGATAGATATGGCCATCATTGGGCACGATGAGTCCTGTAGTCATATAGAACGACGTGGTCTTGCCGGCACCGTTTGGACCCAACAATCCTACTATCTCGCCTTGGCGAACGTCAAACGACACGTCGTTGACGACGGTACGCTTGCCATAAATCTTCACCAGCCCCTCAGTGCGAAGCACCAGACGCTCTGGCTCCTGATGAGGCACGACGGCCTCTGTGTTCATCGTTTCATCCATATCGGCTGCAAAGGTACGAAAAAAAAACATATCAAATTTAACTTTTGAGGATTTTTTGCATCAAAGAAGTGTATATGACACAGGAAACAGTACAAGAGAAACTGGTGACAATGCTACGCGACGAGAAGCAACGCGAGACAGGCTTCAGACTGCTGGCCAAGGAATATGGCGAAAAGCTGTACTGGCACATACGTCGTATCGTAGTAGGTCATGACGACGCTGAGGACGCACTGCAGGAAACACTGATAAAGGCGTATAGCAGCCTGGACCAGTTCAGAGGCGACGGTCAGCTGACCACCTGGCTCTACAGCATTGCCACTCGCGAGGCACTGAACCTGCTGAGACGACGGACCCATGTGTGGCAGAGCATAGACGACCTGACACCGACACTGACAGCCCGCATGCAGGCAGAAACACCAATGGACAGCGATGCGGCTGAAGTGTTGTTCCAGGAAGCACTGCTCACCCTGCCCACCCAGCAGCGGATAGCGTTCAACATGCGTTACTACGACGAACTGAGCTACGAAGAAATAGCACGCATCACGGGAAAGAACCCGAACACGCTGAAGGTGAACTACCATCTGGCTGCGGAGAAGATTAAGAATTATTTAAAACAACATACAAGATGAAAGACTTTGAGAACATCGGCAAACGAATGCCCTATACAGAACGCGAAGGCTACGTCCAGCAATTAGTAGACCGGGCTACGGAGCAGGCCATCAGTCAGAAGCAGAAAGCCCGCCGGGTGAGCCTAAGGACCAAGATGGCTGTAGCAGCGACAGTGGCGCTCCTACTGGCTGGGGCTGGTATTACGTACCGTCTGGTCATACAGCCAACGACAACAGGAGTGGCTGAAACAGAGGTAACGGCAAGTCCTGTGGATGACTTCCTGAACTCGCTGTCAGACGAAGACGCCCAGCTGCTGGCATACTACGGCATAGAAGAGATTCCGGAATATGAATAATTATGTAAAACTGTAAAACAAGAAAGAAAGATGAGAAAGATTGTAACAATGATGCTGTTGATGGTGGCCGCTATGACTGCCTGGGCACAAGACAACAAGAACGATGCACTGAGGGAGAAGTTCTTCAACGCAAGAGTGGATGAGCTGGTCCAAAAGCTGGAGATGAATGACGAACAGAAAGAGAAGTTTATTCCCGTTTATCGTCGCTACAGCGAGGAGATGCGCTCGGTGATGGGACCGCGTATGAGAGGCAAGAAAGGGCCAAAGGCCAAGGGGAACGACGAGAAAGCGGACAAGTCCCAGCGCGAGCCAATGACCGACGAAGAGAGACTGGCACATACCAAGCAGCGACTGGAACGCCAGCAGAAGGCTCAGGCAATCAGGCTGAAGTATATTGACGAGTTTGCCAAGGTGCTCACAGCCAAACAGGTGAATAAGCTTTACGAAGCAGAAGACCACATCCAGAAGAAACTGATGAACCGCCGTCATCACATGAAACACGGAGACGACAAAGGCCACAAAGGAGACAAGGACGGGAATAAGAAGTCAGAGCGCAAGAAAAAGGACTGAACGTCAAAGTATTCAAAAAAACGAGCCTACTGCTTGGTAGGCTCGTTTTTTATTTGTAACTTCGCACCCGATTATGATAAAGTTGCTGCATAAATGGCTGACGACACTTGGCAAGTTCGTCATACTGATGGGGCGGACATTCTCTATGCCCGAGCGATTCCGCATGTTCTGGAAGCAGTATGTCAAGGAGATGGCCCAACTGGGTATCAACTCTATAGGCATTGTGCTTCTTATATCGTTCTTCATCGGTGCCGTCATTTGTATTCAGATGAAGCTGAACATACAGTCGCCATGGATGCCACGATGGGTGTCGGGCTATACAACACGTGAAATCATGCTGCTGGAGTTCTCGAGTTCTATCATGTGTCTGATACTGGCGGGTAAGGTTGGGTCGAACATCGCCTCTGAAATAGGCACCATGCGCGTTACACAGCAGATTGACGCACTCGACATTATGGGTGTGAACTCGGCATGTTACCTCATTCTGCCTAAAATCCTTGGCATGATTACCATCATGCCGATTTTGGTTATCTTTTCGTCGGCCATGGGTATCGTAGGTGCCTACGGTACGGCATACATCGCCCACATTATTGTGCCTGACGACCTCACACTGGGACTACAGCACTCGTTCCAACCTTGGTTTGTTTGGATGTCCATCATAAAGAGTCTTTTCTTCGCCTTTATCATATCGGCTGTTCCCTCTTACTACGGCTACAACGTAGAAGGCGGCTCCGTCAATGTGGGCAAAGCATCAACTGACGCCGTGGTAATGTCATCGGTGCTCATTCTGTGCTCGGATGTTTTCCTAACCCAACTACTGTCATGATAGAAGTCAAGAACCTATATAAGAGCTTTGACGAGATCGAGGTACTAAAGAACATCTCGACAGTCTTTGAGGATGGCAAGACCAATCTCATCATTGGTCAGTCAGGATCGGGTAAAACGGTATTGATGAAGAACCTTGTAGGGCTCTTTGACCCCACGCGAGGCCAGATACTATACGATGGACGTGACTTCGTGCGCATGTCGAAACAAGAAAAGGTACACATGCGACGCGAGATGGGCATGATATTCCAGTCGGCAGCACTCTTCGACTCGCTCACTGTCTTAGAGAACGTGATGTTCCCTCTGGATATGTTCTCTTCGATGACCCTACGCGAGCGCCAGAAGAGGGCAATGGAATGTCTGGACCGTGTCAACCTGGTAGGAGCCGACGAGAAATACCCTGGCGAGATAAGCGGAGGTATGCAGAAACGCGTAGCCATCGCGCGCGCCATCGCACTAAACCCCAAGTACCTGTTCTGCGACGAGCCTAACTCAGGACTGGACCCTAAGACATCGCTCGTCATTGACGAACTGCTACACTCTATAACACGTGAGTTCAACATGACAACTATTATCAATACCCACGACATGAACTCCGTAATGGGAATAGGAGAAAACATTATCTTCATCTACGAGGGCCATAAGGAGTGGCAGGGTGTATCTTCGGAGATTATGAACTCTACCAACAAGCGACTAACCGACTTCATCTTCGCCAGTGACCTGCTGAAGGAGATGCGCGAGGCTGTCACTCACCATCATTTCGAATAAGCAAAGAGCATGCCTCGGCATATTTGACACAAGTCAACAATTTGGCTGTTAGCGCAAACAAGCAGCCGTTTAATTTGCACATCCATGGGAATTATTGTACCTTTGCATTGTCAAAACAAAGGAAAAGGTCTAAGCGAGGGCCTGTCAATATAAAGGATAACAATAGAAAAGAAAGGGTAAAAAGATGAAAAAGTTTATTAGTAAATGGCTTAGAAGCGAGGCTTACATAGAGTATTGTCTGAACATGGCAAGAATGTATAATTACCGCCCCGCAAATTAAATAACGGATTGAATGCGAAAAGCTTTCAATCCGTTTTTATTTACTTCATTCGCCACTCCCCGTCGACTTCAACCATAGGAACAACTATCTCCTCTTGTGTGGAGTCACCATAACAAAGTATAAGGAAAGCCTTGACCTCCTGCTCTACATGTGTAGTATCAGCAAGCAAGGAGGTATTGTCTGAGATGCGTACATCGTTCAGCCCGCCATGTTTCTCTTGAATATCTTTATGATAGTTTTCTATGGCCTTCAGTAGCTGTTCGCAATAGTCGGCAGGAAGATTCTCAACACCTGCCTTGCCTTCCATGAACCGTATGGCATCGCCCTTTGACAATAGTTCATAATACTTCTGGGCAGCAGTGGCGGCCTTCCACTCACGGGTAACACCAGAGCATGCCAGTAGCAAAGCAACTGTCAATACAGAAAATGACTTTAAAACTATAGAACAGAATGACTTCACCGCTATTTCTGGCGAATAAAAACGTTAATAGGTGTACCTGTCAATGTCCAGTTATCACGCAACTTATTCTCTAAGAAACGACGATAGGCTTCCTTAACATACTGTGGTAGATTGGCATAAAACACAAAGGTTGGTATCTGAGTATCAGGAACCTGTGACACATACTTAATCTTGATATATTTACCTTTGATAGAAGGAGGCGGAGTCTGTTCTATAATAGGCAACATTACCTCATTAAGCTTTGAAGTGCCTATCTTTATTGTACGATTAAGATATACTTGCTTAGCCGTCTCAAGAACCTTAAAGATACGTTGCTTGGTAACGGCAGAAGCGAAGATAATAGGGAAGTCAACAAATGGAGCCATACGCTGACGAATGGCATTCTCAAAGGTCTTGATAGCCACCTGTGACTTATCTTCTACAAGATCCCACTTGTTGACAACAACCACCAGGCTCTTATTATTCTTTTGGATAAGTTGGAAGATATTCATGTCTTGAGCCTCTATGCCACGTGTAGCATCAATCATCAGAATACAGACGTCAGAGTTCTCAATGGCACGTATAGAACGCATGACAGAGTAAAACTCCAAGTCTTCAGTGACCTTATTCTTACGACGGATACCTGCTGTATCGACTAAGTAAAAGTCGAAGCCAAACTTATCATACTTAGTATAAATACTGTCACGAGTAGTACCGGCAATGTCGGTTACAATGTTACGGTCTTCGCCAATAAAAGCGTTGATAATGCTCGATTTTCCGGCGTTGGGGCGTCCCACAACGGCAAAACGCGGAGTACCATCCTGCAAATCATCTGCAACATCAGCCTTCAGCTTGGTAAGAACAAAGTCAAGAAGGTCGCCTGTTCCAGAACCTGTAGCAGCACTGACACAAAAGGGGTCGCCCAGACCAAGCTTATAAAACTCGTACTGCCCATAGAGATCCTTGCCGTCGTCGGCTTTGTTAGCAACTAATACGACAGGAAGCTTAGAACGCCGCAGAATGAGTGCCACGTCCTGATCCAAGTCGGTCAGTCCATTCTTGATGTCAACAAGGAACAATACCAGGTCAGCTTCCTCGGTAGCGACAATGACCTGTTTGCGAATTTCCTCCTCGAAAATATCGTCTGAATTAACAACCCAGCCACCTGTATCCACAACTGAGAACTCTCGCCCGTTCCACTCACATTTACCGTATTGCCGATCACGTGTGGTACCAGCTTCATCACTCACAATGGCCTGACGTGAGTTGGTCAGCCTGTTAAATAAGGTAGACTTGCCCACATTAGGGCGTCCTACTATCGCTACTAAGTTTGACATATTATTCCGGGTTATATCCAAATAAGTCTAATTCATGCTGGTTTGAACGCCAGTCCTTATCGACCTTTACAAAGGTCTCCAAATAGATGGGCTTTTGGAAGAACTTCTCCAAAGCCTTACGAGCCTCGGTAGACACCTTCTTCAGAGCAATACCTTGATGGCCAATGATAATGCCTTTCTGGGTGTCACGCTCGACATAAATGACAGCATTGATATGGATGAGCTTCTCGGTCTCCTTAAAACGTTCCACACGAACCTCTACAGAATAGGGAATCTCTTTGTCGTAGTAAAGCAGTATTTTCTCGCGAATAATTTCCGATACGAAGAAACGCGCAGGCTTATCAGTTAGCTGATCCTTGTCGAAATAGGCAGGACTCACCGGTAACAGCTCTTTGATACGTTTCAAAAGCAAATCAGTGCCAAACTTATTCTTAGCAGAAATGGGTAATATCTCTGCATTTGGCAACAACGTGTGCCAACGTCCGACTATGGCATCAAGCTGTTTCTGAGAGCTTGGGGCTTTAGAAGAACTTTGAAGTTCATCTATCTTGTTAATGAGCAGGATAACGGGAATAGTCATCTGCTGCACCTTCTCCAGAAAGTCTATATTCTTCTCCGGATTCTCAACCACATCAGTTACATATAATAAGACATCAGCATCCTGCAAAGCCGAGACAGAGAAAGCAAGCATAGACTCTTGCAGCTTATAGTTAGGTTTCAACACGCCTGGAGTGTCGGAGAACACTATCTGCATGTCGTCAGTATTGACAATGCCCATAATGCGATGACGCGTCGTCTGTGCTTTAAACGTCGCAATCGAAATACGCTCACCAACCAACTGGTTCATGAGCGTACTTTTACCTACGTTGGGATTACCAACAATATTAACAAACCCTGCTTTATGCATCTTTTTGTCCGTCGTAAGCCCATTTATAATACAATGCTCCATGTACAAATCCTGCACCAAAGGCAGTAAGTATCATGTTATCTCCTTTTTTTAGCAGATGTTCATTCTCCCATATAGCAAGAGGAATCGTAGCTGCAGAAGTATTGCCAAAGTGCTCAATATTCACCATTACCTGTTCCATAGGCAACTCTAAGCGTTTGGCCACTGCTTCTATGATGCGCATGTTAGCCTGATGGGGCACTACCCACTGGATGTTCTCCTTGTTAAGATGGTTGCGCTCAGCAATCAATGCACAGTCGTCACTCATATTGGTTACGGCATAGCGGAATACTGTGCGTCCCTCTTGATAGAGATAGTGCAGGCGATGGTCAACAGTAAAGTGACTTGACGGACTGACAGAGCCGCCAGCTTTTACATGCAAGAAAGGGAGCCCCTTTCCATCAGCACGGAAATAGGAGTCGCGCAGTCCTAAGTCTTCTTCTGTTGCTTCTATCAGCACAGCCCCTGCACCGTCGCCAAACAAAGGACAAGTAGCACGGTCCTTATAGTCTGTCACTGACGACATTTTGTCAGCACCAATAACAATAATTTTCTTGTAGCGCCCACACTGTATCATTGCCGATGCAACGTCGAGTGTATAGATGAATCCACAGCAGGCAGCCCAGAAGTCGAAAGCAAAAGCATTCTTCAATCCTAACTTTCCTAGCACGATACTCGCTGTGGAGGGGAACTGATAATCAGCTGTCGAAGTGGTAACAATAACAGCGTCAATAGTATCAGGATCAACGCCAGTCTTCTGCAACAGCTGCTTGGCTGCCTTACGAGCCATATAGCTGGTGCCAAGACCCTCCTCTGACAGGATACGTCTCTCCTTAATACCAACGCGAGTCATAATCCACTCATCATTGGTGTCTACCATGCGCGACAGTTCCTCATTGTTCAGAACATAGTCAGGCACGTAGCCACCAACGCCAGTGATTATCGCATTAATTTTGCTCATTATTCTGCGACTTCGTCCATAACAATAGCTATCTTACCACGATAGTAGCCACATGTGGGACATACGGTGTGGTAGATGTGATAGGCACCACAATTAGGACATACAGCCAATGTGGGAGCTACTGCCTTGTCATGAGTACGACGCTTTGCGGTACGAGTGTTCGATTGTCTTCTTTTAGGATGTGCCATAGTTCTATTAACTTTTTAATGTTTAATCTTTAATGTTTAATTTGCTCAGTGCACTCCAACGAGGGTCTACGGGCCCTGCCTCCTCTTCGCTGCTTCGGACAGCGCCGCTCAGTTCTTTCAACTTCTGCGTCATCGCACTATTGCATTTTCCAGGTGCATGAACGTGCTTGATAGGGATGGCCAGCATCGTAAACTCATAGATAAACCACGACATGTCGAGTATTCCTTCGTTCTCGTCAATAGTCACAGTATCATCGTCTTCGTTATATGTGTCGCCCAGCTTTACAATCAGTTTATTGTCTGCCTCTATAGGCTGATCCATGTCATCAAGACAACGGTCACAACTGACAGTAACTGTGCCTTGGGTGTGGAACAGGATTTCGAAAAAGCCAGTCATCTTGCGTATAGACACCGACACATGCAATGTACCATGTTCCAACTGAGACCCTTCCAGAGTCTTAAAGAAGTCGTCACAAAGGTCGAACTCGAATGTGGTTTCTGTCTCCTTCAACCCTTTTAAGTCTATCTTATAAGTCTCCAAACTACACATAGTCACACTTTAACAGGGTGCAAAGTTACTAAAAAAATAACAATAACGGAGTATGAATTAAGAAAATTTTCGCTTTTTATTGAAAATCAGCTACTAACGACATTCTACTTTGCACACAAACACTGTATAATGTGCATTATTTCTGCATTTCAATACGGAACGTAGTACCTTTACCTAACTCTGACTCTTTTACAAAGATTCGACCACTATGGTACTCTTCCACTATGCGACGAGCTAACGAAAGGCCCAGTCCCCAACCTCGCTTCTTAGTTGTAAAGCCAGGAGTAAATACAGCATTAATATCCTTTTTCTTAATTCCTTTTCCAGTATCTTGCACCTCTATCACCACTCGTCGTGGATAATCTTCCAGTGTAAGCTTTATGACACCTTTTCCTTCCATTGCATCTACTGCATTCTTACAGAGGTTCTCTATAACCCACTCAAAAAGAGAAGCATTCATTTTCACAACAACATCATGGTTTGGGAAGTTACAAACCATCTTAACTTGATTTGAAGTACGACGGTCCATATATTCCACAACATGTTCCAACACCTCATTCATACTTGACTCTACAGGTTCTGGAAGAGACCCTATCTTTGAAAAACGCTCTGCTATCAACTGCAAACGTTTAACATCCTTATCCATCTCGGGAAGCAATTCATCTTCCGGATACTGTTCCTTCAGCATCTCCACCCATGCCATCAGGCTTGACACTGGTGTCCCCAGTTGATGGGCTGTCTCTTTTGATAAGCCAACCCATACTTTGTTTTGTTCAGCCCGCTTCGATGACAATAATGCAAAAATGGCAACGACGACAAATATAAGGACAACACCCAGTTGTACATATGGCCATGCTGACAGACGCTTCAACATGATTGATTCATCATAACAAACCAACTGTGAGCCCACACGAATTGTATCCCCAGCCCGTACCATACGCTGTACATTTTCCCCCAGGGTTACCGTATCCTTAATATTACGATAGTCATCTATACCACCGGCATCATTAAGAACAACAACAGGAATAGTGTTATTGCCTTCCATTACACTCAACACCAGCGACAAGTCTGTTGTGCTATCTGCTTCATTCAACGAGTGCAATGCTTGAGCCCATACCTCCATACGGTGCTTTTCCTCTTGCGAAAGATCACGCACCAGAAAATGTGACACCAATAGCGACGCTACTGCTATCACCACTGCAGAAACTACCAGAAGAATCTTTAACTGTCTAATTCTATCTGTCCACTGCATATATACTCCCTCTTACTTATAACTTTTATATAGATAAAAACGAAGAAGCCCCAAGGATATTGTATCCTCGGGGCTTCTTTCTTGAAAAGTGGCGGCCTCCTACTCTCCCGCATTGCATTGCAGTACCATCGGCGCAAGCGGGCTTAACTTCTCTGTTCGGAATGGGAAGAGGTGGGACCCCGCCGCAATAACCACCT
>Ga0247608_10003072_pt1 | contig 19889 bp, 10 predicted proteins | sample 176DNAGHGlowgp2_FD_193490 | JGI IMG/M metagenome (GOLD analysis project Ga0247608, IMG submission 193490) | Sheep rumen microbial communities from Palmerston North, Manawatu-Wanganui, New Zealand - 1766 DNA GHGlow gp2 | ecosystem: Host-associated > Mammals > Digestive system > Stomach > Rumen ...
GCCTGGCTGAGACCGGCACTCCTGTTGAGTCCTATCGTAAGATCACGACCAACAACAGCGCTGACTACACTGACATGCTGGCCGTTGTTTACGGTGACAAGCTGACGCTGGTTAACATCACCCACGCCGACATCGACACCGGTAGCTTTGGTACTCAAATCACCATCACTGGTGAAACCAAATAAGCATAGGGTTCCCTAACAAAAAAAAGTGCGCTGCAATGCAGCGCACTTTTTTTATTCCGCAAAGGCGTGACTAATCTTCCGGTTGATTTGCAGTAACCGTTTTTCATCCAATTTAATCACGGCGCGGTCGTAGGTCATCAAGCCGTTCAGCTCGGTCTCGCAGTCGGTAGTCTGCGTATAGACCGCAGCCGAGAAGCCTTGGAACGCCATCTGATACAGTTTGTTGGCGTATTCCACATAGGTGTCGGTCACCTTTTCTTCGGTGTCGAACTCCACATAGCCCCAGCCTTGGTCTTTCACCCAAGTGTGGCCCTCCACCTTGCGTCCGATACCGCCATATTCGCCGAGAACGGTGGCACGCGTCGGGTCGTAAAGCACCATCTTGGGGTCAGGATAGTGGTGCAGATCGAGGATGTCGCCACATTGGTAGAAATTGCCGCCCGATGCAGGGTTGACCAAGCGCGACGGGTCGAGTTTCTTCGTCATCTCAACGATTTCGGGCGTCTTGAACTGTCCCCAAGCCTCGTTGAACGGCACCCAAACGCCAATGCAAGGCACCGACTTCAGGCTGTTGATGATTTCCGTCCATTCCTTTTTATAGCATTCTTCCGATTCAAGGGTGCGCAGGCTTTCGGGACCTTGGTAATATTGTGTCGTCTGCCATTGTGGGCTGCGACCACCGCTCGGCATGTCCTGCCATACGATGAGTCCGATGCGGTCGCAATGATAGTACCAACGCGCCGGCTCCACCTTGACGTGCTTACGAATCATGTTGAAGCCCAAGTCTTTGGTCTTCTGCACGTCGTAGGCCAAAGCTTCGTCGGTGGGCGCCGTGTAAAGTCCATCGGGCCACCAGCCTTGGTCGAGGGGACCGAAGTGGAAAATCGGGAGGCCGTTCAAAGTGAGGCGCACAATACCGTTGTCGTCGCGCTTCGTGCCGAAACTGCGCATGGCGAAATAACTGCCCACCTCGTCAATCACCTTGCCTTTGCGCAACACCTTGACTTTCATGTCATACAAAAACGGATGGTCAGGCGTCCAGCGGAGGAAATCCTCTGGCATGTTCACCTCCACAGGCTGTCCGTTGATGGACTTACCCGTGGCCACCAGTTGACCTTCATAAGAGACCTCCACCTGATACAAATCGTCCTTGGTCCGATTGCTGAAATCCACGTCGATACTCACACTCGCCTTGTCGAAATCGGGGGTGGTGACGAGATTTTGGATGTAATCCTCAGGTACGTTTTCAAGCCACACCGTTTGCCAGATACCCGTCACCGACGTATAGAAAATGCCACGCGGCTTGAGCACCTGCTTGCCGTGCGGGATATAACTGGCATCGGTCGGGTCCCAAACGCGGACCACCATCGTGTTTTGCTTGCCTTGCAGTGCTTGCGTGATGTCGAAGGTGAAAGGCGTGTAACCACCAGTATGCGAGCCCACTTTGATGCCGTTCACCCACACGTCGGTCATCCAGTCGACGGCGCCGAAATGCAGCAGGATGCGACCGTTTTTCCAATTGGCAGGCACGGCGAAGGTCTTTTGGTACCACAAAGCATTGTTGGGGCCGACCTCTTTTTGCACGCCCGACAGCGACGACTCGATGCAGAACGGCACGAGGATGTCGCCGTCGTAGGATTGTGGTGCCTTCGCCCCTTTCTCAGTGATGGCGTATTGCCATAGCCCGTTGAGGTTTTTCCACTCGGGCCTCACCATCATCGGGCGCGGGTACTCAGGCAAGGCGTTTTCAGGCGACACCTGATCGGCCCATTTCGTCTTGATTTTGTCGCCAGCAGGAGCATATTGCGCCATGGCGATGTTGACTAACAGCATAGACAAAAGCAATAGATTGATTTTCATAATATTAAGTTCATTTCATCATTCATCTCTTTCATAAAAGCGTCGCAAGCGGCAAGCAAGCTATGGATGGCGCGATTCAGGAGGCTTTCCACATCAGTGGCCGCTTCAAGCCGTTGCTCGTAGCAGAGCCACACCGACGCGCCTTTTTCCTTGCCGTCCTCATAGTCGTAAAGCACCGCCTTCACCACTTTGTAGTTCCAGTTGATGTTGTTGCAAGCCATGATGGCTTTGGCGAAGTTGTCGTCCGTCACATCAAAGATACCAGGCAGCGTGAGGCGGAAAAACATCGGGTCGTCGGCATCGTTCCAAAGGAGGAAATTCAAGCCATCGTAAGTGAAATTCAGGCCTAAATCGCTCTTCTTTGCAACGATGCCATTTGACTTCAAGTATCTAGACACCAATGTCTTAACTAACATGACGACTATTTCTTGTTGAAACCTATGCGCGTCTTGGTGGAATAGGTCGGGTTTTTGTATTTCAGCACGTCAACGAGGATCTTTTGCGAAATCGGCACGTCGTTGTAGGCGGCGGTCATGGCGGCCTCGTTGACGGCTTCCGTGATGTCGCCAGCGTTGAAGTCGTCCGACATCTTGGCCAACTCGTCGAAGTCCAATTCCTCGCACGGGCGGTCTTTCAGATGGTCCATGAAGATGTCCTTACGCGCCTCGAAGTCGGGCTGCGGCACGAAGAACACGCGGTCGAAGCAACCCACGCGCATGATGTTCTGGTCGATAAGGTCGGGACGGTTGGTGGTGGCCACCACGAGGATGCCCTTCTTCGAACAATTGTTCAACATGCCGAAGAAAGCCGTAATCTGTGGCGTGATGTTGCCTTCCTCCCCTTCTCCATTAGGATTGGGGGCGATGAACTCAAGCTCGTCGAAGCAAAGCACAAACGGAGCCTTGATTTCGGCGGCATCGAAGATACGTTGCAGGTTATCGAGCACGCCGTCTTGGTAGATATGCCCCATCTCCACACCTTTGATGATGGAATAATTGAAGCCCAGTTCTTCTGCAAAACTCTCAAGCACAAGGCTTTTTCCACATCCTGGAGGGCCATAGAGCAATACGCCGTTGATGGCGGGCAGTTTGTAGAGCTTGGCCTTTTCAGGGTTATGCAAGGCAAAGAGCACTTCTTTGCGCAGTTGTTCCTTCAGCTCGTCGCGACCTGTGACATTGTCGAAGCCGCTACCAGAGCCTTTCTTGAAGGTGATGACGGGACCGTTGTTGACCTGTTCCTGTGTCTCGGCATGAGATGTGCCATTTTGACCGTCCTCCATCTGTTTGGCCAATTCGGGCATCACTTTCTCCATCAAATCCTGGGCGAACTCAGCCGCCGAACCGAAGCGGTCCTCAGGCTTCTTCGCCAAGGCTTTCAGCAAGATAGCCTTCATATAATCAGGGAGTTTCACATCTTCCGTTTCCAAAACAAGGTCTTGCTTTCTCGCTTTTTTCACCGCGTCGGCAATCTTCTTCTTGTCGCCGTTGAGCGTCCGCAGATCCATCTCCTCCCAGGGCGACTTGCCGAACATCAAGAAGTAAAGCAGTGCGCCAGTCGAGAAGATATCGCTCTTCACCGTATACACCGAGCGGAACGTCTCAGGGGCGCGGAAATAAGGCATCAGGTCTTCGTCGACGAAGGTCGGACGCCCTTTGACCATGTAGGAGATATGACCCAAGTCGATGATGGTGGGCATCAGCATCCCGTCGTCCAACTCCTGGAGCATGATGTTAGAGGGTCGTATATCATTGTGTATCAGTGCACGGGAATGGATAAACGACAGTCCACTCAACACGCAAAGGGTGATTTGCACCGCGTCTTCAAGGTCGAAGCGGCCTTCATTCCTTACGGCATCATAGAGCGACATGCCACGGTAGAACTCCGTCACGAGGTAATGGTAGACCACGTTGCTTTTCTTCACCTCACCGTTGTCGACATAGCGCACGACATTCTGGTTCTCGTCGGTGTTCAGTTCCTTGCAAAGCTGGATCTCGTAAACTTCCTTACCTTCAAAAAGCTGCTCATGAGGAATGCTTTGGAGTTCAAACACCTTCATGAAATACATCATGTCATTGGGGCCGAGGACCGTATATGACTCAGCCACAATGCCTTTCTTTATGAACGAGTTGATGACATATTTGCCAATCTTCTCGCCTTTTTTGAATGTTTGCATAAGCAAAGAGTTTAAGCGTCAATATTCGCGTAAGTGGCGTTTTGCTCAATGAACTCGCGGCGCGGGCCCACTTCGTCGCCCATCAGCATGGAGAAGATATGGTCGGCCTCCATGGCGTTTTCGATGGTCACTTGGCGAAGGGTGCGGTGGGCGGGATCCATGGTGGTTTCCCACAGCTGCTCGGGGTTCATCTCACCGAGACCTTTGTAACGCTGCACGTCATAACCGCTCACCGTGCCGTTCTTGGTCAGTTCGGCCATGGCCGCAAAACGTTCCTCATCGGTCCAGCAGTAGCGGATGGGCTTGGTGCCGCGCTTGATGAGGTACAAAGGCGGTGTGGCGCAATACACATAGCCGTTTTCGATAAGTTCGCGCATATAGCGGAAGAAGAAAGTCAGAATCAAGGTGGTGATGTGGCTACCATCGACATCAGCATCGGTCATGATGATGACTTTGTGGTAACGCAACTTCTCAAGGTTCAAGGCTTTGCTGTCCTCCTCAGTGCCGATAGTCACGCCAAGAGCGGTATAGATGTTCTTGATTTCTTCGCTGTCGAACACGCGGTGTTCCATCGCCTTTTCGACGTTCAAGATCTTACCACGCAGCGGCAGGATGGCTTGGAAGTTACGGTCGCGGCCTTGCTTGGCTGAACCGCCTGCGGAGTCACCCTCAACGAGGTAAAGCTCCGTCTTGGCGGGGTCGCGGTCGGAGCAGTCGGCCAACTTGCCTGGTAGACTGAAGCCCGATAGAGCACCTTTGCGCTGCACTTTTTCGCGGGCGTTGCGAGCCGCTTGACGCGCTTGGGCGGCCAAAGTCACCTTGTCGAAGATGGTCTTGGCCTCCTTGGGATGCTCTTCAAGATAGTCGGAAAGCTGCTGGCCCACGATGGAGTTGACGATACCCATCACCTCGTCGTTGCCGAGTTTGGTCTTGGTCTGGCCTTCAAACTGCGGCTCCGGCACCTTCACCGAAATGACCGCAGTCAAGCCTTCACGGAAATCGTCGGGCGAAATCTTCACCTTCTGTTTTTCCAACTTTTCGAGCAGGCCGCTCTTCTCCGCATAGGCGTTGAACGAGCGCGTCAGGCCCGAACGGAAGCCTTGCAAGTGCGTACCGCCTTCGATGGTGTTGATATTGTTGACATACGAGTGCAGGTTTTCCTTGTACTCGTCGTTGTATTCCAAAGCAATCTCGACCGGCACGTTGTTGCGCTCGCCCGTGATGTAAATCGGTTCGGGGATGAGCTTGGTGCGGTTGGCATCCAAGTAGTCGATGAAGTCGACGAGGCCATTCTCCGAATAGAAGGTCTCGCTGCGGTATTCGCCGTTCTCGTCTTGGGTGCGCTCGTCGGTGAGCGTGATGGTGATGCCATGGTTGAGGTAAGCCAACTCGCGCATACGGTTGGCGAGGGTGCTGTAGTCGTATTCCGTCGTCTGGAATATCGAGCCGTCGGGCGTGAAGGTGATGCGGGTGCCGTTCTTATCGGTCTGTCCCACCACTTTCACGTCGTAAAGCGGTTTACCGCACTCATATTCCTGCTTGAAAATCTGGCCTTCGCGATAGACCTCAGCGGTAAGATGCGTTGAAAGTGCATTCACGCAGCTGACACCCACGCCGTGCAGACCGCCGGAGACCTTGTAGGAACCCTTGTCGAACTTGCCGCCAGCGTGCAGCACCGTCAAGACGACCTCCAAGGCCGAGCGATGCTCCTTGGGGTGCATACCTGTGGGGATACCACGACCGTTATCGAGGACGCTGATGGAGTTGCCGGGCAGGATGCGCACGTCAATCTTGTCGCAATAGCCCGCCATGGCCTCGTCGATGGAGTTGTCGACCACCTCATATACCAAATGATGCAAGCCACGGAAATGGACGTCGCCGATATACATGGCCGGACGTTTGCGCACGGCTTCAAGGCCTTCAAGGACCTGAATCTTACTGGCACCATATTCTTCGCTTGCCAATTCTCTTTTTTCTTCTTCAGTCATTGTCTAAAAATTAGGGTTTTTCAATTAAAGGTGCAAAGATAAGGAATTTTTCGGCACGATGCCAAAAAAAGTTGGAAAATTTGGATTTTACCCAAAACGGCTCTGTGAGGCTAAAAACGGGCAAATTTTCAATATAGCGAATTTTTCGCGCACGCAGGAAAACAAAAAGCCCTTCGACAAGGAAGGGCTTTTCGAGGCGTTTTAGACATTTTCAAAATCTCAACTTCACCCCGGCGAAGAACTGTATGCCCGTGACGGGATAGTTGTAATACAGCTGGTATTTCTGGTGCGCCACATTATCGAGCAAGGCAAAGGCCGTGATTTGGTCGTTCACCTTGTAGTCGGCACCGAGGCTGAGGTCGAAAACATCCTTAAGTTTTTCAGCGTAATACCGAGGGGGATACTTCCAGTAAGGACCATCATCCGAGACCTTGGCATAACGTCCACCTTGATAGAGCAAAGTCGTATTGAAAGCCAATTTGTCGTTGAAGTCGTAGGTCAGTTTCAGCTTGCCTTCCGTTGTGGGGCGATACCAAGCGTATTCCTCGTTGGTGGGCTTGCAACTGTTGTAAGCGAAGCCCAAATCGGCGGTCAGGCTGTTGCGCAACTTGACGCGCATGTCGGCCAGAACGGAAACAGTCTTGGTTTCGTCGTAAAGAAGGTCGAATCTATTGCCAATCACGGCATTATCAACATAATCGTACTTCAATACGTAGAATGGATCATTTTCCGTATGGCGATAGCGCACTCCCAAATGCAAATCCACGATTTCGGCAATATTGGTCCGTATGCCGCCCTCGAAACCGAGTTTGACATTCTCAGCCAAAAAGACCGAAAAGCTATGATTGGGGAGGAACTGCGTGTTTAGAAAAGGATTCTCTTCAACGACCTCACTGAATCTCAACAACTTGCGACCGCCTTTCAACCCAGCATAGAACTCCAGTTTCTTGTCCAAAACGAACAAACTTCCGCTCACATCGGGGCGGATGGCAAGAAACTTGTCTTCAGGGACGATGGTAGTCGTTCCGTCGAGGCGGATTCCCAAGTGTAGGCGATAAAATTCGTCTTTCATCTCGAAGAACGGATTGACTTTGAAGAAGATGCGGTTAGCCAATTCTTCAGTAGCCGCAAATCCGTCATACTGGAAGCCCAAATCCAAACCCACCTTCTGCGGATGGTTCTTGTCGCCCCACCAGTTTTGGGTATAGCCGAGGCCATACTCCAAGCCGACGAAATGCTCCTTTGCGCCAAACCTATCGAACGTGTATTGATAGTCAAGGGTTCCGGAATGGTTCAACTCACCCACCCTTGTCGAAGTGGAAGCGATGCCGAGATGCCCGCCAATGGTGTTGTAGGTCTGGCGCGGACAGTATTGTTCAATCTGCTCGTCCGTCAGCGGCATTTCCTCCAAATTGACGCCGTAATAGTGGACCATGTCGTTCTTATAAAACACGCCGCCGTCAAGCTGGATGCCGTCGAACTTGCTCGTCGTGAGGTTCACGTCGAAGGCATTGTTCATATAGTTCGAAGGCGCGTAATCCTTGATGTTGAGCCACGACGAGTTGTGCTTGATGCCTACGCCGAGACCCAAGGTCTTGGTCAGCATGGAGTTGTGCTTGTAGAGAAACACGGGCGAGAGGCGTGTGCCGAGGCCTGCCATGAGGAAGTTCTGCGTCGGGGTGACCAATTGGTCTTTCTTGGCGGCAAAGCCCGTCGGAGCTATCTTCTCCAAGTCGAGGGCGAACTTCTGCTTGGCCTCCTTCGGGTTGACCTCAGTGCTGGGATAGGCATACGAGGGCTGCTGCGTTTCTGGCGTCAGTTGCAGTTTGTTCACCTTGTTGACTTTGGGTCGGTATTTGCCTTCCACGGTCACTTGTTCGTCGTGTTGCGCTGTGGCGGTGAGGGCCATCAGGGCGAGACTGAGTATTAGAGCTATTCTTTTCATTGTCGTTGCTTTTAGGCTGGGGACTTGCGTCCCAGTTTAGTGTCTGTCGTCCCTACGGGACTTTGGCTGTTGTTGGGCGGGGACTGAAGTCGCCCGTTGACATCTAGTCGTCCTTTCAGGACTCATTCGGGTTCTATGGGTTCTATGCCGTTGCTGCTGCCCACCTTGGGCTCCATTCGTTCCACCTCGGCGAGCTTGGCGCGGGCTTCTTGTTTCAGGTCGTTGCCTTTGTAGTTGTCGATCACGCTGCGGAGGGTCTCCTTGGCCTGGAAGTAGTTCTCCTTGGCCACATACACGTCGGCCAGCGCAATGAACGACTTGGCGACCCAGTAGTCATACTTCGAGAAGTTGTCAGAAATGTCGAAGACCTTGTTCTCGGCCTCGTCATACTTTTTCAGCTTGATGGAGACCACTGCTGAGTAGTAGGCACTCTCGGCGCCATACACCGACTTATCGTTACGAGCACTCTTGTCGAGTCGTTCGATGGCCGCACTGTAGTTGCCTTTCTCGAAATACGACTTGCCCACGATGTGGTTGATTTGGTTCACCTGCTCTTCAGTCAGGTCGCGCGAAAGGCGCAAGTCCTCCCCCATCTCGATGGCCTTGTCGTAGTTGCCGAGGAAGAAGTTGCTCTTCATGCTGCCTTCGAGGGCTTCGAGGCGCCTAAGCGGTTCTTCGGTGATGCGTGATAGACGCTCGTAGTATTCGCCTGCCTTGTTGTAATTGCCTTTCTCGTATTCGATACGCGCCATCTTGAGCAGCGCGTTGTCAGTATAGTCGTTGTCGGGCTGCGACAATATATAGTTAAGGTGTGCGACGACTTCCTCCTGTGTACCCACTTTTTCGGCACATTCGTAGGCGTAATAATGGGCTTTCAGCGCGTATGCGCCGTTGCGGAAGTTGTCGAAATAATACTGCAAGGCGGTCTGTGCCTGCTGGTAACGACCGTCGAGATAGAAATTCTCCGCATTGGCGAAAGCCAACGAGTCCTGTTGCGTCACCTTCACCTGTCCGCCATTGGCATTGACGTAGCCGAAATATTCGTTCAACTTGTTCTGTTCCATGTAGATGCTGCGAATGATACTCAAAGCCTCACGCGACTCGTCGGTGTTGGGATAGTTGGCCACGAGGCTCTTCAGGTTCTCCATGGCTTGGTCGTACTGGTTGTTGTTGTAATAAATCATACCCACTTTCATCATCGCCTGACGGGTATAGCTTGAGCGCGGGCGTTCCTTGATGAGGCGGTTGAAATTGCTGATGGCCGAGCGTTTGTCACCGTGGACGAGATAGGTGTTTCCGATTTCAAACAACGCCTGCTCGTAGTATGGGGTACTCGGATAGCTACGAAGCATGTCGTTGAGCATCGTAATCTTTTGGTTTGCGTTGCCCTTGGCACCATAGCACAAGCCTTGTTGGTATAAGGCGTAGTCGGTGTTACGTTTACCGATACGAGTGGCCATGTCGTAGTAGTTGATGGCGTTGTCGTAGCTGCGTTCCATGAAGAAGCAGTCGCCGAGGCGGATGTAGGCATCGGTCTTGAGGTCGTTTTGCTGCCTGTCGTCGGCCAGTCGGATGAAGCTCCTGAAATGTTCTTCGGCGGCGCTGTAGTCGGGCTTTTGGTAGTAGATGTAGCCGAGATCGTAGTCGGCGAGCGCATATTCCGGCAAACTTGTTGCCGCGTTCATCTCCTTGAACTGCGTCAGATATTTGCCAGCCTTAGTGAAATCGCCCAGCTGGTAGGCCGACTCGCCCATCCAAAAGCAGGCCTGGGCCTTGTTGGCTGCCGACTGCTTGCTGTTCATCACCTTCGAGAAATACACCTGTGCCTTGTCGTAGTTGCCTTTCTGCACGTTATCGATGCCTGTAGCATAAAGCAGTTCGTTGTAAACGGTTTGCAGTTCCTTGCTCTTCTTTTTCATCGCTTCGAGGCGGTTGAGGGCTTCATCGTTTTCCTTTGCGTTGAGCAACAGGTAAATAGCCATCTCCTCGGCATCAGACTTACGTTCCGAATTGGGATGTTCGGCGATGAAATTGTCGAGCAGGCCCACGGCCTCATTGAAGGGGTCGGCGCCTGGGATGAGGCTTAGCTTGGCATAGTCGAACAAGGCTTCTTCGGCAAGTTCCTTGTCAAAGCCAGCGGAGTAGGCATTGTAGAACGCACTTCGGGCATATTTCAGCTCATCAGTCTTGGCGTAGCATGAACCCAAATAATAGGAAGCGTATTGCGCAAGGATGTCGTTGTTGCCCGCAATCTTCTGCAAGTCGGCAATGGCGTCATTGTATTGGCCTTTCATCATCTTGCTGACGCCCATCTGGTAATAGGCCTCGCGCGAAATGCCACGGGTCAGGCTTTTCTTGTAGATGTTGTAATATTCCAAGGTCTTGTCATAGTCTTTCTGCTGGAAATAGGCGTCGGCCACGATTTGGGCCATCTCAGCCTTGCGCTTCTTGTCGGCCTGTTGGATATAGGTTGGGCCTTCCTCGATAACGGATTGGTAATCGCCTTTGAGGTAGTCGATCTGCATGATGTAGGCCGGAACCACCTTGGCATAGTCGCTGTGCGAACGCAGGCGGCGGAAGTTGTCCAACGCCTCGTTGTATTTCTCCTTTACGTATTGAATATGAGCGTAATAATAACGCGAAGGCTCTTGATATTTTCCTTCGTTCATCATCAAGCCGTGGAACAGTGGCATGGCTTTGTCGAGTTCACTTGTCTGGAAATAGGCGTAGCCTTTGTTGAACTGCATCTGCTGAGCTTCGTCGGTGGTAAGCGAAAAAGCATCCGTCTTTTCGTAAATGGCCAAAGCCTCCTTGTATTTCTTGTTTTGGAACAAGTTGTTGGCGTATAGGAAGTTGGCATGTTTCGCCCAAGTGCTGCCTGGGTTATCGTTGACGAATTGGATGACTTTAGCGGGACCGTCGGCATGGCCGAGATACATCGCGCTGACCGCTTCGTAGTACTGTGCATCAACACAACGTTGCGCCTTCGCATCGACGGCTTGGGCGCGATATTGCTGGAAAGCCGTGAGCGTCGCACCAAACTCTTGGTTTTGGAACGCCAACACGCCTTCGTTGAAAAGCGCCTCAGGGTTATAGGCATCAATATGCTTTTGCGCTGACAATGAAATCGTTAGTAAACAAAAAGTCACCATTGCCAAGCTTTTCATCGTATGAAGTTTCATAGGGCGAAATTTTTGACGAAAATACATATTTCTCTCTTTGGTTTGGCAAAAAAGTTCAAATTTCGTGCCGATTTGCCTTTGAAAACGCAATCAAGGCGGGTTTTATTATCGGTTTTCGGCAGTTCGCAACGAAAAAAGCCGTACTTTTGCAGCTGGAATCGGGTTCTTTCAGCCGAAGATTAAAAGGGAATCCTGTGTGAATCAGGAGCTATGCCCGTAGCTGTTAGTCCACAACGAGGTTTGCGGCAATGATGTCACTGATATTCGTTATCGGGAAGGCGCCGCCGACTGGGACGAGCCAGAAGACCTGCCCGACTCCGCATGATCAGCTTTCGGGAACAAAAGTTTGTGAAATATGAAGAAACAATATCAAGCAGTCACGGCTGAAGAAGCCGTCAAAGTCATCAAGTCGGGCGACCACGTCCACATCAGCTCGGTGTCGAACGTGCCGCAATGCTTAGTCAAAGCCTTGTGCGACAGAGGTCGCGCGGGCGAATTGAAGAACGTATACATCCACCACTTGCACACCGAGGGCGCCGCACCCTACGTCAACCCTGAGTTTGAAGGCATCTTCCAGCACAACGCCTTCTTCGTGGGTGCCAATGTGCGCGAGAGCGTGCAGAAAGGCTTGGCGGACTATATCCCCGTCTTTCTCGGCGAGACCTCGAAGCTCTATCGTGAACGTTACATCAAGTGCAACGTGGCCATGATTCAGGTCTGCCCTCCCGACAAGTTCGGCTATGTGTCGCTAGGTTCATCCGTTGATGCCACGTTGGCCGCCATGGAGAGTGCCGAGTTCGTCATCGCAGTGGTCAACAAGCACGTGCCACGCACCTTTGGCGATGCGTTGGTTCACATTAGCAGGATCAACATCTTTGTCGAAGACGATGCACCGTTACTCACTGTCGACATGCCTGAGCCCAACGAGGTAGAGAAAACCATAGGGCGCTATTGTGCCGAGCTCATCGAAGACGGGGCCTGCCTCCAAATGGGCATCGGCTCCATACCCAACGCCATCCTCTCGTGCCTCCACAACCACAAAAACATCGGCATCCATACAGAGATGTTCTCCGACGGCATTCTGCCACTTGTCAAGAAAGGTGTCATCACTGGCGACAACAAGAAACTCAACAAAGGCAAAATCGTTTCCACCTTCGTGATGGGTTCGAAGAAAATCTACGATTTCATCGACGGCAACCACGAGGTGCTGCTGATGGACGTGGAATACACCAACGACCCCTTTATCATTGCACAGCAACCCAAGATGACTTCCATCAACTCGGGCATCCAAATCGACTTGTCGGGACAAGTGTGTGCCGACTCGTTGGGCGAACGTATCTACTCCGGTGTTGGCGGACAGATCGACTACGTGTATGGTGCCTCACGCTCAAAAGGCGGCAAGGCCATCATTGCCATGCCATCCACGACGCGAAAGGGCATCAACAAAATCGTACCTACATTAGACTTGGGCTCAGGGGCTGTCACCACGCGCAACCACATCCACTGGTTCGTCACGGAATATGGCGCCGTCAACCTCTACGGACGCTCGCTTCAGGAGCGCGCCAAGCTCATCATCTCGGTGGCGCATCCGCAGTTCCAGGAGATGCTCGACGAGGCCGCCTTCAAACGCTTCGGTCCGCACTTTCATTACCTTTGGAATAGTATCGTTTAAATAAAAAAACACGGATTACATAATTTTCGCTATTTTTGCACGCAACGCTTCGACTTCGAAGCCGATTCCTTCGCTGCAAACAATGGCGTATGTGTAATATATAGTTCATAAAAAAAGACGCACTATGTTCAAGAGTATCAACTTCGTAGAGATTTTCAGTTCGTTCATCGTGATGGCCGCCATCATCGACATCTTCGGCTCCATCCCGATTTTCGTCAGCATGAAAGAGCAGAACAAGACCATCAAGGCGGGACAGGCCTGCCTGACGGCCTTGGGCCTGTTTTTGGCGTTCTTCTTTGCTGGCGACGCCTTGCTGAAACTGTTTGGCATCGACGCGGCCTCGTTTGCCGTGGCCGGTTCGTTCGTGTTGTTCATCTTGGCCGTGGAAATGATTTTGGGTCGCGAGATCATCAAGAACGATGGAGGTTCGGGCGGTGCCAGCATTGTGCCCATCGCCTTCCCGCTGATAGCCGGTCCCGGTGCGCTGACCGCCTTGCTCTCGTTGCGAGCCGACTATGCCGTGGTCAACATCATGATTGCCCTGTTGCTCAACATCGCGTTGGACTATTTCGTCATCCGTTCGCTGGACAGGGTGCAGAAACTGCTCGGCCCCAATCTCATCTTCATCCTGCGTAAGTTCTTTGGTGTCATCCTGTTGGCCATTGCAGTGAACATGTTCGTCAACAATATTTCCGTGATTATCCAAAACGTGATGAAATAATTCGTACTTTTGCAGCCGATTTGTGGTGTCCTTTGCAGGACTCAATAGGGAATCGGGTGAGAGTCCCGTACAGTTCCCGCTGCTGTGATGGCCCTAATCGTTTGTCATGAATGTCACTGAAAGTCAAGACCTTTCGGGAAGGCGGCAAACGATGGCCTCAGTCAGAAGACCTGCCTCAAGTCGATAGAACAGAGCTTCCGGGAATTGGAGCTGGGTTACTAATATAATAAGGTGTGCCGCCGATGGTGTGGCGCGTCTGTGTTTTTAGTTTTCCAACAAAAGTTTTCCAGAAGTTTTGAGGTAACGAACTTAATGTCAAACCTTTAAAACTTTATTTTTATGCATTACAAACATTTTACGCGATTGTTCCTTTTGATAGGGATGATTGGAATGTTTTCGGCCTCTGTTTTAGCGCAAGGCGGAGGCGAACTCGTTGAAATTGGGACAGCCACCACAGGCACGACACTATCCCCAATCTACACACCTAAAAACTATTCTTTCACTCAGCAGCTTTACACCGCCGAGGAGATTGGCACGGATGGCACCATCACGAGCATTGCCTTCCATTGGGCATACAATGGTTCCAAAACTTTTGATATTGACGTGTATATGAAACACACGGAAAAAGCCTACTTTGAAACCTCGGGCGACCGTATCCCTCTTTCCGCTTCCGACAAAGTGTTTACCGGCACGATTAATCCAGACCACGATAGTTGGATTACCATTACTCTTGACGACCCTTTTGAGTATGATGGTAACAGCAATTTGGTCATTGCCGTTCACAGAACATCGGGATCGCCTGGATTTAATGACTTAGACAACAATTGGAATGTCATTCCCACATGGTATTACACCAGCACGGATAGAAATACGATGCTGTATATGGGTGACGACCAAAGTCAGTATGTCAGTCTTAGTCCTGCTTACATGACTCCGAGCAACAATCGCCCAAACATTCGGATTGAAATCGCTTCAGCCGCCAACGCCTGCAAAGCGCCAAAAAACTTTACGGCAACTGATGTCACCAATAATTCGGCCACCTTGACATGGACTGCTGGCAGCGAAGACCAAACCGACTGGGATGTGTATTACACCACAAGCAATGTGGCTCCTGACGAGAATACAACCCCTTCCTTCCAAGTTACCGAATGCACCAAAGAGTTAACGGGTCTCACCGCACAAACCACCTATTATGTATACGTTCGTGCAGCTTGCAGCAGCACCGACAAGAGCAGATGGATTAGCACCAACTTTACCACCACTCGTGAAGCTCTTGTCGTAGATGCCAATCATCCTTACTCACAGGATTTTGAGGCCAACAACGATTGGGGGTTCACTAACGGCAGCCAGACCAACAAATGGTCATGGGGCAGCGCGACCAATAACGGAGGAACGAAAGCCATTTACATTTCTAATGACAATGGAACGAGCTATTCATATACGGTCAATAGTACCACGGTAGTCTTTGCCTCCAAGCTGCTCAACTTTACTCAAGGCACCTACACATTCTCTTTCAACTGGCAAGCCAAAGGAGAAGGTAGTTCTTATAGCCAATATGACTATCTTCGTGCTGTATTGGCTCCTGGAGACATTGAATTTACCGCAGGCAGTCTGCCTTCAGACGTTGGATACAAGACCCTGCCAGACACCTGGATTGCTCTTGATGGCGGACAGCAGCTTAATCTTCAAGAAGGTTGGCAAAGCCAGACTGCGGAGGCCACCGTTTCGGGTACCTATACCATGGTATTTATATGGCGCAACGATAGTGGTGGAGGTAACCAACCCCCTGCGGCCATCGATAATATCAGCATCAGCTACATGAGTTGCCCAAGACCCACCAACCTGACAGCAAGCAACGTAGCAGGCCGTACCGCCACCATCAGTTGGACAGAAAACGGCACCGCCGCCAACTGGGTGCTGCAATATGCAACCAATTCTAGTTTCACCGACAACCTCTCTGAAATCGCTGTCAGCGGCATAGCATCCAAGGATTTGACAGGACTCACTCCTGAAACCAAGTACTATGCCCGCGTGAAATCCGTGCTTGGCAACGAAGAAAGTTCATGGAGCGATGTCACAGACTTCACCACCACGGTGACCTGCCCCAAACCGACCAACCTGAACGCAAGCAACATCACCACCACTTCCGTAACACTTTCGTGGAGTGCGGGCGGCAGCGAATGCGGCTGGGACGTCAGCATCTGTGAGACGACCTCCATGCATCCCGAAACAGATGGCATGATTTATTCCGTCAGCGAGAATCCCTATACCATTGAGGGACTCACTCCCGACAAGATGTATTATGCCTATGTCCGCGCCAATTGCGCAGAAGAAGGATTAAGTGTGTGGAGCGTTACAAAAGGCTTCACCACCCTACCGACTTGCATCAAACCGACGAATTTCTCTGCAAGCAATGTCACTTCGTCAAGCGCCACGCTCTCATGGAATGCAGGCGAAGCAGGCCAAGACGCTTGGAACGTCATGTACAAGAAGGACTCGGACAGCGAATGGATTACAGTTCCCGTTACCATGACGACCTACTCCATTACCGGTCTCAGCCCCGTTTCCACTTATTATGCCAAGGTACAGGCAAATTGCGGAGAAGGCGACCTAAGCAAATGGGCTGAAACGACTTTCACCACTGGCTGCGGTGCCATCGATTTGCCTTACACCTGCGACTTCGAAGGTACATCGCAAACCGTCAACAACTGCATAATTCCGAGTTGTTGGAGTGTGATTAGAGGTTATTATAACAGTACTTATAGGTATGGTGTCCCGACCATGGCAACGCCAAGCACATCCACTCAACCAATCGTGCAACAAACCCATAGTGGTTCATATAGCCTCTACTTCCTCAACAGCACTAGTTACGGAACCACGGAAGAATATGCCATCTTGCCTGAAATCGGTGATGCTTATGACATGAGCAACATTCAAATCAGATTCTGGGTGAGAAGCAACAACACTGATTGCCAAATGGAAGTCGGTGTGATGACCGACCCCAACAGTGCCAGCACATACGTCAAAATTGAAGATGTGGACATAACAAGCACTTATACGGAAAAGACCATAAGTTTGAACAGCTATTCAGGAACTGGTCGCTACATAGCGCTAAAATGCCCATCTCCCACCATGAATTCTCAAGCGTTCTATGTCGACGACATCACTGTAGAAATCAACCCAGATTACCTATTCACCAAAGACATCGCCGCCTACAGCGGAGATGGTGGGTACTACCTCATCGCCTCGCCGACCGGTGAAGTCAATCCCGAGAACGTGACCAACATGCTCTCCAACAGTTACGACCTCTATCGCTTCAACCAAAGCGCACTCGCAAACGACCAAGGTGTTACGCTTGAATGGGAGAACTACAAGCAAGAAGGCGAAAACTATCACTTCAACCTCGAACCCGGCAAAGGCTACCTCTATGCCAACGACCATGATGTCACATTGCGGTTCACGGGTGTTGCTTACAGCGGAGAAGGCAAGGTTACTTTGACCAAGACCGACAACGTTGATTGGTCGGGTTGGAACCTCGTGGGCAACCCCTTCGCCCAAACAGCCTACATCACCAAGCCTTTCTACACCATGAATGGGACGGGGTCGGAGGTCGTGGCTGGCACAGGCAACAGCGTCGAAGCCATGGAAGGCGTCTTTGTGATTGCTAACCAGAACGGTGAAGAAATGACCTTCAGCACCACGGAGCCCAGCATGCAAAACCAACAACTCGTTATCAATGTCACTCGTAGCCGTGGTGCTTCGACAGGCTCAGCAACCACCTCGACAGGCTCAGCAACCATCGACCGCGCCATCGTCCGCTTCGGTGAAGAAAGCGCATTGCCAAAATTCCAACTCAACCCAAGCCACACCAAGGTCTACATTCCGCAACACGGCAAGGACTACGCCATCGTGCGCAGTGCCGCCCAAGGCGAGATGCCCCTCAACTTCAAGGCCGAAAAGAACGGCACCTACACGCTGAGCTTCAGCAACGAGGAAGTCACGTTCAACTACCTGCACCTCATCGATAACCTGACCGGCGCTGATGTCGACCTGCTGCAACAGCCCAACTACTCCTTCAATGCTCGCACGAGCGACTATGTCAGCCGTTTCCGCCTCGTGTTCGCTGCCGATGGCGCAAACGAGGACGTCTGTGAGCCTAATTTCGCTTACTATAACGGCAGCAACTGGACGGTCAACAACCAAGGCAAGGCAACGCTGCAAGTTATCGACGTGATGGGCCGCGTGCTCAGTACCGAGACCATCAGCGGCAACGCCGAAATCCACATCAACCAACCCGCCGGTGTCTACATGCTCCGCCTCATCAGCGGCGATAGCGTGAAGGTACAGAAGGTGGTGGTGAGATAAGAGGACGCGAGACTACGAGACGCGAGACTACGGGACGGACGAAGTCACGTGTCTCGTGTCCCGCAGTCTCGAGTCAATGCAATGAAAAGAATCAGAAAACAAACAAGAAAACAAACAAGAAAGCAAATACAAAACAACGAAATACAATGAAGAAACTCATAATCACAACAGCAATCGTCCTCGGATTGGGCATGACCTCCTTCGCCGACCACAACGGAGGCCTGTTCCAACGCGGCAACACGCCCGAGAACCCCATGGACAACCGTGAAAGTGGAGGCGGCATGGCCACTCCTGCCATCCCTGGTCACGGCCAACAAGGCAACCAAGACGCTCCCGTAGGCAGCGGCATCACCGTGTTGCTCAGCCTTGGTGCAGCCTATCTCATAGGCAAAAAGCGCAAAGCCGAATAAAGACACTTTTTTTCTTTCACACTGTTGCGCCGGTAACAGCAAAGCTGTTACCGGCATTTTTGTATCAAAAATAGAAGAGACGGCCGCCATTGGGGTCGTCTCTTCACGCTCAAAAATCTATCTATAATGTACTTTCCTTATTTCACTATCACCTTCTTTATCAAACTATTATCATTCCATCGAACGGAAATGTAATAGACTCCCTTATTCAAGTGACCTAAATCAAGTCTAGTCTCATCGCCTGAGACTTCTCCACTCATAACACATTGCCCCATAAGGTTATAAACATGGTAACCAAACCCTAAGCACCCATCCACGGTCAACGTCAAATGTCCTTCCGCTGGATTTGGATAGACCAAGACACCATCATGTTCTTCCTCCAAGCCTTCCGCCTGATGCATGATGACATGGATGTTGAACTCGACCGATTGCCCATCGCTGACGGCTCGTACGGACACATCTGAGGCTGCTTCTTCATTCGTCAATCGATTGAGTGCCAAAATCTTGCCAGACAAGCCAACGGAAAGCGCTCCTTCATTGGAATTGGCGATGAATTCATATTCGATTAAATCATCTGGATCATCAGGGTCGGTGACCACACCATTGAGGTCAATGTAAACCAATTTCGGGAACTCATTCATGATGACGTCTGGCACAGGATTGACGACATAAGGGGGCTGGTCAACGGCAGGAGCCAAACCTGAAACGCTGACTTCCATATCCACATGTTTGCCATTGCTGGTGGCGCGAACCACCAAAACCCTGTTGGTGAACGCATCAGGCGTAATTCGCGTCACGATGAGCATACCGTTCCCGCCTATCGAGGCAGAGACCTCGCTCGGGCTGGTCGGCAGCGAGTATTCCATCATATCGTTATTGTTGTCAGGGTCGTCGAAACAATTGCTGATGTCGAAGCTGAACGACTGCGGAAAATCATCGAACTCGATGGGCGCCAACGGATTGACGACTACAGGAGGCAAATCCTCGGCGATGCATTCCACCGTGAAGGAGGTTTGAACCGTTTGTCCATTGCTTTCGGCTTCCAAGGTGATGGTGGCCGTGCCGCCGGAGCTGAGCATGCGTTCCACCACCAAACTGCGGTTGTTCAAGGTGGTCCCGACAAGCGTCGGATTGCTGTTTGCAGCCACGCTGATGATGATGTTCTCATTCGGGTCGTCGGGATCGTCAAAAGTGTTGGTCAAATCAATGGTTTGGCTGGCAGGGAAAACTTCAAACACAATGTCGGCAATGGGATTGGCCACCACAGGCGGCAAGTCTACGAGGATTTCATATTCGTCGGCACCCGCACACGGCGTTTCGCTGCGGTCCTCACCGTCAATGTCGGTGGTCACATAATCCAAAGGATTGGCGACCGTGAGTCCACGGCA
>Ga0247608_10003076_pt1 | contig 19881 bp, 13 predicted proteins | sample 176DNAGHGlowgp2_FD_193490 | JGI IMG/M metagenome (GOLD analysis project Ga0247608, IMG submission 193490) | Sheep rumen microbial communities from Palmerston North, Manawatu-Wanganui, New Zealand - 1766 DNA GHGlow gp2 | ecosystem: Host-associated > Mammals > Digestive system > Stomach > Rumen ...
ACGCTCGATGGCGGCGCCCTCCGGCTGGCGCCGGGCGCCCTCGCGTCCGGCACGATAGGCGGGCACGGGTCGGTCGCGGTCTACACGGACGACACGTTCTCGTCCGTCGACTCCACCGCCGTCATCTCCCTGGGCGGGACGAACCACTTCGGTTCGTTCACGGTCTCCGGCGGCGTCCTTAACACTCCCAACGGCTTCCTGATCGACAGCAGCGGCGGCATCACCGTGAACAGCGGCGGAACGATGGTGGTGGGCGGCGGCGTGCTCGTCACAACCAGCGGCTCCTCCCTCACCGTCAGCGCCGGCGGGATGCTCTCGGCCGGGAGCGTCTCCACCGAGAACGGCGGCGAGATTTCCATGAGCGGCGGCATGCTCGCGGCCTCGGGCGGCATCACCGTGAGGCATGCGCTCACCAACGCCTACGGCGATGTCGCAGCGGGGACGTCCTTGACCGTCGCTGGCGGCGCGACGCAGCCTGGTTCCGGCAAGGCGCTGAACCTCTCCGCGGGCTCGAACATCGCCATATCCGGCGCGGCCACCGTGAACGAAATCTCCGCCGGCGGCGACGTCGACGCGGCGGGACAGGCCCTCTCGGCGAGCCGCATCCGCGCCGGCGGCGCGTTGACGGTGGAATCCGTGACCGCGGACTCCCTCTCCGCCGCCTCCCTCTCCGCCAGAACAAACGTAAGGATCTCCGGCGGCGGGTTGTTCCTCGCGTCCGGCGGCGTCGCGAATTCGATGTCGATCGCCGGCACCGTCTCGGCGTCGGCGCAGGGCCGCCCGGCGCTCTCGGCGGAGACGGGGATCGAATTCGGCGACGGACTCTTCTTCCTTGTGCCGGCCGGTGGGGCGGTCGGCCCCTGCGGCGACGGCGTCGCCGTCCTCGACGCCTCGGGCAACCCGGCGGAAACGGTCGAGATCGGCCCGTTGCCGCCGGTCGAGGCGGCCCTCAAGTGGAAGTACGCGAAGAACGCCAACGGCTGGTACTGCGCGCAGCTCGCGCTCGCGTGGCATCCGGCGTTCGCCGAAGAGATCGGAAACATGCGGCTGCTGTTCGCCGACCGGACGGACGCCCAGGGGCGGCGCACGGCGTACCTGGTGGACCCCGCCACGGTGATCGATCCGCTGGGGACGACGGAGACCTACCGCGATGTCGAATACCGCGTCGCGCCGGTCGACCTCTCGGTCTTCGCGGACGTCGCCATCGGTTCGCGGGCGGTCTACGGCGTCTCGGACGCCACGATGGCCTCGTCGCTCGCGAGCGTCCCGAAGGCGGAGCGCAAGATCTGCCTGCGCGTGGTGAACCGCGATCTCTCGACCGTGGAGCCCGTCGCGAACAAGCTCGCGATCCTCGCGTGGGACGTCGGGGACGAATCCTTCTTCCTGCCCCTCGCGGAATCGATGTCGTCCGTCGTGGACGACGATGGCGCCCCGGATCCAGCCCCGCAGCCCGCCCCGCGTCCGCTCTCGGTCGCGGAAGCGAACCTCGCGACCGCCTTCGGCCTCGCGCCGGCCGCGGTCGCGCGCGGCGCGGTGACGTGCCGGATCGCGTCGATGGGATTCGGCGCGGACGGGAGCGCGGAGGGGACGTTCGAGATCGCGGCGGAGGATGCGGGGCGCGTCGTGGCGGAGTCCGGCGAACTGACGCCGGGCGTGAAGCTCGCGGTCCTCGGCGCGGCCTCGCTCGGCGGCGCCTTCGAGCCGCTCGACCCCGCCGCGTGCGGCGTGGAGCTGCTCTCCCGCAAGCCGCCCTACGCCTTCCGCGTCGCCGCCCCCGGCAAAAACGCGTTCTTCAAAATCCGCCTCGAAGCGGAGGATCTCTTCGAGTAGCCTAGGAACCTAGAAGTCTAGGAACCTAGAAGTCTAGAACCCTAGAAAGCCATGCCCGTCCTGAAGAACCAGACCAAGTGGGAAGACCTCTACTACTACCGGAAGACCGTCGTGCTCTACCAGATGACGGTCGTCTTCTGCCGGCGGTTCCTCCCGAAGTTCGGCGACCGGACGGTGGACCAGATGGTCCAGGCCGCGCGGAGCGGCAAGCAGAACATCGTCGAGGGGCTCGCCGACGGCGTGACCTCGACCGAGATGGAGCTGAAGCTGCTGAACGTGGCACGGGCCAGCATCAAGGAGCTCAAGGAGGACTACCTCGACCACCTCGCCTCCCGCCAGCTGACGCGCTGGGAGGCCGGCCACCCCCGCTACGACGCCATGCTCGCGTTCTGCCGCGAGCACAACGACCTCGCGGACTACGAACCGCACTTCGAGCGATGGAGCGACGAGGAGTTCGCGAACTGCGCTGTCACGCTCTGCCACATGGTGGACAAGATGCTGACCACCACGCTGGAGAAGAAGCAGAAGGACTTCGTGGAGAACGGCGGCATCCGCGAGCGGATGACCGCCGCCCGCCTCGGCCGCCGCCAGACCCAGAACGAGGAGATCGCGGCTCTCAAGATCCGCATCGCCCAACTCGAATCCGAAAACGCCGCACTGAGAGAAAGACTTGGAGAAGACTAGGAACCTAGAATCCTAGGAATCTAGAAGTCTAGAAGCCTAAATGTCTAGAAGCCTAGGAGCCTAGAGGCCTAGAACCCGAAAAGACCCTGCAAGATGAAACGAATCGCAAAACTTCTGCTGCTCGCGACGCTCGCCGCGAGCGTCGCGCCCGCCGGGGATGAGCCGCTCGACCCGTCCGCCGCGCCGCGCCTGGGCGCCATCGACGACGTCGAGGTCGACGTGGGCGAGACGGTCTCCTTCCCCGTCCTCGTCGACGCCCCGGAGACAGCGCCCGTCACCTCGCTCGAAATCACTGCGGGCGACCCCGCCGCCACGCTCGAGGACGGCGTCTTCTCCTTCACGCCCGCGGCGGCCGGCCGGTATGCGTTCACCCTCTCCGCCGTCAGCGCGAACGGGGCCGCCACGATCTCGTTCAACGTCGATGCCTCCCCCGTAACGCCCGGAGTCGCGACAGAATGCACGTTCATCGTCAACGGCTATACGATTGTCTCGGTTCCCTTCGTAAAGCCCGACGGTTCCGCGTTCGCATTTGGCGAGACCGCCTTCGCTTCGCAGCTGCCGGTGGGCTCCACGGTGAGCTTCTGGAACGCCCAGAACGGGGCATATTTCGGAGGCGAACGTGACGCCTCCGGCTGGGATTCCGATGTATCCAACCACGTTCTGGCGGCCGGTGAGGCATTCTGGGTGCAGAACACGACAGGTCGGGACGTTGCAATAACCGTCGCTGGCACACCACCCTCCGGCGATACGCTGTCCATCTCCTACCGCGGAAACGGCGCGATGAACCTTCTGGCGTTCCCCTATCCCTTCCCCGTCAAGTTCGGAGACACCGGGCTGGCCTCGCAGTTGCCGGTGGGCTCCATCGTGCGCTTCTGGGATGCCAAGAACGCAAGGTATGTCGAAAGCATACGGGATGCCTCCGGCTGGGATCCCGACGTGTCCAACCACGTTCTTGCAGTCGGCGATGGTTTTTTCATCCAATCAACAACCGCCAATGATACCGAAACCTGGGAAGTTGTTCTTGCGAGATCGGTGACGGTCGTGGGCGGCTCGACGACGAACACGACGGCGCGGGCGGGCGAAACCGTGACGATCGTGGCGAACGCGCCGGCGGAAGGCGAAGGCTTCGTGGAGTGGTCGGCCGACGACGCGATGGATCTCTCCTTCGCGACGGCGGCGGCGACGACGACGACGTTCGCGATGCCCGCGCGGGCCGTGACGGTGACGGCGGTCTTCAAGGAGATCCAGATCGATTCCATTCCCGACCAGGAATGGACGGGCGGGCCGGTGGAGCCGGAGTTCCGGTCGGACACGGTGAAGTTCGAGGGCACGGACATGGTTCTGCTGCCGGGAACGGACTACACGGTCTCCTACACGAACAACGTGGACCCGGGGACGGCGACGGCCACGGTGACGATGGCCCCGCCGCGAACGGGCCACGCGAGCGTGACGTTCCAGATCCTCCCGCCGCCGGTGCCTCCGTCGGTCTCCAACGTCGTCGCGCGCCAGCGCTGGCCGTGGAACGGGCTCGTGGACGTGGACTACGAAGTCGGCGGCGACACGAACCTACTCGCGGGCCTGGCGGCGCAAATCACCTTCACCGACTCCGACGGCCGCTCCTGGGTCGCCTCGACCTTCCTCGCCGGCGCGGAGCCATCGGCCGAACCGGGCCCTCACCGCGCGACGTGGAACGCGGCAGCGGACGCCGGCGCGGGCGTCATGGCGTCGAACGCCATCGCGACCGTTTCGCTTGTGCGGGCGCCGGAACCGCGCTGGTGCGTGATCGACCTTTCGGGCGGCTCCGCCGCATCGTCGTATCCCGTCACCTACGTCACCGATGTCCCCAACGTCCCCGGCGGTTTCAATGCCGACGCCTACAAGACGACGAACCTCGTCCTGCGGCTCGTGAAGCCGTCGGACTGGGCGGACGGCACGTTCACGATGGGCGGGAGCTGCGAGGCGACGCTCACGAACGCCTTCTGGATCGGCGTCTTCGAGACGACGCAGCGGCAGTGGGAGCTCGTGGCGGGCGGCCGCCCGAGCTACTTCCGGCGCGACGACGGCTACGCTACGCGCCCGGTGGAGAAGGTCTCCTACGAAATGATCCGCGGCTCGGACGCGGGTTCGATGTGGCCGGACTCGGGCGACGTGGACGAGGACTCCTTCCTCGGCAAACTGCGCGCGCGGACGGGCCTCGCGTTCGACCTCCCGACAGAGGCGCAGTGGGAGTTCGCGTGCCGTGCGACCACGACGACGGACTACAACAACGGCTCGGACTGGACGGACGGAACCTCGTGCACGAACCTGGACCCGCTCGGGCGCTACTGGTTCAACGGCGGGGGCGGCGGCAACGGCAACCCGGACTGCGACACGAGCGGCGGCACGGCGGCGGTCGGCAGCTACCAGCCGAACGAATGGGGGCTCTACGACTGCCACGGCAACGTGGATGAATGGTGCCTCGACTGGTTCGGCGACTTCGCGGCCTCCGCGGTCGAGCCGGTCGGCGCCCCGTCGGGCGAGAAGCGCGTCCTGCGCGGCGGCTGCTGGATCGACAACGCCGTCAACTGCCGCTCCACGGGCCGGATCGGCCTCACGCCCGACTTCGTCGGCAACTACTACGGCTTCCGCCTCTGCCTTCCCGCCGTGGCGGAAACGGCTGCGGCCGCCGCCGCGTCGGCGGCGTTCCGCCTCGACACGCGCGAGGGGCCCTTCGAGAGCGACGGCACGGAGACGCTGACGTACTCCTCGATCTGGCACGGCGACACGAACGCCACCGTGACGATCCTGCAGAACGGCGACGAGGACGAGCCGGTCGCGTCCGGGCTCCTCGACGAGGGCGACGCCGTCTGGCAGGTCTTCGAGGACGGCACCTACGTCCTCACGCACGTGACGACGACGAACGTCGCGGTCTCTCCGGTCTGCAACGAGGAGACCGCGACGTTCGTCGTCCGGGGGCATCCGCTCGTGGAGGCGGCGCTCCGGTGGAAATACGCGAAGAACGCGAACGGTTGGCACTGCGCGCAGGTCGCGCTGACGTGGCATCCGTCCTACGCGGACGAGATTTCGGACATGCGTCTCCTGTTCGCCGACCGTTACGAGGACTCGGAGCCGCTGGCCGTGATCAAGACCCTGGACGACGGGCAAGCGGCGTTCTTCGAGGTTCCCGAGATGATCAAGCTGGCGGGCGACGACTGGAAGTATTATTTCCTGAACGACGAAAACGGGAAGGTTTACAGCGAGCGGTTCCTGGAGGGCGGCTACCGGGAGAAACTGGAGGAGCGCCCGACCGTGAGCGACGGCGATGAGGCGGGCACTCTGACGAGCTGGGGCGGCAGCGACGACAGCACCCGTTATATCACGAACGGCGTGCTGAACGCCGATGGAACAAGCTTTTCCCATGGCATTGCCGTCAACGGCCGGACGGTAACGCTGAAGTTCGCTTCCAAGCCCCATGGGCTGGGGCGGCGCACGGCGTATCTCGTGGACCCCGCAACGGTCGTCGATCCGTTGGGTTCGATGGAGACCTACCGCGACGTGGAATACCGCGTCGCGCCGGTCGACCTGACGGCGTTCGCGGGCCTCGCGGACGGCGCACGGGCGGTCTACGGCGTCTCGGACGCGACGATGGCCTCGTCGCTTGACAGCGTCCCGAAGGCGGAGCGCAAGATCTGCCTGCGCGTGGTGAACCGCGACTACTCGACCGTGGGGTGGGTGGACAACAAGCTCGCGATCCTCGCGTGGAACGTCGGGGGCAACCCCCGTTTCCTGCCGATCGCGGAAACGATGTCCTCCCTCCGGGACGACGACGACGACCCGCTGCCGGCTCCGCAACCGGCACCGCGGCCGCTCTCGGTCGCGGAGGCGAACCTTTCGGCGTCCTTCGGCCTCGCGCCGGCGGCGGTGGCGCGCGGGGCGGTGACGTGCCGGGTTTCGTCGATGTCGTTCGGCGAAGACGGCAGCGTGGAAGGGACGTTCGCGGTCGCGGCGGAGAACGCCGGCGGCGTCGTGGCGGAGTCCGGCGAACTGGCCGGCAACGTGAAGCTCACGGTCCTCGGCGCGGAACGCCTCGGCGGCGCCTTCGAGCCGCTCGACGATTCCTGCGGCGCGGAGCTCCTCTCCCGCAAGCCCCCCTACGCCTTCCGCGTGAAAGCCCCCGGCAAAAACGCCTTCTTCAAAATCCGTCTCAAAGCGGAGGACGTCTTCGAGTAGTCTAGAAACCTAGATGCCTAGAAGTCTAGAATCCTAGAAACCCAGAATCCCGAACCATTTCACACCGCATAGGAGAACCTTCATGAGAACCCTCCCCCTCCTCTTTCTTCCCCTCGCCGCGATGGCGGCGGAGCCCGCCGCGCCCGCGGTCCGGCTCGAGCCCGTCGACGCGGATCCCGCCTGGCGGATCTCCGCCGGCTTCCGCGCCGCGCCGGGAATCAAGACCTCGGCCGCGGTCGACGCCCGCGCCGCGGCGGCCGCCGCCGGCGGCGTCCTGCGTGCGGGGCGCGGCGGCTCCTCCTCCGGCGCCGGCTCCTCGACGTCCGTAAAGACCGAGGTCCTCGGCTCAACGACCGAGGGCACGACCGAAGCCGACGCGCTGGAGGCCGCCGCATTCTCCCCGGACAGGACACGCTGGGACTTCGACAACGGCTACGTCGACCTGGACGACGGCGCGAACCGGGAGGGCGAAACGCAGAACTGGCACTTCGACAGCGCCGACGACTTCGTCGACGGCGCGGTGCGGGCCCGCACGCCCTTCGCGACCACGACGACCACGCGCACCCGCACGACGAAGACCGAGACCGTCGGCGCGTCCTCGGTCTCGCTGCGCGAGGAGTGGGGAACGGACCTCCGCGGCTCGTCCGACGAAACCGCGTGCGGCGTCGAGCTGCGCCTCGACCGCACGGTGTGGGAGAACGAGGACTTCGGCCTCGACGTCGGCGTCGGCTACGCCTGGTACGACGACGTCGACGCCTTCTCCGTCCGCGGCCGCGCGTATTCCGCCGTCGCCACGGAGAAGCGCACGCCTTCCGGCTCTCGCGTCACGACGACCGAGACGACGACGGAGAAGACCGAGTCGGGGACCGTCGTGACGTCCCTCTCGCAGCCGGAGTTCACCGACCCGGACGACTACGTCAACGCCGACGGCTCGATGGGCGGCGCCGTCGAAGACGTCTACGAGCCCGTCATCGCCGACGGTACCCTGATGCCCGTCCTCACCGTTACGGAGGACTGCTTCTCGACGTCCGTCGAGCGGAACCCGGTCAAGACCTCGTCCTCCTCGAAGGCGTCGGTCTCGGAGAGCGGAGCGGGCGGCGGCGGCCGCACCTCGTCCCGGACGACGCGCCGCACGGGCGACGTGCGCTCCGAGGGGACGCTCTCGCTGCAGGAGGTGCGGTTCGGCGCTCGCCCGTTCTGGAAGGCGACGCCATGGCTCGCGGTGCGCGCCGATCTGGGGATCCTCGCGACCTATTTGGAGATCGAGACCACGACGCGGCTCTCCGTGGACGGCGCGCCGGCGGCGACGATCCGCAAGGACGATGACGACTGGACGCTCGGCGGCTACGCGGGCCTCTCGCTCGCGGCGGCCGCGACCGACCGGCTCGAGTTCTCCCTCGGCGCCGAGGCGCGCTTCCCGCACAAGCGCCTGCGCTTCGACGACGGCGTCGTCTCCGGCCGGGTCGGCCTCGCCGAATGGAGCGCCTTCGCCTCCGTCGGATGGCGGTTCTAGGCCATGAGCTGGGTCGGGGCGGGCGTCGGCTGGTTCATCGGCAGCCGGATCGCGGGCGGGCTCGGCGGGCTCGTCGGCGCCGTCATCGGCTCGATGTTCGGCAACGGACCGAAGGGTGGGGAGCGCAACGAAGAGGCGCGCCTCCGCGCGGAGGAAGCCCGCCGACGCGCGGAATTCTTCCGCGAGGCGAAAGGCGCCGCGTCGGCGCGCACGTGGCGCCGGACCGTCCGCGACCAGACGCTCTTCCTCGGCGCCGCCGCGGCGATGCTCGCCAAGCTCGCCAAGGCCGACGGCGTCGTGGACGCGGGCGAGATCCGCGCCGCCGAGGCCGCCTTCCGCCGCCTCGGACTCGACCCCGAGCAGACCGAATTCTGCATCCGCACGTTCCGCGCCGCGAAGAACGACGCCCGCTCGGTCTACGACTACGCCCGCGACTTCGCCGCGGCGCAGCCGGACATGGACGTGCGCGAAATCTTCTACGGCCTCCTCTGGGACATGGCCGCGGCCGACGGCGCCCTCCACCCCGCCGAGGAGGAGATGCTGCGCCGCCTCCCGGAATTCCTCCGCCTGCGCCCGACGCTCTTCCAGCGCGAATACGCGCGCCGCGTCCGCTCCGGCCCGCCGCCCGGCGGCGGCCGGCGCTCGTCCTCCTCGCGCGGCGGATCGTCCTCCGGCGCCGGCGCGCGCCGCGACTCCGGCCCGACGCTCGCCGAGGCCTACGAGCTACTGGACGTCCCGCCGACCGCGACAGACGCCGAGGTGAAGAAGGCCTACCGCGAGAAGGCGCGCAAGCTCCATCCCGACGCCATCGCCCGCGAGGGCCTTCCGCCCGCGCTCGCCGCCAAGGCCAACGAGCGCATGGCGCGGATCAACCTCGCCTGGGACCGCATCAAGGCCGATCGAGGACTCTGAGTTCTTACGGTCCGTTCGGATCCGCGGGCGCGGGCTCCTCGGCCGCGGGCGCGGGCTCCTCGGCCGCGGGCGCGGGCTCCTCGGCCACGGGCGCGGGCTCCTCGGCCGCGGGCGCGGGCTCCTCGGCCGCGGGCGCGGGCTCCTCGGCCGCGGGCGCGGACTCCTCGGCCGCGGGCGCGGGCTCCTCGGCCGCGGGCGCGGACTCCTCGGCCGCGGGCGCGGGCTCCTTGGACGCGGGCGCGGGCTCCTCGGTCGCGGGCGCGGGCTCCTCGGTCGCGGGCGTCGCTTCGGCGTCGGCCCGGACGGGACCGCCATGCGGAAGCGCGAGAGGCCCCGAGACGAACTCGATCAGATAGGCGCGATCGATCGCGAACTCGAACTGCTGGTGGAACGCGGCGGCCGCCTCGGGGGCGGTCCCCTCGGGCGCGAGCGCGGCGAAGAGGTCGGCGCGGGTCGCTCCGGGGTGCGAGCCGACGAACTCGAGAATCGCCCGGAGCTCGGGCACGGCGGTCGAGGCGTCGAGCGACGACGGCGCGCGGTGCAGGACGAACTCCTCGCGCCGCCCCTCGCCCGCGCGGAAGAAGGCGAGCTTGCGCGCGCGAAGACCGCCGCGGACGGCGAAGAAGAAGGAGCCGAAGACGATGCGCTGCTCGTGCTGCCACGCGCGGCGGATCTCGGCGAGGAGGCGAGGATCGGAGATCTTCGTGCTCGCCGCGTGAGAAGCGGTGGCCTGGCGGCCATGGCGCTCGAGCTTCGGAGCCATCTCCGAAAGGAAGAGCGCCTCCGCCTCGTCGCGCGTAAAGGTCCGCGGCGCGGGAGCGGCATCTTCCGTGGCCGCGGGCGTCTCGTCCGCGGGCGCGGCGTCCGCCGGTGGCGCGGGGGTCTCGTCCGCGGGAGCGGCGTCCGTCGAAGGAGCGGGCGCCCCGTCCGCGGGAGCGGCGTCCGTCGAAGGAGCGGGCGCCCCGTCCGCGGCCTTCGCCGCCTCCGCGGGCCCGGGCTTCGCGGTCCGGAGGACGAAGACGGTCTGCTTCGACGCCTCCTTGCGCCACTGCTCGACGAGCTCGGGGTCGGCGACTCGCTCGATGCGGGCGCGGTATTCGGATTCGGTCATGCCCGCGCACTCGGGCAGGCGGAGCATCTCCTCGACGCGGCGGTTGAAGCTGTGGTGGTTGGGCGGGGCGATGAGCCGGCCGGTGACGCCGCAGCGCGCGACGGCGGGGAAGGTCCCGGTCGGAGGATCGACCTCGATCTCCTTCGTCTCGAAGAACTCGGGGAAGTGGACGGCGAGCAGGTGGTTGCGGAGCGCCTCCTCGGACGTGGCGAACCAGCCGCACGCCTGGCACTGGTGGAACTTCTCCTCCTTGTGCGCCTCGTCCCATTCGACGCGCACGAGCGTCGAGTCGGGGTTCTGGAAGAAGAGGGCGACGACCTCGCGAAGAGGCATCGCCTTGCGGCTCGCGGCGATCTTGCGCGCGGCGAGCGTGAGCGCCTTCTGGTCGGGAAGGAAGCGCACCGAATACGGAGCGGGCTCGCGCTCGGCCCATTCGCGGCGCGGCGGGCGGTCGCCGAAGGGGCGCGGCCCGCGGTCGCCCTCGAAGCGGTCGCGGCGGGGCGGGCGGTCGCCGAAGGGGCGCGGCCCGCGGTCGCCCTCGAAGCGGTCGCGGCGGGGCGGGCGGTCGCCGAAGGGGCGCGGCCCGCGATCTCCCTCGAAGCGATCGCGGCGCGGGCCGCGGTCGCCGCGGAACGGACGCTCGCCCCGCGGACCGCGGCGGTCGCCGCGGTCCCCCCGATCGCCGCGCTCCTCGAACCGCGCGGCGTATTTGCGCAGATTCGCCCCGTTCGTTTCGGCGCTGCCCTTCGCCCAGTCGGGGGAAAAGGAGAAGCCGTCGAAGGGATTCTGGGTCTGGTCGTTCGTGTCGCCGTCGCTCATGGCTGGGCCCTCCGCGCCGCCTCGGCGCGCGCTCCGTGTGTGTGTGGTGAATCGGAAAACGGCGCCGATTTTACGGAATCCGCCCGCGAAAGGCAAGGGGAATCGCGCGGGCGCGGGGGCGCGGCGCGCGGCGCAGCTACCGGCGCGAGGCGGAGGCGTAGGCCGCGAAGACCATCGCGTCGCTCTCCGCGGCGTCGGCGAACGTGACATAGGGGCGCGCGCCGGTGCGCACGGCGCGGACGAAGTCGTCGATCTGCGCCTGGTGCCCGGGTCCGTAGTAGTCCTTGCCCTTCGGGAAGAGCTTCGCGCCGGCGGCGAGCGCCCGGTCGACGCGGGCGCGGACGCGCCTCTCCGCGGCCTTGTCCGCGAGGACGAGCGAGAAGAGCCGGTCGTCGCGCATCTCGACGCTGCCCGCCGTGCCCTGGAAGACGAGGTCCGTCTCCCACTGGCGCATTCCGGCGCTCGTCGCGACGAACGAGCCGAGCGCGCCGTTGCGCATCCGCAGCGCGATCGCGACGGTGTCCTCCGTCTCGATCGAGCCCTCGTGCCCGAGGTTGGCGGAATAGGCGCGCGCGGAGGCCGCGCCGCCGGCGATCCAGAGCAGCAGGTCGAAGTAGTGGATCGACTGGTTGATGAGGACCGACCCGCCCTCGCCGCGGATCGTTCCGCGCCAGGCGTCCTTGCGGAAGTAGTCGTCGTCGCGCAGCGTGTAGAGCGAGCCGGCCGCGGTGAGCAGACGCCCGAACGCGCCCTCGGCGACGAGCTCGCGCAGCACGCGCGGGAGCGGCTCGAAGCGATGCTGGAAGACGCCCGCCGCCACCCGGTCCGGATGCGCCTTCGCGGCGGCGAGCATGCGCCGCAGGTCCGCGGCGGTGCGGGCGAGGCTCTTCTCGCAGAGCACGTGCTTCCCGGCCGCGAGGGCGGCGCAGGCGAGACGGCAGTGCGACGCGTGGTCGGTGCAGATCGAGACGGCGTCGATCGACGGATCGGCGAAGATCTCCGCGGCCCTCGTCGTCCAGCGCGCGCCCGGCGCGCGCTCCCGCGCGGCGCGCTCGGCGCGCTCGGGCACGAGGTCGCAGACGGCGACGACCTCCGCATGGGGATTGTGCGCGAAGCAGCGAAGGTGGAGCTCGCTGATGACGCCGCAGCCGATCACGGCGACGCGGACTTTCTTCGGGGAGGGCATGGTTTTCGCGGAGGGGTTTCCGCCGGCTCCGGCGGGAGCGGCGGCGACGGGGGGCGAGTCTAGCAGAAGCCCCCGGCAAAATCCACCGCTTCCGCGCGCGCGCCAGGGCGCTGGACACGGCGCGGGCGGGAATGGTAGAATGGCGCCGATTCCACGCGCCTTCCCCGGAGCCCCCTACCCCGCCCCATGCCCGACGTTTCCATCCAGCCGCCTTCCTTCGAGGGCTTCGACGACTTCGCGCTCATCGGCCGCGGAGGCATGGCGACCGTCTGGCGCGCGCGCCAGGTCGCGCTCGACCGCCCCGTCGCGATCAAGGTTCTCGACCCCGAGCAGTGCCGGGACGACGAGGACATCGACCGCTTCCAGTCCGAGGCGCGCGCCGCCGCGCGCATGTCGCACCCCGGCATCATCCAGGTCTACGACGCCTTCTACCGCGACGGCCGGTTCTGCTTCGTCATGGAGCTGGTCGAGGGCGAGACCGTCGGCTCCTGGATCCGCCGCGCCGGGCGGCTCTCCGTCGAGGAGTCGCTCTTCGTCGCTCGCGGCGTCGCGGAGGCGCTCCGCTACGCCTGGGACCGCCAGAACCTCGTCCATCTCGACGTCAAGCCCGAGAACGTGATGGTCGACGCGACCGGCGCGATCAAGGTCATGGACTTCGGCCTCTCCCGCTCGCGCGCGTCGCTGCAGGCCCGGCGCGACGATCCGGAGGCGGGCGGCGGCTACGTCTTCGGCACGCCCGCCTACATGCCCCCCGAGCAGGCGACCGGCGAGCCCGACCTCGGCCCCCAGGCGGACATGTATGCGCTCGGCGCCACGATCTACCACATGGTCGCCGGCCGCCGCCTGTTCGCCGACATCCCGACCGCCGAGGTGATGGACGCGCAGGTCAATCTCCAGGACGAGGGGCTCTTCGACCTCGACGCGTCGCTCCCGCCCTTCTTCTGCGAGTTCGTCGAGCGCCTCCTGGCCAAGGATCCCGGGAACCGCTTCTCCGGCTGGGACGCCGTCCTGCGCGCGATCGACCACCTCGAGGAGGGGCGCCCCGTCCCCGAGGGCCCGATCCCCGACGGCGCCGCGTCCACCCTCGCCCCCTCGGAGGCGCTCGAGGCCGCCCGCGAGAAGGCGCTCGCGAAGGCCCCGCGCGGGCCGCTCGTCGTCCGCTCCGTCCCGGGCTCGGGACCCGACGGCGAGTCGCCGATGACCCAGCGCATCCGCGCGATCTCCCGCGCCGCGGGAACCTCCGGCTCGGCGGCCGCCGCGGCCGTCGTCTCCGCCGGCGCCACCGCCGCGCGCGGCGGCCTCGCGCTCGTCCGCCGTTCCACCTGGCGCCCGTCCGCCGCGGCGGTCGCCGCGGCCGTCCTCGCCGCGGCGCTCTGCCTCGCCTCCTCCGCCGCCGTCTCGGGGCGGCACGAGATGGCGCGCCGCTACGCCGAGACCGTTCGGCGCGGCCTCGACGCCCTCGTCGCGATTCCGCCCGTCCAGCGCGCCGACTCCGCCGCCGCGCTCGCGTGGCTCGACGGGCTCTGCTCCGCGCCCGGCTTCGCGGACGACCACGCCGACCTGGCGGCGCGCGCAGGGAAGGTCCGCGCCCAGCTCGCCGGCGCCCAGGCGCTTCACGAGGCGCTCGTCCTCTCCGCCGTCGAGGCCGACGCCGCGCCGCTCGCCGCCGCGGGCGACCCCGCCGCCGCCGCGCGCGCCGTCCGCCTCTACAACGGCCCCTTCGCCGCCGAGACGCGCGACCGCCGCGAGAGCCTCGCGAGCCGCCTCGGGCCCGCGCGCTGAGCGGCTTGCGTTCGCGGGACGGGCCCGCTAGAATACGCCGCCCATGAAACGCCTCCCGCTCGTCCGCGTCCTCGGCGCGCTGCTGATCGCCGCCGCCGTCGCCCTCCACGTCCTCAACGTCCGCGCCGCCCGCTCGCGCGCCCAGGGCGCCGCCGTCCTCCGCGGCCTCGCCGCCGCCCCCGCGCTCCAGCTCGGCGTCCGGGCCGACGCCGCCTCGGGCGCCGCCGGCTTCCAGCTCTGCCCGCCGGACGCCGTCCCGCTCTTCCTCGCGCGCCTCGCCGAGGCCGAGCCCGGAACCCCGCCGAAGGACGCCGCCCGCGGATACGAGTTCTCCCTGGTTCTCACGAACCACGTCCGCGCCCTCCTCCGCGCGGTGCGCGCGCCCGGCGCGGACGAGCTCTACGTCTCCCTCCGCGAACCCGCCGCGCCCGGCGCCGGCGGCACGGAGCCCCCCGCGTTCCGCGACTGGCCGCCCGCCCTCGTCACGGGCCTCGGCGCGCTGCTCGACCGCGCGGACGCCGGGCGCCTCAGCGTCCCCCTCCTCGCCCGCCGCGCCGGCGACCACGGCTTCGACGAATCGATGCTCGCGGACACCGCCGCCTCCCTCCGCCACCTCGCGTCGCTTCCCGCGAAGCGCGCGCAGCTCGTCCCCGCCGCCGGCGGCGCACCCCGCGACCTCCCGGCCGGCGCGATCCCCGCCCTCGCCTCCGCGCTCGCCGCGGCGGAGCCCGCGGAACTCCCGGAGAGCGGGACGATCGAGGCGACCGACGGCTCGCTCCTGCTCTTCCTCGACGACGGCTTCCTCGCCATGCTCCGCGTCGCGGTCCCGGACGACGCGCCGGGCGACGCGCTCGTCGGCTTCCGCGAGCTCGCCGTCCCCGCCGACGGCGGCGCGCCGCGGCTCGACGTCTCCCCGCCCGCCCGCGTCCCCGGCCTCGGCGCCCTTCTCGCCGCGCCCGCCCCGTGAACGCCCCGGCCCGCCGGCCCTTCCCGCTCTTCGTCCTCGCCTCGGTGCTCTCCTTCGGCGTGGACGTCGGGCTCTTCTGCCTCCTGCGCGCCGCCCTGGAGGGGCTCCCGGCGCGCCTCTTCCTCTCGATCGCCGGCGCGCGGGCCGTCTCCTGCGTCTTCAACTACCTCTGCAACCGCCACCTCGTCTTCCGCGCCGCCGGCGCCGGCGGCGGCGCGTTCGAGGGGCGCTCCTTCCGCCGCTACCTCGCGCTCGTCCTCGCGGTGTGGGCGCTGGCCTACCTCGGGACGAAGCTCGGCGTCGGGCTCCTCCCCGAGGGGCTCGACACGAACCGGAACGTGACCCTGGTGAAGGTCTCCGTCGACCTTCTGCTCTTCCTGCTCTCCTACGCGGTCCAGAAGCTCGTGATCTTCCGCGCCCGCTGACCCGCGCGCGACGCGGGGCCCCGGCCGGCCGCCGCCCAGGGCCGACGCATCTAAATTCCCCGCATAGCCCCCCTACCCCCATCAGGGGCCGGTTTCATTGCGTCGAGCGGGCGGCTCAGAGCTTGAAGCGCTTCTCGCAGAGAGCCACGTAGCGCTCCACCAGCTCCAAGAACCGGCGGTAGTTCGCCGTGGCCTCCCGCGCGGCCTCGAGCCGTTCGGCCGGCACGTACCGCGTCACGTTGCGCCCGTCGCGCCGCGCCTGCAGCGAGTAGTACCGGCGCCCGGACCTGGCCGTGCGCATCACCGTCACCTTGCCCCGGGCCATCACCCGGATCCGGGACATGGCCTCCAAAATTTGTTGTTGCGTTTGCATGGGCGGTAGTATATACTATTGTAGATATGAACGCAACAAGAAAATTCAGGGTCTCCCCGGAGGTCGCCGTCCCGATGCCCCGGACCCTCGCCGAACACCTCCGCCGCGTGCCCGACCCGCGGATCGACCGAACGAAGAAGCACGCGCTGGGGGACGTGCTGACGGTGGCCACGTGCGCCATCCTGTGCGGCTACAACTCGTACTACGACATGGAGGACTTCTGCGCGGACTACCTCGGCTGGCTGCGGCAGTGGCTGGAGCTCTCGGGCGGGGTGCCGAGCCACGACACCTTCCGGCGGGTGCTGGGGCTGGTCGATCCAAAGCACTTCGGCAACGTCTTCCGGCTGTGGACGGAGGCGGCGTGGCGGCGCGTGGAGGAGGACCACGTGGCGGTGGACGGCAAGGCGCTGCGGGGCTCGGCGGACGGGCTGGGCAGCGTGCAGTACATCGTCAACGCGTGGTCGGCGAGGCGCCATCTGGTGCTCGGGCAGGTCAAGGTGCAGGACAAGAGCAACGAGATCACGGCGATCCCGCGGCTGCTGCCGACGCTGGACATCCGCGGCGCGCTGGTGTCGATCGACGCGATCGGGTGCCAGACGGAGATCGCGGGGCAGATCCGGTCGCAGGGCGGGCACTACCTGCTGGCGCTCAAGGACAACAACCCGCGGGTGCGGCAGGAGATGGAGAGCTTCCTGCTGGACGCGATCGCGCACGGGGAGGCGCACGTGGAGCGATTCGAGACGGTGGGCAAGGAGCACGGGCGGCTGGAGCGGCGCGTGTGCCACGTGTCGCGGCGCCTGGGGTGGTTTGCGGACCGGAAGAAGTGGAAGGACCTGCGCTGCGTGGTGATGGTGGAGGCGACGCGGACGGCCAAGGGTGTGACGGGGCGGCCGGAGCGGCGGCTGTACCTGTGCTCGAAGGCGCTGACGGCGCAGGAGGCGCTGGAGGCGACGCGGGCGCACTGGGGCGTGGAAAGCCTGCACTGGGTGCTGGACATGGTGCTGGAGGAGGACCGGTCGAGGGCGCGGGACAAGACAGCGGCGCAGAACCTGGCGCTGATCCGGCGGATGGTGTACAACGTGCTGCGCGCGGAGCGGGACGCGCAGGCGACGGAGAAGAAGGTGCCGCGCCTCAAGCAGCTGATGCGGCGCGCGGCGTGCAAGGACGAGGTCCGGACGCGCATGATGCGGGTCTTCGGAGAACGCCAGACCGCAGACGCCCGGCCCCCGCAAGAACAATGACCGCGATGGGGAAAGGGGGGATGGCGGGGGAAGATGCGTCGGCCCTGCCTGTCAACCTGGCTTGCTTGGCTTTCGCCGAATAGTATGGTAGAATTGAAGTCGTGAACGACACGGAGCGGCCATGAAAGACAACCTCAAAATCCCCTACGGCGTCGCGGACTTCAAGCGCGTCCGCAACGAGAAATACTACTACATCGACAAGACGGGCTACATCCCGCTTCTGGAGCAGGCGGGGTCGTTCCTGTTTCTCGTGCGCCCGCGCCGCTTCGGCAAGTCGCTCATGGCGAGCATGCTGCGCTGCTACTACGACGTCGCCGAAACGGACAACTTCGACTCGCTCTTCGGCGGCCTTGAAATCGCGAAGAACCCCACGGAGAACAAAAACCGCTACCAGGTCCTCTACATGGACTTCTCCGAGGTGAACAAGGGGCGGGGCAAAACGCTGAAAGACCGTTTTGAAAACTATGTCGAGGACAGCCTTGTTGACTTCTTCGCCAGATACGGATCCAAGTATCCGGAAGACATTCACGCCGAATTTCCGGAAGCGGATGTCGCGAGCAAGTTCAACATGCTCGTCAAGCGCGCGCGGCTTCTGGGCTTTCCGCTCTACCTGATGCTGGACGAATACGACAACTTCACGAACCAGATGCTCCGCGCAGAGGGCGGCGAACCCTACCGGAGCGTCACGCACGGCGAAGGCTTCTACCGCGAATGGTTCAAGTCGTTCAAGGCGGCGTTTGACCGCATCTACATGACGGGCGTCTCGCCCGTTACCATGGATGACCTCACGAGCGGCTTCAATATCGCCACCAACATTTCGCAGGACGAGGGATTCAACTCCATGCTCGGCTTTTCAGAGGCCGAGGTGCTGACGCTCTACACCGACTTCAAGGGCGTCGGCAAATACACGGACGGAGAGCCTGAGGCGTGGGTGAAGTCCTTCAAGCCGTGGTACGACGGCTACTGTTTTTCCGAGGAAAAGGTCGGCAAGGAGTCCGTCTTCAACTCCGACATGGTTCTCTACCACCTGAAATCCCTCGTCTTTTCAGGAAAGCCGCCGAAGAACATGGTGGACCGGAACATCGCGACCGACTATGAAAAGCTCCAGACGATCGCGGACATCCAGCACGCGCAGTTCCGCGCCCGGTTCGGGGCCGACGCGGACGACACGGGCATCGTCGAGGACGTCCTGCCGCTCACGGAACAGCTCGCCGCCACCGGACAGATATCGAAGGCCGACGCACCGGACTCGGAACTCGCCGCAAAATACGCCGAGGCCGTTGACCAGCTCAGGAAATACCGCGCTGACCGATTCGTCCCGTCGCTCGCCCGCGGCACGGTCCTGCACCAGATCGTCTACCAGTTCAAGGGCGACGACCCGGTTCGCATCGAGCAGGTCGCCGAAGAGGCGATGTAGTCAGAAAGGCGCGCGCAAAATCCGCTTTCTGCCCAAAAGGGACGGCGTGTCCATCCGAACCGCGCTTGTCTACGAGGGCCATCTCGCACCGATCGTGGAGGCCGACGGATTTTTCAATTCCGTGGTTCCGTTCAGGAGACTTCTCGGCATTTGAACAAAGCATCAACCATGAAAACCGATTCGACAACACCGTCTTCGAAAGCGCCGCCGGACGCGGCGCGGCCCGTCCCGCGGTGGATCTCGGGCGACACGCTGGCGCTGGAGAAGCCAGCGCCATTGCTTTCCCGGGCGTTCGAGCTCGCGGCGCGCCTTCGATTCGCCGGTCGTGTTCAACGCGCTGCGCAACGGCGAATGGTATGACGCGCGCCGGGAGGGCGCCCGCCCGAACGAGCGCCCCGCCAAGGTCGAGAAGAAATACGCGCCGTGGGGCGTCGTCTCGCCCGAGGACGCCGCGCCGTGCCGCGAGTTCGAGGCCTTCGAGCCGGTGCGCGTCCTCGTCAACGAATGGGGCGAGAACGTTTACGACTTCGGCGCGAACATCGCCGGATGGTGCGAAATCGAGGTGGAGGGCGCGGCGGCACTTCGGGCTGGACCCCGACGCGCCCGGCACCTTCGAAACCCACTACCATCCCATAGTCTGCAAAAACCCGCCCCCCTCAACGCAGAAAGTCTAGTAAACTTGCGGGGTTGAGGCGTTGAAGGAAGGCGATTTTGGAAAAGGTCTATGTTGAAACGGGGTCGAAATCGAAGGGAGGCAAGGCTCCGGCGGCGCGCTCCGCGCGCAAGCACGAAAGCCCGGACGACGGGAGGGCGGCTTCGCCGCATGGGGCCGCGCGGCCCGCTGCGGGGCCGAAGTCCGCTTCGCGGCCTTCGCCCGCCGCAGGCCGCGCGGCCCCGTCCTGCGGACCCTCCCGCGTCCGGGGCACGAACGCCGCTTCGCGGCTCACGAAAAACCACGAACCTCATGCCCCGCGCTGAAAACAACGTTTCGTCCTCTGTTCATGCCCAACAGAGCGGCTTTTGCGGCCCGCGCAAGCGCGGTCCGTGCGGGGCAGTGGCTTTCGTGTTCTTTCGTGACCTCACGCGCGCGGGTCAGCCGCGGCCGATGCGGACCGTGCGGTCGCAACGGGCGGCGATGGCGTCCGAATGGGTCACCACGACGAGCGCCGGGGCGGCGCCGGAAAACCGGCCGGAGAGGTCGAACAGCAGGTCGAGAATGGCGTCGCCGGTCGCCGGGTCGAGGTTGCCCGTCGGTTCGTCGGCGAGGACGAGCCCCGGGGCGTTCATGAGCGCGCGGGCCACGGCGACGCGCTGCTGTTCGCCGCCGGAAAGCTCGGCGGGGCGGTGCCCGAGGCGGTCCGAAAGCCCGGCGGCACCGAGCAGGTCGCGGGCCCGGCGGAGCGATGCTTCGC
>Ga0247608_10003077_pt1 | contig 19879 bp, 19 predicted proteins | sample 176DNAGHGlowgp2_FD_193490 | JGI IMG/M metagenome (GOLD analysis project Ga0247608, IMG submission 193490) | Sheep rumen microbial communities from Palmerston North, Manawatu-Wanganui, New Zealand - 1766 DNA GHGlow gp2 | ecosystem: Host-associated > Mammals > Digestive system > Stomach > Rumen ...
TTATTTTATTAACCATAATTGTCTCCTATTCCTCTGTATAAAACCCTGGATAGCTTATAACAACTATTCTATATGCACCTGCGGTTATATTAGATGTAGAATTAATTTTAACAGTAGCAACTGCGGTAGATGTTTTTGTTATCGCGACGATTACTTCTTCACCTGTAGTTGCATCATATACAGATGCTATCATATTATCACCTAAGTTATGGGTTACTGTCCAAGTACATACACCACCTGTTGAAGTCAATGCTGGGTTAGTAGCTGTATAAGTTTGAGCTGCTGTAGCGCCTGCGCTTGCTCCGCTCCTTATCGTTGCTAAATCAGATATCGCATCTTGCTTATTATTCCAAGTTGATTTATCTGTAGCCGTAACGTGGATTGTTGTATTTGCTATGTGGTTATCATATGCTGTTGTATCTACGAACCCTGCAAATACATCATACTTATATGTTCCTGATGTATACTCTACGACAACAACATTTGTTCCTGCCGGATATTTCTTTCCGCTTCCTTCAACGAAATTACTTGTAGTTGTAAACTCGGCAGAGAAGTTATACATCCACCCTCTATGGTCTGCTACAAGAGTAGGCAAGTTACTTACTGATGAAATACTACCTTTAGGAATAACCGCACTTGCTACATCTGATTTAAGAGCATAATTGCTAGAATCTGATAGTTCCGCTACCGTAGTAGGAACTGTATAATCAATATTGATTGTACTTGTTTGGTTAGCTGTTATTGTAGCAAACGCAGTGCCATTCTTTTTAAATATTGCCTTACCGTCACCTATAATAGTAGAAGAAGGTAAAGCCCCTACATCTGTAGCCGTTGTAGGAACGGAGATATTAACTGTTGTAGGTGATGTAGCATTGGCAGAGAATGTGCCAAGCCCTGTTCCGTTGCGTTGGATTATCAAATTGGCACTTCCGATTGTTGTGCTGTCAGGTAATGCCCCCACATCAGATGCTGATAAAGTGACATCAGCCGTTAATGTATGACCGTTAATTTTTCTGCTTGTCGGTACAGCACTAACATCTGATGCCGTCAAAGTTATATCTGAACTTAACGCTTTGCTGTTAACCGTTCTTGAAGTAGGAACTGCGCCAACATCCGCTGCGGTAGTCGGTACGGTGATTGTTAATGTAGTTGCGCTTGTAGCGTTTGCACTAAAAGAGCCAACTGTAGTACTATTACGTTTGATTGTTAAAACACCGCTTCCAATATCTGTTTTTGCTGCAATTGTAGCATCTGTTTTGATTGTACCGTTACTTAACGCTGTAGAATCAATACCAGTTCCTGCGCTATACACTCTACCTTGTGATGTTTCACTTACCCAAGCTGTACCATTCCAAATATATTTTTGGTTATCAGTAGTGTTAAAATATTCCTGTCCAGTTTTTGGATTGCTCGGTGCTGTTGCCAAGTTTTGTATAACCGCATTTTGTATCTCGTTACCGTTAAAATCTTGGTCTACCAATATTTTTTTTGTTGCCATTATTTTTTACCCCCCCTTTTTTTAGTTCAAATAAGCTTTACCTTTAAAAGCACCATTAAACTTTATAGTTACAGTGTTTTTATCTATATATTCTCTTGCGCCTTCAACAACATTGTTTGCGCTGTCTACAACTGTTACAGAAGGCTTCTTGTTTAAATTATGTGTTATAGTCCAAGTGTCGGATGTAATAGCTTGTTCAAATTCATAAGTTGTTGTACTTATTGTTACCGTTTTTCCTTCTCTTGTTGCTTCTATGTTCCCTGTTGCAACAATACTTGTTATAGCTGTGTCTATTTCAGGTGTAACAACTGCATCTGTACATAATACATAGCCGTCTATCGGCTCTACACAATATATAAATGTTGAATCGTCTGTTATCTTGACATTTGCATTTATTAGTTTCTTATTTTCCCAACTACCTTCATAAACTCCGGCAACTGCTTTTAAGTTTGCTAATTCGTACTTATATTCAGAGCCTTCTAAAACCCAGTTTTCTTCTTGAAGTTCTAGCCACAACATCCCTGTTGATGCTTGCGTTGCATACATTTCAGCAGTATCGGCACTACTCGCAGCACTTATTGCGCTATTTGCAGCATCTTCTGCACTATTTGCTGCATCTTTTGCACTTTGTATAACAGTTTCAACATTTTCTGCGGCTTCTTCTGCTTTGTCTTTTGCAATACCTGCGTAGTATTTTGATGAATAATCCTCGCTTAAAACCTTGCCGTCTGTTTTTATCGCCCAATCTTTTGCAATATCAGACCAATATTTTGCGGCATTATTAACCGTTTCGACACTGCTTGATGTACCACTGCTTTGTGTAGTAGCCGTAGTTATTTCATTGTCACTTTTGACTGTTATATTTCCACTTGTTTTTGATTTGCTTGAAACACCTACTCTTGGCATATCCTATCCTTTATGTTGAACTTGTTGCTGTTACTGTAACTGTTCCTTCGACCTTTTTCGGATAAACAGTTATTGTATTTACATCCCCAATATCTGAATCACCTATTATCAAAGTATCTTCGAATCCTTCGGCATCACATACTTTTACACCGTAATAGTATTCTGCACTATCTTCGTTTCTCTTGACTGTGAGCAAATCCGTAAGAGAAGGTGTAAATTCAAAAACAACAGAGCTTTGCCCTGCGTTAGTTGTGTAGTGTATTTCCGAACCTACAGGATTCCTTTTAGAATCTTGTATAGCAAGATAAACAGTATAACTTTTATCATCAGGTATCCCACTAACTGTAAGTTGTCCGCTATCACCTTGTACAAGAGTTATATTTCCATAATCATCAACTATAAAAGCCATTATTCTTCTCCATAAAAATCTTTAAGTAATCTTTGTTTGCATTCATTTATAAACTCTGCCGTTGTTAAAACCTTTGACTGCTCCAATTCTCTTGTGTATACGAGAACTGGCACTCCCTCAACTAACATAGGAAGTATATCTGTTAAAAAGCTTTTCTTAGAGTCGTCTTTCATTGTTACAGTACGTCTTACATAACCAAGAGATGTCAAAAAGAATTGTCTATTAAACTCGGCTTCTCTTTCTCTGGCTTCTCTTTCATTTGCTTCCTCTTGAGTTTCATCAAAAACAATCATTTCTTCAATCGAGCTTTTACCTTCAACATACTCGATATGATATTTTCTGTTTGTCTGCTCTGGTCGTGGAACAGGAAAGAACTCCTTATATCCGTCTTCAACCATAAGTTCTACGTTTACGTTATAATTAATCACAGCTCCCTTGTTTTGTGGAGCGAACTCTAAATTTCCATCTATAAGTTTTGCGTACATATTTTAACCTTTCTATATAAACTCCTCATAATCACCATCAAGTTTTATGCTTTTTATTTCAACTCTGTCATCAAATGGAGCTTTTAAATTTTCAACGTGCAGCATATAATATTGGTAATATTCATTCATTGCAATATCTGATTGATAAGTCTTGCCAATATCAACATTTCCAATTTTTAGAACCATATTAGTTGTGCTTCCTTTTTCAACATTAATACTGCTTCTACTGTTTCCACCATATAATTTAACGTTACGCGCTGGCCCAGTTTGTCCTGTTTCTCTGTTGTTTACAAAAAATCTTATATGATTCAATCTTATTGGCTTTGGGTAATATATCCATATACGCAGATAGCCATTATGCCCGCTTTCTTCATCTGTATATTGTCCTACATATCCACTATTCGGCATAAAGGCAACATAATACTTACTACCATTTGAGTTAGATTGCGATGTAGTGTCGTGATACGTCACATCAACAGCCATATTATTCCCACCAAATGTGCCATTACTTGTTAATTTTGGTTGAGTCCAAGGCATAGGAAGTATTCTACATAATAACTTGCTAAATACATTCATTATGACTTCCTCATCCAGCCGCAAACCCAGAAGCCGTTATTAATATCAAACTCAAACATCAGATTGTATTTACCAACTGATGACAATTCTGGAGACTTGTCATTGAAGAAATGTTCAGTACCAACATCAATTGATTGTACTGTTGTTAAATTTACTTGAACTAATATTTGATGAAATACACTGCTGTCTGTAATAATCGGTAGAACAAATGTTACGGCAGCACTTGGAGTTATTCTGTTAATCGAATTATCTGCCAAGTTTATTGTTCCGCTTGAGCTTAAAACTGTTATTGTCGGGTTTGTAACGTTAGCCAAGTCATCAATATCTGATTTAGCATTATTAATTTCTGAATTTAAGTTTGTGTTAACTGATTGAATGCTTGATTGAAGTGTGGTAATATTGGTGGCATTGTCAACTATCATATCTTCTAATGCTTCAAAGTTGTTATTTAAAGCAGAAGAAGTAATATCTGCTCCATATTCTATTCTTGTCCAAGTCATTGTTGATGCTCCTTTATAACTATCTTGTATATTTCATCCAATTTCTTTTGTATGTCATTCATTTGCTGCTTTAAATCATCGTACTGTTCTTTGTATTGTTCTTTTCTTATGTATACTTCCGATACTTCTGACAATATTTCTCTGTGTTTTTGCTCAAGTCTCTCAGGAGTCACGAACAAGTTGTATTGAAATATTACAGACAGCACAACAATAATCATTGGTGAATACTTAATCAATGTTTCTTTATCCATCTCTTTTCCCTTTTGTTAATTATTTCCCTTGCATACGCTTACGCTGACGAGCATATTTTTCTTTTTGCTCTTTAGAAACTTTATGCTCAGGTTGAATGCCTAAACCAAGAGTTCTATTCATTAGTTGATATTTTAAATCTAATCTATTCTTAGCTGAAAATTCTCTTTGATAAGTTTTCCTACCACGTTTATAAGTTCCGGCTTTATCTCCGTCATAAAATCCGCCAAGACTTGCATCAAATTGTTTGTCAGGAAATAAAAACTCTCCTGTTTTTCCATAATGTTTTATTGCATCAGGCAATCCTTTTGTCATTGGAGAGCCTGTCATCGGATAAACTGTTTCCATTGCATCTTTTGCGAGATAGCCAGCTCTTACGCTTGCAGGCGCTTTACCTTCCCTAAATTCACCTGTCTTAGTGTTAACATATCCACTCTTTTTATCTTGAGTCGTTCTTTTCCAATTTTTGCTCGTTATTTCTGATGCTGGTTTGAAGAATTTTTCACCTCTAGCAGCTTCAAGCGGTTTTGTAATCAATGGAGAGAATGAGCCTATGTTTTCACCAGACACCATATCAAAAAGTGTGTTATAAGGTATCATAGAAGCCTTGTTTATAACAACATTTACATCTGTTCTATTATTGCGCCAACCTGTCTTTATAGAGCCATGTTGATAATCTTCTAAGCCATCATCTTGATTGAGAAGCCTATATGTTTCAAAAGCCACTAGCGTAGCTTTAACTGGATTATCTTTTGCAAGACTTATAATATGCCTTGTTATTGTTCTGTTCCAAGCATAGAAAGGAATGAGCTTTTTAAGTACATTCTTTTCAAACTTGCTAAAGTTATTATAATCGCCTAAGACATCAGCAACTTTATCAATAACAGCTTCTCTGATTAACGTATCTTTTTTTGCAACTTCTGCAAGTTCATGTATTCCGGCAAATTGCTTTGCAGTTTTAAGAACTTTTTCACGTTGCATTTTTGTTAATGCTTGAGAATACGCTTGTTTACGTTCAAATCTTTCCCAGCGTTCATTAACATTTCCTGTAAAATGAGATATTCTTTTAAACACATCATTAGGCTTGCTTATTAACCAATTGCTAGCCGTTGCAGCAGCTTTGCCAAAACCTGATAATGATTTAGTTCCAATTTCATCTCCGTCAAGAACTCTGGCAAGATTGTCAAAAACATTGTTTTTTTCGCTAAAATATTTTCTTAGGGTTTTCCCATTTGCTTCTTGTTGTATAGCTTCTGCTAATGTACTTTCTAATATTTCTGTCGGCACTTCGTTTTCTTTTAATTTAAAAGCATCTGCTATCCCTTTAATATAGTCTTGTGGTTTATCGGCAGTCATAGCAAGCATTATTTGATTGCCAAATCTGTTATTGGTAAAGAATGAAGCTGATGTAAGAACTTTTCTTTTAAATCTATCTGTATAGAAGTCTAACAAAGCTCCTGCTATTTTAGCCATTCCTTTTATTTGACCTTTAGCTCCACGCATTTTGCCATAAGTTGCTAAGTAGTCTAGCGGAAGTTCTTTTTCGCCTGTTATAGACATATCTAGCAAGTCTTTTGGAATGTAAATATCAGATTTGTCTGCTTCTGTGGTTTTATAGAGTTCATTCCATTCTTTAGCATTCTTTTCATCAAAAGTCTTTTCTATTGCTTCTTGACCTTTTCTGATTGTTTCATACCAAGCTTTTGATTTGCCGAAGTACATGGCATTAGCAAGTAGCTTAGAATTAACAGGAACAAAACCCTCTTGTGGTTTACTAAAGTTTTCTTTTAGAAAGTTTATTCTGTCTCTTGTGTGTTCCATACGGACAATATCAGAAAAACCTCTTGCCAAACCTTCTTGCGTTGTACCTCTTTCAGATATACCCTCAAGTTCTTTTTTACCTGTAAAACCAACTTTATCGTTGCTTTCTTTTCCCCATTCAACTTTAGGATTGCGCTTAGTTCCTTGTTGGAAATACACACCTTCTCCAGACTTAGATTGTTTGAACAATCTAGCCTTCATGCGTTCATCAGTATATGTACCAAACTCTCTAAAGAATGCTTCACGCTTGTCGTTAATAGTTTTGAAAGCATCTGTAAACTTTTTGATTTCAGGAGTGGCTTCTAAGAATTGATGATAGAATTTTGTATGGTTGTTTTTAGTTTTATCAAACCAATTTAGAGTTCTGTTGATAAGTTTGTCGTCTTTATTATAAAAATTTATTTCGTTTCCTGTTGCATTTGAATCCCGAACATGTGAAGCTTCTCCACTTGTTCCTCTGTCATATTCCCTTGTGCGTGATGAATTGTGAAGTTCACTCTGTCGTTGAACTCTTTTAATTCCTGTTCCGTTAGATTTTTTTTGAATTGTTCCAAATCGCCCATTTACTACTCCTTCGCCAGCTTTTCTTGCTCGTCTTTCTGCATAAGAATTTCTATAACGATTATCTAGTCTGATGTATTCATTAATAAGGCTTTTTTCTTCTTCTGTCAAGTCATTGATAGAACGTTTATTTTGCAATATGTCTATCACTTCGTTTTCATGTTCATTTCTAAACTCAGTATATTCACGATTACGCTTTTCAGAACTTTGCCACAAGGCACGCTCTCTGCTTCCTTCTGGTGAATTTAGAACGTCAAAATGGTCTTTTCCATGTTGAAACTCATGTTGTATTGTTTCTGCATTTTTTTCTGACTTAGCGTTCAAAGTAATACTTCTACTGTCTTGATGATACAATCCATGAGTATCATACCCAAACCCATCATTTGTCAGCTTGACTTTCATTTGCTCAAATCCGTCATAGCCTTCTAAGTGTTTTTTTAACTCAGGAAATACGTCAGCAATTTCGCCAATAGTTCTAGTAATTTCTTTTCCAGACTCCATTGGTTGCCCTTGAAACAGCTTTCTAATTGCTTTATTTTCCGTTATGTATCTATAAGATTTATTTTGAGAATAATTATAAAAATCAGTATTTTTTTTGTTGTTTTTATTTTCAAAAACAATATCGAGCATTGACTTTGTTTTAGTATCGTCATTCAACGATTTAATTTTTTTATCTCTTAAATGTTTAATCCAAGCTCTATTTGCTCTTTCGTTATGTAGTTTTTCAGCCATTCTCTGTGCAGGAGTTTTAGACTTAACATTTGCTTTACTTCTAACAACAGGAACATCTTTTTGTCTTTTTGCAGCTTCTATTTCTTGCATGAGTTCTTCATCTGTAGTAGGTTTTGTTCCTTCCACTTCTTGCATCTCATACATATTTTCATCGCCAAGTCTTTTAGGCTTCGCATCTGTTCTTTGTGTGTACCAATTTCCAGAATCACTACCTTCTGCTCTTTCAGAGTCTAATATTTCTCTTGGTTTATTAGTGTCAGCTTCTTTAATAGTATTTCTTTTAAATCTAACTTTTATAGTTCCATCAGGATTATATACAGTTACTCTACCATTTTTATCAACTGTTCTTTCATGGATATTCTCAGACATGCCAGAATCGTTTTTAAGACGTGTTTCTTCTTGTTTAGGATTAACTACATCTGTTTCTGATTTAACATGGCTTAAATCGCCTTCTGCATGGCTAGGGTTATTTTCTTCTTCTGCAAGCTTTCTCCAAAACTCAGTTGCTTCATCAGGTGTTTCATAATCTGGTTCTATAACTTCTTTTTCTCTTGCTTTAGTCTGCTCCCTTTTTTCTATATCATCAAACCATTTTTCAGCTTCTTTTCTATTCTTAACAGTAGTGCTGTGTTTTTGTGGTTGTTGATTAGCAAGTTCTGCCTTAACTTCTTTTGATATTTTTAAAGCTCTTTCTCTTGAGCCAAGTTTATTACGTTCAAATATCTCTGTTTGTTGTTCATCTGATAGCTTACTAGCATCATCAAGCAATGCTTTTTCTTCATCAGAAATGTTACGCTTATAGTTTTGGTCTTTAGAACTTAGTTCACCATATTCTTTTCTAAGTCTAGTTAAATCGCTTGCATTGTTAGATAAGTTTGTATTTAAAGCATTATCTATTCCTGCAATCGTTTTTGAAACTCCATCGTATTCATTTGTAAGATTGTTTAAAGTTTCGGCAGTATTCTTTCTAAGTTCTAATGCTCTTTTGGAGTTCCAAGCCTTTTGAGCTGCTGCATGTCCGCCAGTTAGGGCAAGACCTAATGCAGCCATTCCAGTTCCATTTGCAATTCTGTCTTGAAGTGTATCACCTTCTAATGCACCCAAGCCAAAACCAGTAGCCATATTTCCTGCAATATCATTTGCAGATGTTCTTACAGTACCATTTAACACATTGTTCTGTGCTAATTTTTGTATCTGATTAGCGTATTTTATCTTTTGTGCATCAGTAAGTTTTGAAGCAATTCTAGTTGATTCTTTCGCAATGTTATTTGCATTTTTTATAGCTCCTGCAACATTACCAACCTTGCCAGCAGCAGCCATAGGAGCTGCAAATGAACCAAGTTCAGCAATCGCTTCATTTGCTCTTTTTGGTTTTTGATACGCTTCTTGATATAGCTTATTACCTTGTAAGGCATTTGCTATGTCTTCAACATAATGAGCTTTGTATTGATTTTGTTCTGGTGTATTGTTATAAGCATTAACTGCATCAACACCTAAATTCCATAAGTTCTGTGGTAATTCAACAGCACCTTTTGCAACTCCGCCACCAATAGCAAGAAATGGAGATTGTGTTACATCCGGCTTTGCTACATTCGATACAAACTCTTTTGTAGGTTGAACAACAAGAGAATTAACTGTGTCTTTTGCAAACCCAAGTGGATTATCAGCAACTGTTTGAACAAAATTGCCAACTCCTTCTCCAATTGCGTTGCCAAGATTACCCAAACCTTCACCAATTGTCACGTTTTTATTAACAGGAGCTTGCGCAGTCGTGGTAGATTTTGGTAGAGATGTTGTTCTCGGTGTAACAACATTAGACTGCGAAGCTCTACTATTCATAAAATCGTCAAGAGTAGGAATACTGTTCTTCTGTGAACCCTTAACTCTATTATTCATATAATCATCTAAGGTAGCAACCACAAACTACTCCCATCCTTGTTCTTTTGCGTATTTAATAAAATCTGCACCATAAGTGTTAATCATAAACTCTCTTGCTTCATCGTAGTCTTGTTGAGCCTTTTCTATTTCTGCTCGCTCATTACTACTTGTAAGCCATCCCTTATCCTTATCTTTAGCTTGTTCAAGAGCTTTTGCATACTTTGAGAATTGCCCTATACTTTTATTTAATCCTTGTTGATAATCATATTTTTGTTGAGCTACATTGTTTCCTCTATCGTTGCTCCCTCTTGTTTCCCAATATTTCTTTCTTGCAGCAACTTCTTCTCGTTTTATAGCTCTATCTTCTTTGTCTTTATTTGTTTTGTAATTTCTTTCCCAGTTTTGTTGAGCTTCTTTGTTTTCTCTTTCCCACTTTTGTTGGTTTAATTTATCTTGTCGTGTTTGATTATATTGCTGTTGTCTTTGCATTAAAGCGTCTTCAAGACGTTTGTTTGTAACGTCTTGCGCAGAGTATGTGTTCAAGAATGGTCTATTTGTTTTACCTGTTACTTGTTGATAATATCTATCTGCGTTTGCCTTTTGAGTGCCATATTTAAAAGCTGCCAATGCTATATCATCAACATTGCCGCCAGCAGCCTTAGAAACCATGCCAGCTATTGCAGCTTGAGTTAAAGGATTAGCCATAATTCTTTGACCAGTTCCAACAGCTTCGCCAAGCCTTGCCATAATTCCTTTATTGTTTTGAGCAGCACCAAGATTAAATGTATTGCCAGATGTTTGAACAGGAGCAGCACCACCTGTTATACTATTCAACAAGTCTCCATGAGCAAAATCAGTGTTCGTATTATCTTGATACCCTGCCGAAAAATCATTTAATCCATTTCTTATTCTGTCCATAAGGGATTGTTTAAGTTCTTCTTGTTGAATCTGTTGTGGCTGTTGTTGCGCTATTACTTGTTGCTCTGCCAAATCTTCTTGACTTAATTCTGGAGTATTTTCTTCTGCATAATTAGTCGGCATAGAAATAGGAGCAGCTCCCCCTGTCGTTTGTCCTAAAATATCTCTAACTAAATCATCGTTATTTTGTTGTTGAGATTGATTCATATTCTGCATTTGATTTTGCATCTTCTGCATATTGTCTTGTTTAACTTCATCAAAACCTTGACGTTGGTTAGCTAATGTCTCATTTGAAAGTTGCTGAGATTTAATAGCTTCTTCCATAGATTTTTGCATCATTTCTTGACTTCTGTCTGGAGCAAATAAATCTTTAAGAGTTTGCCCAACTTGTATAGCAGCAGCTATTGGTTGCCCACCGGGAACAAACGTGGCTATTGTTTTAGTAGCGTTTAAACCGCCATTTACATAATCTCCATTTGCAAAGTCGTTAGCAGCATCAATACCACCCATTACACCACCAGCAACAGAGCCAGCTTTACCCAATCCTTGTGCAAGTTTACTTCCTTCTGTTACAGTTGCTCCGCTTGTTCCCATTGCTTTATCAAGAGGAGTTCTGAAACTCATTGGCTCAGGTAATGTTGCACCTATTTTATTCATAAATTCAGCACTAGGTTGTTCTAACTTTGCTTTGTTCGAAAAGTAATTATCTAGCTGTTGTTTTCTTTTAAATCTCTCATATAAATCTTTAGCTGTTTGATTAAATGCCATTTTTATCCCCTATGCTTGACTATTAGAAGTAGTTTTACTATTGTTTCCAACTGCTGCTCTAAGAGCCGTAGAAACATCATTACTAGCTCCTGTATACCCTGCTGTGTATAAATTCATCAGATTGTTAATCATATTCCAAGTGTCGTTTTGTGAGTTAGCTAACAAGTTGTTAGCGTAATCAGCAGCTTGGTTAGACAAGTTGTTATACATATTAGTAGCTTGCGAAGAACGTATCATATTATTATTTGCCAATGGATTAATAATATTGTTCTGTAAGTTAGCCTGTTGTTGCTTGTTAAAAGCAGCTAACTTTGCTTGGTTAGTTACACTGTCAAGGCTTGGTCGTAAATAACTATCAAGCAAATCTGCTGCATTCTCGTTAACAAAATTATATGCAGTTTCTCCTGCTGTTCCTTTTATAAACGTATTAGTAGTATTACCCTTTTTGTCAGTTTTTGTCTGATAATAAGGATTGGTTGTATTTGTATTTATAAATGTAGGCTTGCTTGAACTTGTGCTTGAAGTATTAGAACTGTTTTTACCCATTATTTATTTCTCCTATAGACATAAAGTCCTTTTTTAACCCTTTCAAATCCAGCTTGTATTAGACAATGTTGAGCTGTTCTTTGCTTGCACTCTGCATATACATCACAAGTGTACCAATCTAAAGCCATTTTTAAACATTCCATATTAAGGTTGTGATGATGTCTTGTGCCATACGCAGTGATATACAGTTTTTTTCCTTGTTGATAAAAGTATAAACAACCAAGAAAAAGCTTTTTATTCCACTCATAGAATGAAAAGAAGTGCGTTGTGTTTAATACTGTATCGAAATCGTCAACATCAATAAGTTTTCTATATTTATCAAAAAGTTCTCTACATTCAGCGTAATTAAACAGCTCATTCTGCGGAGTTCTTACTATTATCATACTTGTTTAACCTTAATCTTGCTAAATTCTAATGCTTTTAGCGCAAAAGATTCTGTCTTGTCTGTTGTAAACATTTCTATTTCTAATGCTTTAAATGTAGAGGAAGGGAACTTCAATATTACATTACTTGATGTTGCATATGTCCAACCTTCATCATAGTGATATCCACTATCATATGTTATTGATTGGTTAGGGAGCTTTCCTTTTAATTCCTTTTCCTTTACAGACTTTTTGTCATTGTAGTTTTTTACATACCTAACCCAGAAATGACATTTTCTATCTGCATCAAGTGTTGCTCTTGGCGGAAATTTTGTAATCTTCAACGTATTGTCAGAACCCAAATTAAGAACTGTGCATTTATAGTTTGATTTAATAAATTCACCATTGAAGTCTTCGCCTGTGTATTCTTCATATAGAGAAGTTCCACCTGAATACAGTTTATTGTTTAACATACCTATTGCATTGATATGCTGTGACTTTCTCTTAATCCATTCACCACGAATGTAGTCATATATAAGTATGTATGAACGATTTTCTTCTGCTGATATAGGAATTAAAAACCAAACTTCGTTTCTATCTGTTTCTACTACTGACAATGACCTTATTGAATGTAGGTTGCTCTTGTTTATTAGCAATAGTTCGTCTTGTATATCATAGGCAATGTTATCCCCTAGCGTTTTGTCACCATTAACTATCTGCTTAAATGAGAACACACCTTTCTTGGTATCATCATAAAAGTATAAGTCTGTTCCATGGAACACTAATGAATTATAAGAAGCACATCCGCCGGGTGATTCATCTTCTTTCTTGAATCTTGTTGTTTCGTCTGTAGTTATAAGACAAGAGCTATCTTTATGGAATACTGCCAAAGAGCCTAAGTATGGGTAGATTGCTGTTATATTCTTGACAAATTCAATATACCCTGCTGATGTAACTGAGTCTGCATCATAATATTGGAAATCTCTGCAATCTTCTTGTTTTGAGTACCATAATACACTGCCGTTAAATATCCATAACCTTTTGTCATATGATACAAGACCTAACCCTTTGACATCCCTACCGTCTTGGTCTATTAGATGTATATTACTTGAACTTTCTACAACAAGCGGAATGTGAGTTGTTGTATCTGTATATAAATACACTACATTAGTGCCATTAGAGAATACGAAGTAGTCACTCCAACCTACTGCAAAATCTGTAGCACAGGCATCTCCTGTTACTGCTAACCCTGTTACTAATTCTGTGATTGTCTTGAGAGTTAAATTAAGACTGTATAGAGTGCCTGATAAACTTGATTCTGTGTATATTATTGTGTATGTGATACCATCTTGAATTGTTTCAAATATACCAATGATTTCTTCGCCGTCAGGAATTAAATCAACAAGTTCATCACTGTCGTTTAAATATTGTGTTACAGACCTGTTTCCGTTGGCTGTTCTTACACCAACACCTGAGTTCAGTTTAGTGAAAAATAACTCAACATTTTGGCAATCTGAGCAAGTTATTTTATCACCTGAAAATACTGAGTCCTTACGTCTAATGCCACCAAAGTTATAATTGATTAATGATGTAGTAGTAGAACTCATTACCAAGTAACCCTTCTGTCTTGTATCTTGTCTCTGCAATATTTGAATAACACAGCAAGCGCATCCTCATATTGTCTTTGATATCCTGAATAGTTTTCATCGTTCTCATCAGCTATTGCATACATCATGGCTAATGATATAAGACAATTCTGAAATATCTTTTCATACTTCTCAGGAATGTTTACATAATCATCATCTGCTGATAACTCATATACATAGTTCTCATCTTTATCTAAGCCATAAGGAAGAAGCAAGAATGTAAGTTCTATCTTGTATGCATCGTCTGGTGTTGGATATATGTAAATGTATTCACCCTCTATCCAAAAGCTTTCAGGTTCTCCTGTCTTTGATTCTAATTCATCAGGATTGTCCTCATACTCTAACACAGCACCATTATATCTAACACCATATTTTACTTCGTTATTCTTAGTGCTTTTCGTTATCATTCCTTCTGGTACTTCATAATAGTCTTTACCACTTCTTGTTTTTAATGTTTGTTTAGACACCCTAAAAGACCAAGGCTGATAGTTCCATAGATATGAAATAGCCTTGTTAATTGATATTCTTAATGCGCTTTCAAGGTCGTCTACTGTCTCAGCATCGCTGTCAAACATAGACCAAGGTTGTCCTGCACATTCATTATATAAATTAATAAAAGTAAGTGTCATTATTATTTCCTTGTTCTACCGCTTCCCGGCTTAACTAATACTTTCTTTTTGTCGCCTTTAATGTATTCTATGATTTCATTCATTGTGCAGTTCTGCATATCACGAATACCTAATTTTTCTGCAAGAGCTACAAGTTCTTTCTTAGACATCTTTTTTAGTTCTTCCGTATCATCATTTCTATACTCAACAACTTTTGCTTTCTTCTTATCTTCTTTTTCTTCTTTAACTTGTCTTTTTTCTTCTTCTTCTTTTGCTGCTTTATTATTTTGTTCAATCTGAGCTGTTACTGATACCTCTATTTGACGAGTTTCTTCCTCAGATATAGTTTTATTTTCCTTTTGTTGTAAACCAGCATCTACGACCACATAATCATTACCTCTGTCTTCTCTTTTGATGCGTAATGCTTCTTCGTCAGGAATTGTAAATAAATTACCTGTTGGTTTGTATAATAGTTTAATCATTGACAATTACTCCTTTAATTTAGTATATTTGTTGTAAGAAAGGGTGTGTGATGGACAAAAATTTCAATTTATTCAAAGATATTAAAAGGTTTTTAAATGAAACAGACCATATTGGAACAATTATAATTGTAGTGTTTATATTAAGTAGATTTTTTTATACTTTTGGCAACCTGTTTTTCGCTTTGTTAATAATGCTTCCAATAGAAATTTTTGTACTTTACATTATAAAAAATGTTTTTGATTATTTTGGCGGTATCGAGAACTTGCTATGCAAAATAAATTTAAAAATCAAAAATATATTTGTTAGTTTTATTACAATATCAATATTAGTCGTATTTGTTGTGTATTTTTCGTGTCTAAGCATTGGCAAGTTGTCAAATTGTGTTCATAAAAATATTCTTCACTTACCAATAAAACAACAAAAAGTTATTAAGTATAATGCAGATGATTACCCAGAGTCTGATGACCCAAGATTTAATTATTAATAACATATCAAAATAGAGGGGATTTCTCCCCTCTATCAAGCTTATACAACTGGTTTTAAACCAGCACGTTTTGCAACTGCATAGATATAACCTTCAAATCCAGTAGCAAAGTCTATGTTTACAGAGCCATCTCTGTTTTCAAATCTTGAAATATCTTCAAGAAGAATGGCATTTACTTTGTTTTGAGTAGGAGCGATGGATAAATCACCTAATACTCTGTTAGGATAGTTGTCACCAGCTTTAATTATTAAATTTTTTCCAGTGGAAGAAGGTTCAACTATGATAACCATTGAATTGTTTTTGTTATCTAATGCTTTTTTGATTTTAATTCCGTTAGCAGGAGTTATGGACTGCTTAGTAATTACTGCAACTTCTGCTGACTGAGTAGCTTCTTGAACAGGAAGCTGTACTGTTATTTCGTCTCTAGCCATTATTATTTCTCCTATAATGTTTTTGTTATAAATTTGTTCGTTTTAATAACGCTTCTCTTAAAAAAAGGGAGTGTATTTCAACTCCCTTAGAGAGCTTGGTTTTACTTTGTCTATGTTGTAGTTATTGTAAGAGGAGCAGCTATTTTAACTGTACCAAATAAGTCTGCTCTAGGCGCTCCAACACCATACAAACCATAGCCTTTGTAACGAGTATTGAAGTTCTTTTCAGGCATATAGGATTTCATATTCAAATCTGCTGAAACACCACCTGCAAAAGTTTTACCTTTAATACCGAATAGAGGATAGTAGTTAAGACCACCATTTCCATCATCTACACCAGCGATATTGTTAGATACAACAATATCCCAACCAGCAAGATGTCCGATAAAGCCTTTAGCCATTTTCTTGTGACCTGATTCAACATATTTCAAATCATCAAGTTTGCCAAGATAGAATTGAAATTCAGGCGGAACTACTGCTATCATTTGACCGTCAACCCAAGAGTTGTGACCTATGCCATCACCTCTTTTGAATCTTGTTTGCATATAAGCGAGGATTTCTTTAGCGATATCTGCTGTTAATGAAATGGCATCACCACTATCATCAAGATAATATCCTGCTCTTGTATATAACCCTGCGTATGCTTGGTCTACGAATGAAGCAAATTGTTTAATGCCGTCAGAAGAATATTCTTTAGCCAAGTCAACTTTTTGTTTCATATCAGGAGCATTTTCGATTTGTTGTTTTTTGATTTCATCAACTTCAAAGTGGAATGCCTTACCTCTGTCGATACGAATTTTAGTAGTTGAAGAAGTTACAACTTCTGCATCCGGCAAATCGCCACCAGTATAGTCAAATAATCTTTGAAGAACTGGCATATGTACGTCTACTTCATCGCCTTTTTTAATACCATTTTTTAACTCTGTGTGAGCTAATTGTCCTACAACTAATTCATCATAGAAGTATTTGTTGAAGGATTTGTTAAAAGTTCCTAAAATTAATTGTTCTATTGACATTTTCTAATCTCCTTAAATGTACTCATCTAGTAATTTATTGAGTTCAGAGTCAGAAATAGTATTGATATCTATTCTTTTTGACCCCTTACCCGTAGGAGCAGAGCTTTGTCCAGTAATAGCTGCAAGGGCATCAGTAGCTTTCTTATTAGCTTCATTAGAAGCATTACCTTTTTGAAATTCAGCTTCAAATGCACTCTTTAAGTCTTTTACTGCTGTCATTAATGCTTCGGCATCTTCATAAGTGAACCTATCACCAAATTTATGCAAAGCATTAACAAATAAATTCTTGAACGGCTCATAGCTAAACAATTCATTGTTTGACTCAACGGACTTTGAGATTATATTCTCAATGTTAGACATTTGTAGCGTTTGTGCTTGTGTCTGTTTATCAGCTTCAAACTGACGTTCCATTCTATCAGCCTGTATTGCAATACGCTTGTTTATTTCTGGAGCAAATTCTATTTCTATTTGCTTCATAATAACTTCTGACGGATTGTTAGCATAATCGTTAATCAGTTTTTGAACGTTAGGTCTAGTCTCATCATCTAGGTATTGCAAATACTTTAAATATTCGTTAGCTTCAAATTGTGCAACTTGATGAGAGTGTTGCATATCCAAAGCAGATTCATACCCAGCATTCTTTGCTTTTTCTTCTTGCTGTTGGTTATACTTCTCTAATTGTTCTTTGTACTTAAGAAGCTCTGCTCTTTCCTTTTCCCAAGCACTTTTTTCGTTGATTAGAGGTTCTAAACCAGTGTATGATTTCACAAGATTTTCTATGTTTATAGAGCCGTCTTTGTTTTTGAACTTATCAGGGCAGTTAAAACTGTTATCCTTTTCTTCTTTTTCTTCATTAGCAGACTCTTGTGCATCTGCTTTTGGCTCTTGTTTTTCTTCGGGTTGTGTTTCATCAGGCTCAGATAATGCTCTGTCTATTTGTTCGTCAAGACTAAGCTCTGAGTTGTCTGATGAAGTTACAACCTCGTTGGTTGATACTTCATTTTCCATTTACTTACTCCTCTATCTTCTTACGAGCAGCAATAAAGTTCTGCTCCCATTTGTCAGATTGGTTGATTAATAAAAGCATTCCTCTCAATACTTCTGGGTTTGTTTGAGAGTTTGCCTGACTAACTATGTAGTCTAAATATTCTGCTCTTAGTTTTGGATAGACTTCATTGTCCACCAAGTCATATTTGCGCTTTAATTCATCTAAATTAGCCATTCATTAAGTTCCTTCCTGGGATATGACTAAGTTTGTCTGGAAGCGATTCTTCTGTAAGTTGTACTGGCTCTAACTGTGGCATTTCTCCGCCACCTTCTTGTGGTTGTTGTCCTTGCTTAGCCATTGCAACATTCTGTTCCATCTGCTGAATAATAGGAGCTAACATAGGATTGTTCATAAGTGCCTGTTGAGTTTCAGGAGATAGGAACTGCTGTATATTCAAAAATCTTTCCGGGTCTTCTACACCTTTTTGTTCCATAAACCAAGTAAATACTTCTTCTAAGTTTACTTGTAAGCCTGATTTAACAAACATCTGTATAGCTTGTGCAACCATATCAACGTAATTAAATCTTTCATTAGTGGCGCTTCTATCAGCATATGTATATCTGTAATCAGCTTGCCTTACTTCATCGTTTATAGTTACGTTTTCAGGTTGATTATTGTTGTTTACGAAGATAGTTTCTTCGCCAAAAGTAAAGTTTGCTTTTAGTTTGGCTATGTTTTTAACGTCTGCCAGTATCAATCCTTGGTTGATTACATCTAAAAGCATTTTAAGACGAGTCAACTGACCTTCTACTTTTGTTGATATTTCTGTGGCAGTAGTTCTATCGTTTTCGGAAGCTCCTGCCATATTAGGGAATATGCCTGATATTTCTGAGATTAAATCATCTATATAGCTCATATCATTAGCAAACACATTAACTTCAAATTTGAGAGGTGTGACTGCTGAATCTTGATACATTTGCTGGTCGTATTCTATGACTTTGCCGGGATATAAGTCTATATCGTCTGGCTCGTCTCCAAAGAATCCTTTAGGTGAAAGGACAGGTGGGTTCTCTGTAAGAGATTGCAAGTTCATAGTCCTTCTCATAATATCTTCTTGTGTATGAGCTATGTCATAAACTGAATAAAGTGGACTAATGCCACGTTTATTCTCAGGGTCTCTTATAAAGCAATCAAAAGTAAACGGATTGATTATAAAAGGATTCTTTTCAAACCTTATTAAATACTTTCCGGCAACTACTACTGCGTACCAGTTACGAAGAACTGTACCGTCTGGCATCATTAAGTCTCCCCAATGTTCCAACATTTCTACAGTAGTACCATTTCTATGTTCATCTTTTAGAGAATCAGTATCTTGATTTGATAACTTGCTTGGTTCTGAACCCGATTTAACAAGTTCTCTCAAGTCGTTTGCTACTTCTTTAGACACATCAAAATACTTGTTGTTGATTATGTCTTCGGGAGTGCGCCAAGTTCTGTTAATCTTCGGGCAAGTTTCCCAATCTCTATCAGATTGAGTAGTGTCAAAAACAAAGTTAGCAGGGTCAACAGGATAAATATAAGGATTGTCGAAATCAACTCGTTCATCAACATAGAATTTATCCCCCTTTGCTATTGCAGAAGCTATTTTAGGCAGTTTTGTCGGGTCAGTAATGCCGTCAAAAAAGCTGATAGGTCTTCTGTATTCTTCTGAATGTTTTTTCCACGTTGTAAAGCTTATAAGCTCGCCATATATAAGCGCATTATTGAGAATTTCGTCATAAGATTTCTCATAATTCATCTTCTCTAAGCAGTCAACAAGCATAGTTTTTTGCTTGTTTGAGTTATTATCTGCTTCTAAGTTCTCGCCGGATACATCAAACATAGAGTTTGTATTAGCGTATGTATTCTTCCAGATAAAAGCTTTCAATATCTGATGGAGCATATAAGATTTGCCCATCTTTAAACGACTTTTCCAAGCTTTCTTACTGTCTGCTTCTTCTTTAGCTACATTCTT
>Ga0247608_10003081_pt1 | contig 19862 bp, 21 predicted proteins | sample 176DNAGHGlowgp2_FD_193490 | JGI IMG/M metagenome (GOLD analysis project Ga0247608, IMG submission 193490) | Sheep rumen microbial communities from Palmerston North, Manawatu-Wanganui, New Zealand - 1766 DNA GHGlow gp2 | ecosystem: Host-associated > Mammals > Digestive system > Stomach > Rumen ...
GACCTTTGCGGTGTACCCTTCAAAGAACATCTTGTAGAGGGGCTTGCCGAAGCGGTTGATATAGAAGTCTTCCAACGAATTCTCGGGCCGCTTGTGCAGGGTGGCCGCGAGGTAACCGAATCCGGCCTGGATGGTACGCCCCAGTCCCATATTGGCGAAGGTCTGCCATTTGAGGGAAATGGGATAGTCAAAGAAACTGCGCAGATAGTAGATCCGGCTGACCCGGTTCCTGGTCAGCATCACCCGGTCGGTAACGGACGGGTCCGGTCCGCCTGGCCGGGTGGCGACGGGGCGTTCCAGCAGGATGTCGTCCAGGGAGGGTGCACCCTGCAGTGGCAGGATCTTGTCCCACCAGTCCGTCACCCGCTTGCTCTTGCTGAAAAAACGGTGCCCGCCGATGTCCATCCGGTTTCCCTTGTAACTGACGGTCTGGGAAATGCCGCCGATCTGGGAACTCGCTTCCAGGACCACAGGCGAAATAGCAGTATTCTCTAGCAATTCGTATGCAGTTGTCAGACCGGCGGGGCCGGCACCGGCGATAACGGCTTTCCGGGGGGTGTCGTCGTGGCTCATTTTGTGAACAGGACAGCTTTACGGGCGAAAAAATTCCATAGCAGGACGAGGGCGGCCGTAATCAGCTTGGAAAGCAGGTAGTGCAGGCCGGTCAGGTCGGTGAACAGCCACATCAATCCTTCCGTAAGCCCGAGGCCGATCACGCCGATGAAGGCGAAAATGGCAAACTCTTTCCGCTTGTCCTGGTATTTTGATTCGGAAAACACCCAGAAGATGCTGAGCAGGTAATTCACGACCAGCCCTGCGATGAACGCAATGCTGGCCGACAGGAGATAATGCAGCCCGCACTTGTCCGACAACAGATACAGCAGGCCGTAATCCACCAGGAAAGCCAGTCCTCCGACTATGCCGTAGCGGAAGAACTGGATGAAGACGTTGTCGGTTTTACCTGTCATGCTAATGCCCTTCGGGCGCCGGGCATTGACAAGCTTTCCGGGCGACCAGCCACGCCAGGGCCGCGACGGCGACGGCTTCGGCCGTGACGATCAACTCGATCGGGACCATCCCCACGGACTTCGACAGCAGGACGGCTCCGCCGTCGATCACGGCGTGCAGCAGGATCGCGAGCGGAAAGAGCCAGATCCACTTCCCTCCCTTGCGCACACCGGTCCAGACCAGCACGGACTGCGCGATCTGCAGGACAATGGCGGCGATGCGCTCCCAGATCCCGATCAGCAGGGCGCTTGGCTTCGTGCCCACCAGCTGGTCGATCTGTGCCTGCAGGGCCGCCTGTGACGCTTCCGGCGTCTTGGCGATCAGCGCCTCCGTCTGGCCGGCGTTGACCATCAGGGCCATCACGATGCTCGAGACCATGCCGATTCCGAAAATGATGAGCATTTCCGCTCCCCCGTGGCCGACACCATAGGCGACTCCGGGCAGGACCGTATCCGGGACGCGTTTTTTCAGATAGTATTTCATGACCAGGAAGCGGGCCGTCTCCTCGAAGAGGCCGGCCATCAGGCCCCCGTACAGTGCATAGTAAAGGGTGTTCCCCAGGATGGCGTTCCCGCCAGGCCCGTTCAGGACCAGCTGGTGCACGGCCGACTCCAATACCAGCGCAGCAATGAAGAACGCGGCGGCGCCGGCCAGGATCACGGACCAGCGGGCCTTGTGCTTCCGGACCAGCCACCAGGCCAGCGCAATCGGGACGGCCACGCCCAGGAAGGCGCAGAGGGCCATCAGGACAATGGAAAAAGATGAAACCATGGCTTATCAGTTTATACAAATATAGGGATTAATTTGTATATTTACGGAAACTAGCAATACACATTTCCTATGAGCAAAGAACTGAAAGGCACCAGGACCGAGGCCAACCTGATGGAAGCCTTCGCCGGCGAATCCATGGCCCGCAACAAGTACACCTATTTCGCATCCAAGGCCAAGAAGGACGGTTACGTCCAGATTGCGGCCATCTTCGAAGAGACGGCCGCCAATGAGAAGGAGCACGCCAAGATCTGGTATAAATACCTGCACGGCGGAGCCGTTCCCGCGACCGTGGAGAACCTCGCCGATGCGGCAGCCGGCGAGAACGCCGAGTGGACCGACATGTACGCGCGCATGGCGCGGGAGGCCCGTGAGGAGGGTTTCGACGAGATTGCCGAGCGTTTCGAGCAGGTGGCCGCCATCGAGAAACACCACGAGGAGCGTTACCGCAAGTTGCTGAAGAACATCAACGACAAGAAGGTCTTCTCCAAGGACGGCGACGCCATCTGGCAGTGCTCCAACTGCGGGCACATCGTGGTGGGAAAGGAAGCGCCGGAGATCTGCCCCGTGTGCGCTCATCCCCAGGCCTATTTCCAGGTCCTGGCGGAGAACTATTGATCCCCGGACTGCAAGCAGTTGTTGATCAGCCGCCAGGCGATGGACCCTGGCCGCGGCAGCGGCGGCAGGGCGTCGCGGCGGAACCAGCGGGCGTCCCGGACCTCGCTCTGCTGGATGACGATCTCTCCCCCGGCATATTCCGCATAGAACCCGGCCATCAGCTGGTCCGGGAAGGGCCAGGCCTGGCTGCCGGCGTAGCGGATGTCCTTGATTTCCAGGCCGGTTTCCTCGCGGACTTCGCGGCGGACGGCCTGTTCCAGCGTCTCCCCCATCTCCACGAATCCCGCCAGGCAGGCGTAAATGCCCTCCCGGTCCTTGATGTTGCGCAGCAGCAGGATTTCGTCGCCGCGGCTGACCAGGGTGATGATGCAGGGTTCGATGCGCGGGAACTGGAGCTGCCCGCAGGCCGGGCATTCCAGGGCGTTTTCGACCGGATGCGGGCGGAGTTCCTGCCCGCAGGCGGGGCAGAACCGGGTCCTGCTGCGCCAGAGCGTCAGCCCCTTCACCCGGGACAGCCGGGCGTTTTCTGCGTCGCCGTGCGAGAAGAAATACGCCGGGACCGGAAGGAAGCGCAGGCCACCCGGGGCGCCGGCAGCGGCGGGCAGTTCCACGCCGGTGCAGCCGGTCAGCGGATCGGTGAAGCGGAAGGCACCCGGAAAAGCGGCGAGGGCTTCCGCCTCAGCGGCTTCGCCCTCGCCGTCTACCAGGACTTCCCGTCCCCGGAAGAAGTATGTCTTTATCTCCACTTGTCGTCCTTGGCCGGGGTGCGGATGTCGCTGAGGCACTGGATGTCGTTCAGGAACCACTGGCCCGTGCTCTTTTTCTGGCGGAGCTTGATCTGGCGCGGGTTGTCCGCACCGCTGGAAGCGACGTGCATCACCGCCCAACCGTCCTCCTGGAAGGAGTACGGGTTGCTGCTCACCGTGATTTTGTAGGGCTTGGCGGGCGTGTAGTTGTTGTCGGGGCTGGAGCCGGCAAAGTAGGAGAACGGCTTGTATTCCTTGCCCTGCAGGCGCTCGCGGATGAACTGCTTCTCATAGGTGGAAAGCGGCTCGGGGCCCTTCAGGAAGTTCAGCATCTCATAGCAGGCGTCGGGGTTGTCGCCATAGCGGGTCAGCGCCAGGAGCGTCAGCGCGGCCACACCGTACGGATCTTTCAGGTCCGCTTCCTTGAGGGAGGTGATGTCGTCCGTCGTCTTCGGGAGGGACTGGAAAGTGAAGGAACGGGAGCTGTTGCCGGTGGCGAGGCTCATGACGTTGTTCAGCGTACCGCAGCCGGAGAACAGCGCGCAGCCGGACAGGAGGCTCAGAAGGCCGAGAAAAGGTTTTTTCATACCGTTATCGTTTTTAAATGGTTGTTTCTACTACAAATATAAGAAAAAAACTATATTTGCAGAAGAACAAAACCTGCACTTATGAAAAGAATCCTTTTCCTGATGATCGCCTCCCTGCTGCTCCTGGCGGGGGTGGAAACGCGCGCGCAGTCGCGTCTGGAAAACGGCAGCCACTCCACCATCGGCTATATCAATTCCAACGGCCGCGTGGAGAACGGCAGCCACAGCACCATCGGTTACTTCAGCGACAGCCGCTTTGAGAACGGAAGTCACTCTACCATCGGCTATTACAGCAGCGGCCGCTTCGAGAACGGCAGCCATTCCACCATCGGCTACCTGAGCGGCAACCGCGTGGAAAACGGCTCCCACAGCACCATCGGCTACATCAGCAACGGCCGTGTGGAGAACGGTTCCCACAGCACGATCGGCTATTATCCCAGCAGCCTGAAGACGGAGTGGGTGGCCTTCTTCTATTTCTTCATGAAACGGTAGCTCCCCCGCTGCAGCCGGAATGCAACAATAAAACCGACCCTGGTCCAGGGCCGGTTTTATTGTCGTTTCGGAACTTCCTACTCCTTGGCGAGGCATTTCCACACGCAGGCGGAAAGGGCAGCACCGGCCATCGGGGCAACGATGAACACCCACACGTTGGCGAGGGCTTCCCCGCCGGCGAACAGGGCCGGACCGATGGAACGGGCCGGGTTGACGGAGGTGCCGGTCAGGTTGATGCACACGAGGTGCACGAGGATGAGGGTGAGACCGATGGCCAGACCCGCAGGCTTGCCGGCTCCCAGCTTCGCATCCGTGGCGCCGAGCACGACGAGCACGAAGATGAAGGTGGCGATGAACTCGACGAGCAGTGCGCCGCCGACGCCGCCCGCATTGGCCACGCCGTTGGTGCCGAGACCGCCGGTCAGGTCCGGAGCCGCGACGACCTTGGTGAGGAGCAGCAGGATGGCACCGGCGATGATACCGCCGACCAGCTGACCCACCCAGTAGCCGCAGGCGTCCTTCCAGCTCATACGGCCGGACAAGGCGACGGCGAAGGTGATGGCCGGGTTGATGTGGCAGCCGGAGATGTTTCCGATCGTGTACGCCATGGCGACGACGGTCAGACCGAAAGCGATGGCGGTGCCCACGACACCGGCCGGCTCGCCGCACCCGAGGAACATCGCGGTGCCGCAGCCCAGGAGCGTCAGAACGAAGGTTCCGATGCATTCAGCAAAGTACTTTTTCATTTTGAATGTGGTTTAATGGTTTGTTTCACGATGCTAATTTAACAAAAATCCCTATTTTTTGCTAACTTTACCCGATAGAAATCAAAAAACGAATCACGATATGTACGACGCTGACCACGGACTTTATGTCGCCCACGGCCCCGAAGGGCCCATTTCCATTACCGGCAAGATGGCGAACCGCCACGGGCTCATCGCCGGCGCCACCGGCACCGGCAAGACCGTCACCCTGCAGGTGCTCGCCGAATCGTTCAGTCAGGCGGGCGTGCCCTGCTTCATGGCGGACATGAAGGGCGACCTGTCGGGCATCAGCCAGGCCGGCCGCCTGAGCGGCTTCATCGAGAAGCGCCTGCCCGAATTCGGCATCGAGAATCCGCAGTTCGCCGGCTGCCCGACGCGTTTCTACGACGTCTTCGGCGAACAGGGCCATCCCATGCGCACAACCATCTCCAATATGGGCCCGATGCTGCTCAGCCGCCTGCTGGGGCTCAACGAGGTCCAGTCCGGCGTGATGGATATCGTCTTCCGCGTGGCGGACGACCGCGGGTTGCTGCTCCTGGACATGAAGGATCTCCGCGCGATGCTCAGTTATGTGGCCGAGCACGCGGAGGAGTACTCCCGCCAGTACGGCAATGTGTCCACGTCCAGCGTGGGCGCCATCCAGCGGGCCTTCCTGTCGCTGGAGAACCAGGGGGCGGACAAGTTCTTCGCCGAGCCGGCCTTCGACATCCAGGACCTCTTCGCCGTGGAGAACGGCCGGGGCGTGATGAGCGTGCTCGCCGCGGACAAGCTGATGCTGAATCCGAAGCTCTACTCGACCTTCCTGCTGTGGCTGCTGTCCGACATCTACGCCAAACTGCCGGAAGTGGGCGACCCGGAACTGCCGAAGCTTGTGTTCTTCTTCGACGAGGCGCATACGCTGTTCACGGACACTTCCCCCGCCCTCGTGAGCAAGATCGAGCAGGTGATCCGCCTGATCCGAAGCAAAGGCGTGGGCGTGTACTTCATCACGCAGAGCCCTACAGACATTCCCGAGACCGTGCTCGGCCAGCTGGGCAACCGCGTCCAGCACGCGCTGCGCGCCTATACGCCCAAGGACCAAAAGGCCGTCAAGGCCGCAGCGGAGACCTTCCGCGCCAATCCCGCCTTCAAGACCGACGAGGCCATCATGAACCTGGAGACCGGCGAAGCCCTCGTCAGTTTCCTGGACCCGAAAGGCGCCCCGTCCGTGGTCCAGCGCGCCAAGATCCTCTTCCCGCTCAGCCAGATCGGCGCCATCACGGCAGGCCAGCGCCTGGACATCAACGCCGCTTCGCCTGTCGGCGGGAAATACGACACGGTGATCGACCGCGAATCCGCCTTTGAGATCCTGCTCGCCGACCAGCAGAAGGCCGAAGAGGAGCAGGCCCGGCAGGCGGAAGAGGTTGCCCGGCAGAAGGAGGAAGCGGCGAAGCAGAAAGAAGCCGCGGCCGCCAAGAAGCCTGTCAAGAGCGGCAAGGCGAAGAAGACCATCGCCGCGACCGTCGCCGCCGCTGCCGCATCCGCTGCGATTTCCAGCGTAACGCGCAGTGCCGGTACGGCCGCCGCCAACGCCATCACCGGCAAGAAGAAAAGCAAGAATTCGAAGGGCACGGCGGAAAAGGCCATTTCCAGCGCCACGTCCAGCGCGCTCCGCGCCCTGACCCGCAGCATCCTGGGCAACCTGTTGAAATAAATGACTTTGAGCGCCCGGTCCGGACATCTTTATACGATCCTTCTCCTGCTGCTGGCGGTGGCCTCCTGCCGCCCCAAACCGCCGGAGATTGTCGTGCCCCCGGAACCGGAGATCCCGCCGATCGGCTTCCGGACGGAAGCGCTCGCGGCGGATACGCTGCAGGTCCGCAGCGGGGAGACCTTCAACGGCCTGATGCACCGTCTGGGCATGGACGCGAAGGACGCGTACGCCCTGTCGGTGCTCTGCGACAGCGTATTCGACGTGCGCAGGCTGCGGGCCGGAAACGACGTGCTGGCTTATTACACACCGGACAGCACGCGGGCCCTGCGGTATGTCGTGTATGTGCAGGACAAGGTGCGTTCCACCGTGTTCCGCTGCGCGGATTCGCTCGCCGTCTGGCATTACGACAAACCGGTCGAACACGAACGCAAGGTCGCGGACGTAACGATCACCAGTTCGCTTTGGAACGACATGATGAAGGCGGGCGCCACGCCCAACCTGATCATGGAACTGGCGGACATCTATCAGTGGAGCGTGAACTTCTTCGCCCTGCAGGGCGGGGACCGCTTCCGGATGATTTACGACCAGACCCTCTGCGAGGGCGAGGTGGTCTCGATCGACAGCGTCCGCTTCAGCCTCTTCACCCCCGAATCCGGCCGGGAGGTCGCCGCCGTGCGTTTCACGACGGCGGACGGCACCGCCTATTGGGACCAGGGCGGCGAGAGCCTCAAGCGGATGTTCCTGAAGGCGCCGCTCAAGTACAACCGCATCAGCAGCCGCTTCTCCTATGCCCGCAAGCATCCGGTGACCGGCGTGGTGCGGGCGCATACCGCGGTGGACTACGCCGCCCCCACCGGCACGCCCGTGCACGCCATCGGCGACGGCGTCGTGACCAAGCTGGGCTGGGACGGCGGGGGCGGCGGCAACCGCATCCGCATCAAGCATGCCCGGGGGTACGAAACCAGTTATATGCACCTGTCGAAGTATGCGCCCGGGCTGAAAGTCGGTTCGCGCGTGTCGCAGGGCCAGCTGATCGGCTACGTAGGCGCCACCGGCACCGCCACGGGCCCGCACCTGGACTTCCGGGTCTTCGAGAACGGCCGGGCCATCGACCCGCTGTCGCTGAACTCCCCCGCCTCGGAGCCGCTGGATACGGCCCTGCTGGCAGACTTCAACCGCCTGTATGAGAATTATATAAACGAGATAAACGGCCTGCAGCCGGCGGACTCCACGTCCGTTCCCGCCTTGGATACGCTAACCACCAGATAACACTGACCTATGGATCTTAAAACTGTTGCTGTTTTCCGGGCTCCGCTTCCGGAGAAATTCGGTATTCCCCGCCAGGCCGGGCTGGCCGGCTCCCTGCGGGGTACCGTCGTTTTGGAGCCGCCATACCGCAACCCGGACGCGCTCCGCGGGCTGGACGGTTTCGACTGGGTCTGGCTCCTCTGGGGCTTCCACCTGAACCGCGAAGACGTGCCGGACGGCCTGACCGTCCGTCCGCCCCGCCTGGGCGGAAACGAGCGAGTCGGGGTGTTCGCCTCCCGCTCCCCCTATCGCCCCAATCCGTTGGGCCTCAGTTCGGTACGCATCGAATCCATCGATCTTGAAAAAGGCGAGATCCACGTACTTGGCGCCGACCTGGCGGACGGCACGCCCATCTACGACATCAAACCCTATGTGGAATACGCCGACAGCCATTCCGGCGCCCGCAGCGGCTTCGTGGACGACCACGAGTGGAAACCGCTGGAAGTCCGGCTGCCCAAAAGCGTCTTCCAAGCTCTTTCCGCCGACAGCGTGGACGGCCTGCTGGAGATCCTCTCGCAGGACCCGCGCCCGTCCTACCAGGACGACCCGGAACGGATTTACGGCCTCCTGTACGAAGGCCGTAATGTCAGATTCCGGGTTTCGGACGGTGTCCTGACCGTCCTCGAAATAGAATAGTTCCCGCTACCAGTTCTTGCGGTCGAAGGTCCACTGCGGGTAGAAGGTCTTCCCGTACTCGTCGTTCATGAAGAGTGCGGAGTCGCCCACGATACCCTTCAGCTGCCAGTTCAGCCACATCCGGGCCACTACGGCGAAGGCGCCGGCGTTCTTCTCGTAATAGGTACCGTGGTGGCCGTCGAGCGTGGAGATCTTGACCACGGGGATATCATCCGCAATGCGGCCCCAGTCGCCGTTGGCGTTGTTGTAGGCCACGTCCGCGGTGCCGCCGTTGATGTAGAGCATCGGAGTGTGCAGGTTGGCCAGGGACTTCTTGGACGCGCCGCTCATTGACATCTCGCCGATGCCGGAGTTGAAAATCATGCAGGTCTTGATGCGCGGGTCGTGGGCCACGCCCAGCACCTGGGCGCCGCCGCAGGACTGCCCCATCGCGGCCACCTTCTCGAGGTCGATCAGGTGGTAGTATTCGCTTTCCTCGTTCCCGTTCTGGTCGGTCAGCCAGTCCAGCGCCTCCAGCAGTTGCCGGGCGTAGGTGCGGAAGGGTTCCACCGTGACGACGGGCTTCTTGTTGCGGTTCTTCTTTGCGGCCGCCTCGGCAGCCTTCCGGGTGGCTTCCTGCTCGGCGGCGCGGGCGGCCAGTTCAGCCTCCGTGTATGGGGTCAGGCGCTCGCCGTTGCCCATGATGGCCACGGGCTTGGTCTCGGGATACCAGCCCCGCACGACGCCTTTCCATTGGGCATAGAACGCTTCGTCGGGCATGTCCTGATAGGGGCCGATGGCCAGGATGATGTAGCCGTGGGAGGCCACCTCGCTGAGCAGGCGGCTCATCTCCAGGTTGTTGTTGGCGCAGGCGCCGTTGGCATACAGCAGGACGGGAATCCTGCCGTTCTCGCTTACATAGGCCTTCAGGTTCTCCGGCCTGTAAATGGTGTGGGTCGGGAGGCTCGTGTCCTCCACGGCGACGGACTTGTAGGCACCGGTACCGCCGCCTTCGATGACCTGCGTACGCCCGGTCTGGGCCAGGGCGACAACGCCTGCGGCCAGCAGCGGGAGGAGCAGCGCAAAGGTTTTCTTCGTGTTCATGATGGGTTGTGGTTGAGTGTTTCGTTATTTCGTGGAAGTGATGTGGAAGCAGTGTTCCTTCCGTTCGTATTTCACGAGGATGCGGCCGGCCGCCTTCTCGTCGCGCAGCACCTCGGCGAGCACCTTCGTGAGCTCATACGGCTGCATGAACTCGTCGGTTTCCTCGTCGCGCCAGTAGCGCGTGTAGGTAATGTCGAAAGTGGTGCCGTAGCAGTGTGCGGAGTTGTCGGAAGCGTTGGGATTGCCGCTCTTCCGGAGATTCGCGACGTCTTCCTCGGTCCGCAGGATCGAGGAGCAGACGAGCTGGTAGACCGGGAACTGCTTGCGTGTGAGCGAGTCGTGAAAAGCGACGGCGATGCGGTTCAGTTCGGCGGCCGCGTTTTTGGTCAGATATGGCACCGAGTAGCGCAGGTTGTCGATCACGAGGTAGTCGCTGTCGTCGATCCGGACGAGCCGCTGGGTGTCGATGTCGTCCCGCTTCTCAGGCACCTTGCGCAGGCCCACGGCGCGCGCCTTTTCCAGATGGACCTCGTTGATGTCATTGAACACCTGTCCGTAGGACATCAGCTTGGTGTAGTAGATGATCTCCTTCGCGGTGGACTCCCCCGTTCCGTCCACGTCGTCCTCCCCTTCCTCTTCGGCGGCATTCTCCCGGGCGAGGCTGTCCGCCACGGTGGCGGTCTTCTCCTTCTTCGGGGGACGCTCCTTCTTGCTGCAACCCCCTCCGACCAGGAGTCCGAGCAGGAATCCCAGTACGAAGGGGGTCAGCAGCACGATCAGGGCTTTCTGCCGCTTATTCATATTTCAGGACCGGTTGGCGCGCGGCGGTCGTCTCGTCGGGACGGCCGATGGGCGTGTTGTGCGGCGCACCGTGCAGCAACTCCGGGTCCGTCTTCGCCTCTTCCGCGATCTTGCGCATCACGGCGATGAACGCATCCAGGGTCTCGAGCGACTCGGTTTCCGTGGGCTCGATCATGATGGCCTGGTGGAACAGGAGCGGGAAATAGATGGTCGGCGCGTGGAAGCCGTAGTCCAGCAGGCGCTTGGCGACGTCCAGCGTGGTGACGCCGTTGTCGTCCAGCAGACCGTCGAAGACGAACTCGTGCTTGCAGACGGAAGGGATGGGCAGCTTGTAGCAGTCCTTGAGCGATTCCTTGATGTAGTTGGCGCTCAGGGTGGCGAACTTGCCCGCCAGTTTGATGTGCTCACGGCCCAGCATCAGGATGTACGCGTAGGCGCGCAGGATGATGCCGAAGTTGCCGTGGAAGCCGCTCACGCGCGGGATGTGCAGGAACGGGAGCACCTTGTCGGACACGCCGACCGGACCCGCGCCGGGACCGCCGCCGCCGTGGGGCGTCGAGAAGGTCTTGTGCAGGTTCAGGTGCATGATGTCGAAGCCCATGTCGCCGGGACGGACCATGCCCAGCAGCGGGTTCATGTTCGCCCCGTCGTAGTAGAGCAGGCCGCCGCAGCCGTGGACGAGTTCCGCGATCTGCTTGATGTCGCGCTCGAAGAGGCCCAGCGTGTTGGGGTTCGTGAGCATGATGCCCGCGATGTCCGGGCCGAGCAGGCCCTTGAGGGCTTCGACGTCCACGAGGCCGTCTTCCTTGGACTTGACGACGACGATGTCCAGGCCGCAGACCGCCGCCGAGGCGGGGTTGGTGCCGTGGGCGCTGTCGGGGACGATGACCTTGGTGCGGGCCGTGTCGCCGCGGCTCATGTGGTATTCGCGCATCAGCATCAGGCCGGTGAGTTCACCGTGGGCGCCGGCGCAGGGCAGGAAGGTGAAGTGCTTCATGCCCGTGATGGCGGCGAGGGCCTTGTCCATCCCCACGAGGACTTCGAAGGCGCCTTTGACCGTTTCGTTGGGCTGCAGGGGGTGCAGGCCGGCGAATCCCGGGATCCCCGCGATCTCTTCGTTGATCTTGGGGTTGTATTTCATCGTGCAGGAGCCGAGCGGGTAAAAGCCCGTGTCGACGCCGAAGTTCATCTGGCTGAGGTTCGTGTAGTGGCGTACAACGTCCACCTCGCTGACTTCCGGCAGGTCCAGCGGAGCTTCCCGCCATACTTTACTGCATACTTTGCTGCCAGCAGCAGCCTGCCCTTCGGAAACGTCCTTCGGACCCCACCGCTGCGCTTCGCTTGCGGTCCCCCCTCTTAACGTGCCGAGGGTGGCAGTGTTTCCGAAGGGCAGCTGCTGCCGGTCAGCAGGTCTGGGAAGGGAGAAGCCGATGCGGCCGGGCTTGGAGAGTTCGAAAATGAGTTTGTCGTAGTATTTCATATCGCAGCCCTCCCGTTAGATTGATTTGACGATTTCGACGATGCGGTCCATCTCCTCACGGGTGTGCTTTTCCGTGACGCAGAAGGTCACGTAGCCTTCCTCGGTCTGCAGGGCGGCGAAGAAGCCGGCGTCGAGCAGGGCCTTCTGGAGTTTGTGGACCGGGCAGAGCGGCTTGAGGCAGAATTCCTTGAGGAAGTCGGCGTCGAAGACGCGCTGGAACTTGCCCGTGGCGAGCAGGGCGTCGTGCAGGTAGTGCGCGCCTTCGTAGCAGAGGGCGTTGACCCTGCGCATACCTTCCGGACCCATCAGCGACAGGTATACGGTGCACCAGAGTGCCATCAGGGATTCGTTGGAGCAGATGTTCGACGTAGCTTTCTCGCGGCGGATGTGCTGCTCGCGCGCCTGGAGCGTCAGGACGTAGCAGCGCTTGCCGGAGGCGTCGGTGGTCTCTCCGACGATGCGGCCGGGAAGTTTGCGCATCAGGGCAGATGTGCAGGCCATGAAGCCCACGTACGGACCGCCGAAGCACAGCGGAATGCCGAGGCTCTGGCCGTCGCCTACGGCGATGTCGGCGCCCCATTCGGCCGGCGACTTCACGACGGCGAGGGCGGACGGATCGCAGTATTCAACGAGCAGGGCGCCCATTTCGTGGACGAGGTCCGCGAGGCCGAGGTGGTTCTCGATCACGCCGAAGCGGTTGATGGACGGGACGATGACGCCTGCGAGGTCAAGTACGCCTTCCGCCGCGTCCTCGAAGACCGTATCGGATACGACGACGTTGATGCCGGCGTATTTGGCGTAGGTCTGGATGGTCTCGATGACGTTCGGCAGCAGCCGGGCGGACACCAGGACGGAGTTGCGCCGCTTGGCGCTGGCCACGCACATGCGCATGGCTTCCGCGGCAGCCGTGGGGCCGTCGTACATCGAGGCGTTGGCGCAGTCCAGGCCGGTGAGCCGGCAGATCATCGACTGCCACTCGAAGATGTAACGGAGCGTGCCCTGCGAGATCTCGCACTGGTACGGCGTGTAGGCGGTCAGGAATTCGCTGCGCGAAGTGATGTACGGGATTACGGACGGCACGTAGTGGTCGTAGGCTCCCTGGCCCACGAATACCTTCAGGCGGGTGTTCTTGGAGGCCAGGCTCTCGAAAAAGTCACGAACCTGCTGTTCGCTCATCGCGGACGGCAGGTCGTACTCCCCTTTATAGATGAAATCCGCAGGGACATCGGCATAGAGGTCATCCATCGACCCGACACCGATCCTTTCGAGCATTACGCGGATATCTTCCTCAGTGTGAGGAAAATAGCTGAATGCTCCCATGTCCCTAACCGGCGATGTTGGTGTAAGCGGCGGCGTTCATCAGCTTGTCGAGCTCGCTCTTGTCGGACATCTCGACCTTGATGATCCAGGCCTCGTAGGCATCTTCGTTGATCAGTTCGGGCTTGTCTTCGAGTTCGTCGTTGCGGGCGACGACACGGCCGGAGACGGGGGCGACGAGTTCACTGGACGTCTTGACGCTTTCCAGGGCGCCGAAGTCTTCGCCGGCGGACACTTCGTCGTCGACGTCGGGCATCTCGACATAGGTGATGTCCCCCATTTCAGCCTGTGCGAAATCGGAAACGCCGATGATGGCCACGTTGCCATCGACTCTGACCCATTCGTGGGATTCGCTGTAGAGGAGTCCCTCTGCAATCTTGCTCATAGATAATATGTTTTAGTGGTTATTTCTTGTACTTGGTCTGATAGAAGCGCTTCTTGACCACGATGCCGGGGAAGCTGCGCTTGCGCACGCGGACCCAGAGCGGCGTGCCCAGGGCGGCGTAGGCGCTGTCCACCAGGGCGAAGCAGAGGCTCTTCTCCAGGGAGATGGAGTGGTAGCCCGTGGTCACGACGCCCACCTCGAAACCGTCTTCCAGTTCCACCGGGTAGCCGTTGCGCGGCACGGCCTTGTCTTCCAGTTCGATGCCCACGAGCTTGCGGGCCACGCCCAGCGACTTCTGCTCCTCCAGGGCAGACTTGCCGATGAATTCCGGCTTGTCCAGCTTGCAGAACATCCCGAGCCCGGCCATCACCGGGGAGATGTCGGCCGTCAGTTCGTCGCCGTAGAGCGGCAGGCCCGCCTCGAAGCGGAGCGTGTCACGGCAGCCCAGGCCGCAGGGCTTCACGCCGCCGTCCATCAGTTTCTGCCAGCAGGCGCGGATGAAATCCGGCGCGGCGTAGATCTCGAAGCCGTCTTCGCCGGTATAGCCGGTGCGGCTGAGGATCACGCGGACGCCGTCGCGCTCGAGGTCCAGGAAGTTGTAGAAGGCGATGTCCGCCGCTTCCGGGAATCCGAGCAGGTCCTTGACGGCCGTCTCGGCCCCGGGGCCCTGGACGGCGATCTGCCCCCAGGCCTCGGACTGGTCCTCGACCTTGACGTCGAAGGCCTCGGACTGCTCGCGCAGCCAGGCGTAGTCCTTGTCCACGTTGGAGGCATTCACGACCAGCAGGTAGTGCTGCGGCTCGAATTCCTTGTAGACGAGCAGGTCGTCCACCGTGCCGCCGTCGTGGTAGAGCATCATTCCGTAGAGGATCTGGCCGGGGACCATCGGGCGGATGTCGTTGGTGAAAACGTAATTGACGAAACTCTCCGCGTCGGGGCCGCTGACGAAGATCTCCCCCATGTGGGAAACGTCGAACACGCCGACCGCGTGGCGTACCGCATTGTGTTCGTCGATGATGCCGCTGTACTGGATCGGCATGTCAAAACCGGCGAAAGGGCTCATCTTGGCACCGAGCCCCACGTGGAGGTCGTGCAGACAAGTCTTCTTCAAAGGATTGTCCATATTGGCTATTGCTGTTGTTTTAGTTTATTTCAGGATTTCGAGGTCTTTCTTGAGAATCATCTTGGGGTCCATGATCGCCACTTTCTGGAAAAGCCGGACCTGGTTGCCCAGGGACAGATAGACCTTGTCTTCGTGGCGGCCCTTCCGCCACCATTTGTAGAAGCCTACGGGGTCGTTCTCAAAGGGGATCTTGGCCAGGATGCCGGAACTGTAGCCGGGATAGTCGATGACAAGGCGGAGGCCCATGAATTTCTTGTAATAGTCCGGGTCGGCTCGGCGGAGCTTGCTGACCAGCGGATTGTACACTTCCATCTGATCGACCTGCAGGACCTTGTCGCGCATGATCATCCGGTGGATCCGGACCGGGTCCACGTTCAGCCAGGCGCCCAGGCGGAGCGTCTGGGGACCCTCCTCGGTGTCGAGCGTCAACTCGTCCATTGAGTAGTAGATCTTCTCGGGATCCAGCGGGGCAAGTCCTGTTTCGGGCATTCTACAAAACCGTGTTCAATTCAACAAATATAGGATTTTTTTTTGATTTTTCTTAATTTTACGCTGTTATGGAGCGGATAAATGTCGATTTCTCGCATCTGGAGGGTACGAATTGCTATTGTTCGGCGGAAAGTGCGGACCGGATCCGGCGCGAAATTGCCGGCCTGCCCGTCGGTGCGTTCCATTATATCGGTACGGGCGACTATCATTACCAGACCCTCTTCTGGCTGGAGCGGCTCCGCGAGCCGTTCTCCCTGGTCCTGTTCGACAACCATCCGGACGACCAGGCCGGCGCCTTCGGCGGCGAACTGCTCAGCTGCGGCGGGTGGGTGGCTGCGGCGCGCCGGCTCCCCTGCTGCCACACGGACGTCTGGATCCGTTCGTCGGCGGACTTCCCCGCCCTGGAGGAGCTTCCGCTGCTGCCGGTCTATCTGTCCGTCGACCTGGACGTCCTGTCCCCGGAGTTCGCGCGGACGGACTGGGACCAGGGCGGGATGACGCTTCCGGAACTGACGCGGGCGCTGCGCCGCGTCGCCGGCTTCCGCCCGCTGCTGGGGGTGGACCTGTGCGGCGGCAACACGGCAGAAAAAGGAGCCTCCCCGGAGGATCTTGCCTTGAACGCAAGCACCGGGGAGGCCCTGTACGGGATATTCCGCGAAATCCTTATTTGATCGCGAAAGTAACGGGGGCGGTAAAGGTCACGGGGACGTTCTTGCCGTCCTGCTTGGCCGGCGTCCAGTCCGGAGCGCTTTCAATGACGCGGAGCGCCTCGGCGTCGAGCGCCTCGGAGACACCCTTCACGACCTTGGCGTTGCGGATCTTGCCATTGGCGTCCACGACGAAGGCCACGCGCACGGTACCCTGCTCCTCATTGTCGAGAGCGGACTGCGGGTACTTGATGTTCTGCTGGAGATATTTGACGAAAGCGGCATCGTCACCACCGTTGAACGTAGGCTTTACCTCGACGGCGGCGTACGGCTTGATGTCCTCGAGCTTCTCGATAGCATCGCCGGCGCGGTTGGCAGCGTCTTTGGCAGCGTCGTTCAGGTCCTTGGCAGCGTCCTTGACGGCCTCAGCGCCTTCCTCGGCAGCTCCCTCGACGGCCTCGACAGCCTCTTCGGCAGCGTCCTTGACCTCATCCTTGCCCTTGCCTTCATTCTTGCAAGAGAGCACCATCACCGCCATGGCGGCGATAGTCACGAAAGAAAGAATCTTTTTCATATCAAATGGTTTAAAACGTTTTCCGCCGCAAAGATAGAAATTAATCCGGCACGTTGTTAAAAATTTTTAAAAAATTTACAGCAGCGGGGAAAACAGGCGGGCGAACGACTCCCAGAAGCGTGTCAACGCGGGCCGGGCGTTCCAGGCGGCCGGGTCCACGGGCCGGCAGGCGTGCTGGTCTTCAAGGAATTGCGAACGCATCGCGCGCGCGAGCGCCTTATCATATATGAAGGCGTTGATCTCGAAGTCCTGCTCGAAACTGCGGATGTCCAGGTTTGCGGAGCCGATCGATACCACGCTGTCGTCGGCGACGATGGTCTTGGCGTGCAGGAAGCCCGGCTCGTAGAGGTACACCTTGACGCCCGCGGCGGTCACGTCCGAGACATACGACCGGCCGGCCAGGGTGACGAGGAAATTGGTGTCGCCGCGGCGGGGCAGCATCAGGCGGACGTCCACGCCCGACAGGGCCGCGCCCCGCAATGCGGCGATCATCGCCTCGTTGGGCACGAAATAGGGCGTCTGGATATAGACGTAACGGCGGCTCTCCGAGAGCATGCGCAGCAGCCCCTGCATGATCACGCGGAACTCCCCCATCGGCCCGGAAGTGGCCACCTGCATCAGCAGGGACCCTTCTTTCGGGATGCGGGGGTAATAGACCGGCTTGTCCAGCAGCTGCTTCGTCGAGAACTTCCAGTCCACCAGGAAGGCGGTCTGCATCTCCGCCACGACGGGGCCCGCCACGCGGATATGGGTGTCCCGCCAGGTGCCGGCCCGGTTGCCGATGGCGTAGCGTTTCGCGATGTTCATCCCGCCGGTGTAGCCGATGCGGCCGTCGATGACGACGTTCTTGCGGTGGTTTCGGTAGTTGGTGTCGCTGGAAAGCAGGAGCCGGACACGGAAGAAAGGACGCACCTGCACGCCGCGCTCCGCCATCCGGCGGTAGAAGCGGCGGCGCGTGAGGTTCGCCAGGTCGTCGATCTGCAGGCGCACCTCCAGGCCTTCCTCCGACTTGCGCGCGAGGATCTCCTCCGCCCGGCGGCCCATCTCATCGTCCTCGAACTTGAAGAACTGGAAATGGATGTGGTGCTGCGCGGCTTCCAGGTCGGCGAGCAGGTCCTCGTACATCGACGGGAAATCGGTGTACACGCGTACTTCGTTCCCTTCCACCGGGAAGGAGGTCCCGGCCGTCTGCAGCAGGGTGATCAGGTTCCGGCTTTGCGCGGGCGGGTCGGTGCACAGGTGTTCCTGCACCGCCTCCTGCGAAAGCGAAAGCAGGCGGTTCATGTCCTCCGTGTTCACCATGCGGCGGTTCTTGCGGTCCCGGCCGAAGAAGAAGTAGAGCACAAGCCCGACCACGGGCAGGAAGATCAGGAGCAGGATCCAGGCGAGGGTCCGCATCGGGCGCCCGTTCTCCGCCACTTCCATCAGGATGATGCTGACGAGGATGACGACGAACACGATGTTCAGCCAGAAGGAGAAAGGCATTGCGGTGCGGGTCTGTTATTCGTCGGCAATTTAGTTATTTTTCGGCATAATTTGTATTTTTGTATTATGATTTCCTTCTTCATCAGCGTCATCGCGCTCATCCTCGGATACTTGCTCTACGGCAAGTTCGTGGAACGCGTTTTCCGTCCGGACCCCGCCCGGCAGACGCCGGCCATTACCCAGGCCGACGGAATCGATTACATTCCCCTCCCCACCTGGAAGGTGTTCATGATCCAGTTCCTGAACATCGCGGGCACGGGGCCCATCTTCGGCGCCATCATGGGCGCCAAGTTCGGCCCGGCGGCCTACCTGTGGATCGTGCTGGGCTGCATCTTCGGCGGCGCCGTGCACGACTATTTCAGCGGAATGCTGTCGCTGCGCAACGGCGGAGCGGGCCTGCCGGACCTGATCGGGAAGTATCTCGGAAAGCGCACCAAGGCCGTGATGCTGTGCTTCAGCGTCCTGTTGCTGGTGCTGGTGGGCGCCGTATTCGTGTACAGCCCGGCCGTGATCCTGAAGGACCTCGCCGGCAATGGCACGAACAGCGCTTTCCTGATCTGGGCGGGCGTGATCTTCGTCTATTACATCATCGCCACGATGCTCCCCATCGACAAGATCATCGGCAAGATCTATCCCCTCTTCGCCGTGGCGCTGATCTTCATGGCCATCGCCCTGATGGTGGGCCTGATCGTGAAGATGCCGCAGATTCCCGAACTCTGGGACGGCCTTCAGAACCGCAGCCAGACCTGGGGCGGCAAGGGACAGCCCATCTGGCCGTATATGTTCGTCACCATCGCCTGCGGGGCCATCAGCGGCTTCCACGCGACGCAGAGCCCGCTGATGGCGCGCTGCCTGAAGAACGAGAAACTCGGCAGGCCGGTCTTCTACGGATCGATGATCACCGAAGGGCTTGTGGCCCTGGTCTGGGCCGCCGTGTCTTCCTATTTCTTCTTTGCCGGCGGAGCCGCCGAGGTGGGCGGCACCTTCTCGGACGCCGCGCCGACCGTGGTCACGAAAGTGTCCCGCAGCTGGCTGGGCGTGACCGGCAGCGTCCTGGCCCTGCTGGGCGTGGTGGCCGCCCCGATTACCAGCGGCGACACGGCCCTGCGCAGTGCACGCCTGATCATCGCCGATTCGCTGCACTTCAGCCAGAAACCCATCGGGAAACGCCTGGCGATCAGCCTGCCGCTCTTTTGCGTCTGCGCCGTGATGCTCTGGTTCAACATCGCCAACGAGGACGGTTTCAACATCATCTGGCGCTACTTCGGCTGGGCCAACCAGACCCTTTCCGTCTTCACGCTGTGGGCGGTGACGGTCTTCCTCGCCCGCGAACGCGAAGGCGTCTCCTATCTGATCACCCTGCTGCCGGCCTGCGTGATGACTGCCGTCAGCGTCGCCTATATCTGCATCGCCCAGATCGGGCTCAACCTCCCGCTCGGCTGGAACCGCGCGATCGGCGCCGCCGTAATCGCGGTCAGCGCCGCGCTCTTCTTCCGCTGGAAACTCACCAAAGCCCGCAAATAACGGAATATGGCAGACGAAAAGATTATCTTCTCGATGAACGGGGTGGGCAAGGTCCTCCCCCATAACAACAAGGTGATCCTCAAGGACATCTACCTTTCGTTCTTCTACGGGGCCAAGATCGGCATCATCGGCCTGAACGGCTCCGGCAAGTCTACGCTCCTGAAGATCATCGCCGGCGTGGAGAAATCCTACAAGGGCGAGGTGGTCTGGGCGCCCGGCTACACCGTGGGCTACCTGGAGCAGGAGCCGCAGATGGATCCGGACAAGACCGTGCTGGAGGTGGTCCAGGAGGGGGTCGCGGAGGTGATGGGGCTGCTCGCCGAGTACAACGAGA
>Ga0247608_10003083_pt1 | contig 19855 bp, 12 predicted proteins | sample 176DNAGHGlowgp2_FD_193490 | JGI IMG/M metagenome (GOLD analysis project Ga0247608, IMG submission 193490) | Sheep rumen microbial communities from Palmerston North, Manawatu-Wanganui, New Zealand - 1766 DNA GHGlow gp2 | ecosystem: Host-associated > Mammals > Digestive system > Stomach > Rumen ...
AACCCGAGCCGCCGTTGCCCGATCTGCCGAATATCTTTACATAGTCTATGAATTGTTCTTCTGCCATTCTTTAATGGTTATTGGTTATGGGTTATTGGTTATTGAAGCTGGTGATTGTTGTTGGTGATTAGTGATTGGTGAATAGTGATTGGTGATTAGTGAATAGTGATTGGTGAATAGTGAATAGTGTTTAGTGAATAGTGATTAGAGGTTCTTCATCGTCATTAATCGTTGAATGACGCGGCAAAAGTACGATTTTTTCGGGATATCATCGGATCAATGTGACATTCCCTTTCAGTTCCAACTCATCGCCGTCCATGCACTTGCCTTTGAAATAGTAGTCATAAACTCCCCTTTGACATTCTTTCTTCTTGAAAGTGCCGTCCCAGCCGACGGTCTTGTCGTGCGTTTCGAAAATCTTTTCGCCTAAACGATTGTAAATCACGAAATAACATTCGTCTAATATGTCGCTGCGAACGTACAGAATATCATTTACGCCGTCACCGTTGGGGGTGAAACTGTTTGGGATAAACACAAACGGCATGTCACAAGTTACCGGATCCACTTTGACGGTGACCGTATCGGTGAGTGCGCATCCGAAAGTGTCAGTGACGGTAATGGTAAAGGTGGTTGTCTCGGTGGGGGTGGCGGTGGTGACGGGACGGTATGGCGTATCCACTATGGTTGGGGGAGTCCATGAGTAGGTATAGTCACTTCCATAATCGTTTGTATATAAGGTTGTTTTATGGTATGCGAGCACATTGGTGGGGGAGCACCAAGCCTGTAGTGAATCCTGGAATGTGCCTACTCTCACCTTAATCACGCCATTCGCCGTGGCTGTGCATCCGTTGATGTCTGTGACGGTGACTGAGTAGTTGGTGGTTTGTTGTGGGGTGAATGTCGGATTTGCCTCTGTGGATGTCTCGCCGTCATCCAACTGCCACTGGTATTGGTAAGGTTGAGTGCCGCCACCGCAAAGCACTTGTGCGGAAACTTCGTTTTCAAAACATAGCAGATAGTTCGGATTGTCAGTTGTTTCCATTTTGATTACGGTGATAGAATGAGGGATTATTCTGACACAGTAATCGGTAGTCACGCGTGCGTAATAGCTTCGCGTAGAAGTTGGAGATACCGTCACGGATAAAGTGTTGGCCGCAATAATATTTTGGAAATCAGGAGATTCCGACCAATCCACCACATAATTGTCTGTGGTGGCAACATTGATGGATAGAGTGGTGCTTTCCCCGACGCAAATAATGGAGTCTCCAGATATTGAGGCGGAAATATCGTGAACATCCACTTGTTGGAAGATCGTGTCCACGCAGGCGGCGGTGGAGGCTGTTAATGAGTATAGAGTGGATTGGGTGGGGGTGGCTATGGGGTTGGAAATGGTCGGGTTGTTCAGGTTTTCCGCCGGCGACCACAGGTAGTCCACCCCGATAGACGGCGGGACTCCCAATTCGGCATATTCACCGGTGCAGATATTGACCGTGGGCAAGGTGGATTGGGTGTTGGAGAGCACCAGTATCCGTTTCCGAAGTGTGTCGGCCACATTGCAACTTCCCAGGTCATGTATGATCAGGGTCACTTCGTAGTATCCCGTTTGTGCATAAATATGGTAGGGCTCCCATTGGTCCGAGATGTTGCCGTCACCGAAATTCCACGAAATGGCTGTTTGTGAACTGATCGTTTGCGAATAGTTGGTGAAGAAGACGGTGTCGGGCAGACAAACGACGTTGGGCATCAGGAAATCGGCAACCACCACGGGCAAGCTGAAGTCTATTTTGATGACCCCGAGATTGCAGTTGGAACTTCCGTTTTGGTTGGCATAGACGTTGTCGGGAGTTGTGGGGAAGCTGCTCTGTCCACCGCATCCCGCACACACGGCTTGGTAGATTTTGCCGTGTTTGTCGAACCGGCTGGTGCCGCCGTCCACGTGCTCTCGTGCGGAACCGGCCGCGCCACCGAAGAAAGTCGCATAAATCAGGTTGCTGGCATCATCGCTGATGGCCATGAAGTAGAAATCGCTGCCGTCGGTGGTGGATTGGAAGGCGCTATCGGTGACGGGAAGCCCGTTGGTGCCACCGAACCCGTTCAACTGGCGAGAGCCCCATCCGGAGAGGTAGATGTTGTCGCAGTAATCCACCAACATGGCGGTGGGGGAGATGTCCGGTCCGCCATTGCCGGACCCGAGGGCCGTGGACCAGATTGAAGTGCCAAGGTCTTTTGACAATTTGATCAAAAACTGACCGCCTCCGGCCACATAATAACCGACATTTTGAACCCATTGGGTGCCATCGGCAGATGTCTGCCCCAGCAAATGTGGAAAGTCTTCGTCGTCACCCTTAATCAAATAGGCCTGATCGTAATTGGCTTTTCCCAAATAGGTGCTTTGCAGTAACAAACTGCCGTTCGAGGAAAGGTGCGCCACGAATCCATCGGCGGAAGCCCCGTTGTCAGCATGGGTGGGTTGATAGACATTTGGGGTGATGGGTAGATCTACGGATGTGGTGCCGCCACAGAAATAGATGCTTTTGTCAGCCGCCACATACATGCTGTAACCCGCATCATTACTGGAACCGCCGAAATAGGTACACCAGATTAGCGAGGAAAGGTCTTGGCTGAATTTAAAGATACAGACACTTTGATTGCCGGAATTGCTTGGCTGGTAGCAGTTTGCGGTGACGGGGAAGTCTGACGAACTTGTGGAGGAAACCACATAGACATTACTGTTCCCATCTACGATGATTTCACCCCGATTGTCATCAGCGTAGTTTTTGCGAAGCCCGGAGGCGGTGTTGACCCCGTCGTTACCGCTGCCACCGATGTAAGTGGATGCCGGCAACTGCGTGCCGTCCGCACTTAGCTTGGCGACGAAGATATCGGACCCGGCGGGAAAATCCATGCTGGTGGAGAGGGAGATGTTCGGGCCGCCGTTGAAGGAGGTGTCGAACGCATCTGCAGTGACAGGGAAGTCAGCAGACCCCGTAGTGCCGAAAATGTAAAGCTCGTCATTGTCGTTCACATACAGACTGTGCGGAATGTCGGCGGCGGTGCCTCCAATGTAAGTGGAATAGTGCAGGAAACTGCCCGTGGCATCAAATTTGGAGATGGCAATATCCACATCCCCGGCAAAGTCGGTTTGATAGGCACCGAGGGCAGGGACAAGAGGATAACCCACACCAAAGACAATGCCGCCGCCGTAGAGGTTGCCGTGTGAGTCGTAGGTGGCGGTATAGCCCCAGTTGTCAGCGGTGGAACCTGAGTAAGAGGAGAAAACCACCGTCGGGTCAATCACTAACGGCAAAGCTGGGTCGTATTGGTCGAGGGTGAACGACACAATGTCTTTTGAAAGAGAGTAAGAACACTTGATGGGGATTGTATCTCCTTTATCATCAATTTGATAAGCGAACGGAGCGAGTTCCAATACGCGATCCACAGCAGTGTGCAGCAATAATTCTTCCCCCATTTTGGAGATACTTTTCAGTCCGTCGTAACGTAGCTGAATTTGCTTCGGGTCACCTCCCGGAGCAATATGGAATTCGTATTTCAGGTAATCGCCATCCCCTAAGAAATATAAATTAATATTGGGGTATAGCTGATTGTATTCCAAATGATGATAGGCGGATACATGGGATGCCCAGCCTTTGACAGAGCGGCCTGTATAATAATTGTAATAATGCTCGAAAGGTTGAATGCCGTTTACCTTGATATCATTCAAAGCATTCATGAACGTCACCCGGTAGGCGGCGGCGTCGATAAAGGATGACGGGAAGGGCTTCCCCGAATGTTTGGCCTCGTGGAAAGCCTCTAATTGGTTTGGATCTAATTGTGCGACAAGGAAAGAGTTATGTTCAAAGAAAAGAGCGCCGCCGTGCATAGTGGCTTTGTACAGCACGGGAGATTCCCATTGACCGAGATTCTGCACAAATTCCCATCGCCCTGCCGACAGGGTGTCGATGGGCTTTCGTGCCCACAAATTCACCATTGACAATAAGGTGAGTGTGAATAAAAACAATCTCTTCATCCCGAAAATTTGCCGCAAACATACATAAAATATGAATATACGCGGAAAATGAACATCCGATCTTGTAATAAAAACAGAATGGTTAAAAAGTGGTGTACAGGCAGGAGATGTCGCCTTCGTAACGAACCATGAACAGCAATAATACCAGAATGAATATTGCTATGGTAATCAATACTTTAACGATTCTCTTTTTCCAAAACATATTCTCTGATTTTCTGATAGATTAAAAATGCGCCATAACTGTTTGGATGCTGCCAGTCATCGAAAGTGGCGGGATTTGCAGAGAGCTCGGAGCAGTCTATGTATTGCGCTCCCTCCTTTTCCAATAATCGGATGGTGTTGGTCACAACCAGTTGAATATCATTTAGATATTCTGGATGAATTTGTTCGAAGGCGGCTCGGTTGTAGGGGCCGACCACAAACGTGGCATCCACCCCATGTTCGCGGCACAGTCGGACCATCGTGCGCAATTCGTCGTAACGATACTGCTCCTCAGGATATGGTCGTAGCATATAGGAATAGATATTGAACGTGCTGGAAATATTCAACGAATAGTTGTGCTGGTTGCTGTCCGGAGGATTACAATTTCGTGCCTTTCGGTTTATCCAAGCTGTGTCCGCCCATGTCAGACGATGATAAAACTTGGTCGGATCCAGCGCAAAGGCAAGGTCCTGATGATATTTCCGGCGAACACGGTCTGCCAAATACGAAAGAGGTTCCACAATCCTGTCCGATAATCGCACATTGCGACGATTTACCTTCAAAATATGGTCAACATCTTGATCCTTAGGATGATTAGCCTTTCTGTATTCTGTAATCGAGACATATCGGTGGAAATAGTCCGCATTGCTTTTCGCCAGTTTGTTGCACCAATAGGAAGGGTTGACAAAAAAGAGAAGCTTGAGATTCCGCACATTCTCATTGCTCTGAATTAGAGGAAAATAGGTACAAGGAGTTCGTCCGGCACCGCCGATGACGGAGAAGAAGGCATGGATGGTGGTATCCGCATTCAGAAAGTCGAAATAGTTGCCGTTCGGTAGCTCGTTGGTCTCCGAAGTTCCCAACACCAAGTACCCGTCATGTTCTTTGATGCCCTTCAGCAGCAGATTTGTGTACAATGGGTTGTTGTCACGCAAATCCTGATGTCGGATGGTGTAGATTTGCGCACTGCTGTCAGGCGTGGTATAGGGTGGGATGCACCAAGCCACCGCCATCCAGAACAGGATCGCGACGAGTGCCGCCACCCCAATCCAAGCTAAAACTCTCAGTGTGTATATTTTTTTCATCAGAACAGCAATTCAAACATTACCAATAACTTATCAACAGGATAGTTGAAGAAAACCCAACCGACGGTCACAAAAAGGAATGTGACAACAATGCCGACAACTTTACGTGTTGTGGTGAGGGGCTTTGCCGTTTTTCCATACGTAAACAGCTTATAGACAGAGAGTCCTATGCCGTGCCAGAGGCCCCACAGAACAAAATTGAGCGTGCTGCCATGCCAAAGGCCGCAGACGAGGAAAGTGACGAGGTAGGCCGTGACGGAGACCGCCATCCGCCATTTAGCGATGGGCAGACGGTTCAGCAGTCCGATGACTGGCTTGAAGACATAGATTTTCAGGAATGTGGAGAAAGTGATGTGCCAACGTTTCCAGAATTCTGAAATGTTGCTTGAAAGATAGGGGTTGTCGAAGTTTTCGGGAGTTCGGACGCCCATTGTGTAGGCCATACCAATGGCCATGTCGCAATAGCCGGAGAAATCGATGTAGATGTAAAGCGAATAGAGTAGGGCGGCGGTACAGACCGCTCCCCACGGGCTGAGTTGAGGAATAAAGGCTTGGTAGTCAATGGCGTATGGCTTTGTCAGCGGGACGATGAGCAAGGCCTTGACAGCTCCAATAAAGATCCTTCCAATGCCGGCAAGGAACATTCGCCTGTTGAAGCGCACGCGGGTTGTGCTCATCCAGTAGTGGAAGTTGTTGAATGTGTCGATAGGACCGGCCATGAAAGTCGGGAAGAAGAACAGGTAGTTTAAGAAAGACAAGAAGTTGCGACTTCGGAGGGTGTTCTTGTAACTTTCCACCAACCAATGGATGATGCGGAACAGAATGTACGACAGCCCGATTTTCTCCACCGAGAGGAAATGTTTGCCCAGCGTGTCGGTCCACCAGGTGCCGAGCCAAGACTGCACCAGAGGGTAGTTGCGGACAGAGAAGAGGAGAATCAGTAAGGAAAGTGACAAAGCCAGCACCCAGCCGGACTTGCGCTTTCTTAACAGGAGCCCCGCACCGTATGCCACCAGTGCCAGCAGCGAAAGCAGGAATAGCGATTTCCATGACACTATATGCGTCAGTATCACGATGTTGCCACCGATGAGCAGAAGATTGTTGAGCCAACTCTTTTTGAGCCCCCATTTGACAATGACGAACAGGAGTATGAAAAGAAGTATTTCAAAGAAGAGTTCGTATGAGGTGAACAGCATGTGGTGAATCGGTTAATAAAACAAGTGTTGCTTGGATTTGTTTTTCCAGCCGGCCTCGCTCTTGTACTCGGTGAAATACACTTTGACATCCGCTTCGGAGCTGTATTCTGTAAAATAGATTTTTTTCTTCGCCTCACTCTTGTATTGAGTGAAATACCAGATCCCCTTGTTGTCTGTGGCTTCCGAACTGTATTTGGTCTTATAGACGACAATATCCGCTTCGGAGCGGTATTTGGTCACATACACCTTCACGTCGGCCTCGGATTTGTAGTTTGTGGAATAGATCTTCTGTGCGCGAAGACCGCAGATTCCCAGTAACAGCAAAAGCACCAGGATAAATGTTCTCTTTTTCATATATGTATAGTTTTGCTGAATGACAGATAACAATTTGACGGCAAAGATACGCTTTTTTTAGTTAGCAGTTAGCAGTTAGTAGTTAGTTGTTGGATAAAAAAAGCACCCACAGGATTCTGTGGGCGCCGTTTCGATTATATGTACGGATAACGCTTATGCAGCAGTTGCGTCGCGGTGGAACACCAACGGGAAGTTGATGGTGGTGTCTTCGTCCTCGGCGTTGGCGAATTGCAGGTTGATGGTGATGGTGTCGTCATCGTCATTGTAGGTGAAGACAATCTGATAGTTGATGGGGTTGCCGTTCTCGTCGTTGCCGACAGCCGTCAGAGTGCCGGTGTGTGTAGAACTGTCATAAACGTACGCAAGATCCATGTTTTCGATTTCCTCATTAGTATATTCGCCGGCCAGCTCAGCCACGTTGATCACAGTGATGTTGTCGCCAAAGGTGATATGGGCGTACTCGCTGTCGAAATTGATGTGGAACGTCATGTTAGCGTCAAATCCTTCAGGGAATTCGCAACCGTAGTCGCTGAGGTTCATGCCGGTCATGGCTTGGAGCAGGTCTTCGAGGGCGAGGTTGGCAGTCCAGTCGGTGCCGATGAGGTCGGAAGTGACGGCCACTCTCGGAGTGTTGGCAGGGTTTTCACCATTCCCAGAGATGCCAGGGATGATTTCTTCTCTTTGACAAGATGCCATGCAGAGGGTGATTGCGATGAATGCGATTGCAAAAATGTTTTTCTTCATACTTTTAATTTTACTTTGATTTATTTGAATTAATTCGATTGTTTCTGTTGTAAGAACGCATCAAGAGAACGAAAAACTACACGGCAAAAAAAATTTTTTCGAATTGCAAAGAATGAAAAGAACCGCCCGTTTCTGTGTCATCGCGGGCAGTGTTCGTACTCAGGAGCAAAAAAACTGCTAACTGCTAACTACTAACTATTATTTCCCTCCGAAATCATCGTAATGCACCATCTCCTTCGTGACGCCTAAACTGTCCAGCATCTTCAGAACGGCCTGCAGCATCATGGGCGGACCGCAGATGTAGTATTCGATGTCCTCGGGTGCGGGATGGCTTTTCAGGTACTGCTCGTAAATCACGTCGTGGATGAAGCCTGTGGGACCGGTCCAGTGGTCCTCAGGGAGGGCGTCGGAGAGGGCGACGTGGAACTCGAAATTGTCGTGTTCCGCCGCGAGCTGCTCGAATTCGTCCATGTAGAAAAGCTCCTTGCGCGAGCGGCCACCGTACCAGAAGGTGGTCTTCCGGTTGGTATGTTTCACTTTGAACTGGTCGAAGATGTGCGAGCGCATGGGGGCCATGCCCGCGCCGCCGCCGATGAACATCATCTCGCGGTCGGTCTCCTCCACGAAGAAATCACCGTAAGGTCCTGACACAAAGACTTTGTCGCCCGGTTTCAGGCTGTAGATATAGGAGGATGCCACGCCGGGGTTCACCTTCTCCATCCGTCCCTTCTTGCGGTTGAAGGGTGGGGTGGCGATGCGCACGTTGAGCATCACGATGCCGTTTTCCGCCGGGTAGTTGGCCATCGAGTAGGCGCGCACCGTCGGAGAGCCGTTCTTCATCCTCAAATCGAAAAGCCCCATCTTCTGCCAGTCGGCGCGGTAGGGTTCTTCCACATCCATGTCGGAGAAATTGACGGTGCCAGCGGGGATGTCGATCTGGATGTAGCCACCGGAGCGGAAGTCCATGACCTCGCCCTCGGGCAGCTGCAGCACCAGCTCTTTGATGAAGGTGGCCACGTTGTGGTTGGAGACGACCTTACATTCCCACTTTTTGATGCCGAAGAAGCTCTCGGGAATTTCGATTTCCATGTCTTCGCGCACCTTCACCTGGCAGAAGAGGCGGTAATGGTCGGCGGCCTCCTTGCGGGAGATGTGCGTCAGCTCGGTGGGCAGGATCTCGCCGCCGCCGCTGAGCACCTTGCCGCGGCAGGTGCCGCAGGAACCGCCCCCGCCGCACGCCGACGGCACAAAAACCTGGGCGTCGGCCAGCGCCTGCAACAACGTACACCCGCGCTCATGCTCGATCTCCTTCTTTCCGTTGATGTTGATCTTCACCGATCCCTCAGGGATCATCTTCTTGCGGGCGAACAACAAGATTCCGACCAGTAACCAGATGATTACCAGGAAGATGATGGTAGCGGATATGATGGTTAAGATGTTCATAGTCTGATTCGTTTTATACCCCCCTGCCCTGCGGGCATCCCCCCTAAAGGGGGGAATGGTCCTTTGACCGTATTATTCTTCATTCTTCATTCTACATTGGAATTACATTCCCAGGAACGCCATAAACCCCATTCCCAGCAGTCCCGTGATGATGTAGGCGATGCCGTTGCCTTGCAGTTTGGGCGGGATTTTCGCGTATTTGAGGCGCTCGCGGATGGCGGCGAAGGCGGTGATGGCTAATAGCCAGCCGATGCCGGAACCGAGCGCGTAGGCCAGACTGTGCGCCACGGTGGGGAAGTTGCGCTCCTGCATGAAGAGCGAGCCGCCAAGGATGGCACAGTTCACGGCAATCAACGGCAGGAAGATGCCCAACGTCATGTACAGCGCGGGGAGATACCGCTCAAAGACCATCTCCAAAAGCTGCACAATGCCCGCAATCACCGCGATGAAGATGATCAGCGACAGGAACGAGAGATCCGTGTCGGCAAAGCTTGCACTCAGCCACATCAAAGCCCCCTCGCGGAGCAGGTATTTGTCGATCAGGTAGTTGACGGGCACGGTAACCGTCAGCACGAAGCAGACAGCCAGTCCCAACCCGAAGGCGGTCTTCACGTTCTTGGAAACGGCCAGATAGGAGCACATGCCCAAGAAGTAGGCGAAGACCATGTTGTCGATGAAGACGGAACGTATGAAGATATCGAACATTTTCGTAACTGTTTGGGGATTAGTTTTTTTATGGGGTTTTCGTTATAGGACTTGAGACTTAAGACTTGAGACTTAAGACTTGTGACTTTGGGGTTTTACGTACTGTAATTACTTAATGAACATGTTTGTTTCTTTTGTTTTTTGTTTCTTATTTCTTGTTTCTTATTATCTTTTTTTACTAAGTATCCATCATCATAGGTGTATAGTCACACGTCTCACGTCACACGTCTCACGTCTCGTGTTCCGTTCCCAGAAGACTCCGTCGGCGTATCCTTGTATTGTGGGATTCGTGTCGGCGAGGAAGAGGCGTTTGGCGGTCCAGAGGCAGTATTCGCGGTTGAGTTCGACGCAGCAGAAGCGACGGTTGAGCTTCTTGGCGACGACGGCGGTGGTGCCGCTGCCGGAGAAGGGGTCGAGGATGCGGTCGCCGGGGTTGGAGGAGGCGAGGATGAGCTTGGCGTAGAGTTTCTCGGGCTTCTGCGTGGGGTGGTCAGTGTTCTCGGGCATCGACCAGAAGGGCACGCTGATGTCGTCCCAGAAGTTGGAAGGGTGGGTGAGCCGGAATTTGCCCTCGGCGGTGTCGTCCCAGTCTTTGGGCTTCCCGTTCACTCGATATGGGGCTATCACCTTGCGTTTCATCATGACGGCATCCAGGTTGAAGGTGTGGTGTTTCGGGTCTTTCACCGCGAACCAGATGTCCTCCATGCTGTTCTTCCAGTTGGATTTCGCCCCGCGGCCCTTCTCGCGTTGCCAGGTGATGCGGTTGAGAATCGTAAGTCGCTCTTCGATAACTCGTTGCATGGAGGAGGAACATTTCCAGTCGCCGCACATGTAGAGCGAGCCCGTAGGTTTCAGTTTGTCGCACACCTTGCCGAACCAGCTGCGCAGGAATTCCTCGTAATCGTCGGATTTCATGGACGAGAACTTCCGTCCGTTGAAGTCTTTGTCGAGGTTGTAGGGCGGGTCGAGGAGGATGAGGTCGAAGTGTCTGTCGGGGATGAGGTCGAGGCATTCGAGCAGGTCGCCGTTGACGAGCATGTTGTCGCGGAAGCCCGAGCGCAGGTCGTCCGGCGTGCTGACGAGCGGTTCCAGCGCGGGGACTTCCTCGGCGGTGACCGTCAGCGTCTGATTTCTTGCAGCTCTATGTTTCTCTTTGCCCATCATCACAATGGTTGATGAAGCCGCAAAAGTACAATTTTTTTTAGACGTTCGTGGACACTCTGAAATGACGATCGGAGATCATTTGCACACTATCGGATTTTTTTGTACTTTTGCGCCTGTAAAAATGGATAAGAACCAAACTTTATTGAATATTAGAAGAAAGAAATAGACATTTATAATTTTTTGATATAAAGCGTTTTTGCTTTTCAAGTAAACGGAAATCGGCAAATTTTCAACTTACTACACGAGAAAGCAGAAATGCTCACGGTGTATCCGTGAGCTTTCTTGTTTGTAGTAAGGTTTTGCCGAACCTCCGTTTAGACAGAAAGTTTCACGGATTCTTTTTTGTGACCGCTCGAAAGGCGAAGCGCTCCAAACGCCAAGCCTATGAGCACCAAGTTTTTCAATAATATCGAGACGAGGCTGATGGACAAGTTCCACGGCATCGCCTCCGCAATGGCCAACTTCGACATCTTCCATGCCGTGGTTGGCTATTTTCGTTCCAGCGGCTACTTCAAACTGCGCAAGGAGCTGGAGAATGTCAGCGAAATCCGCATCCTCGTCGGCATCAACATAGACAATCTTTTCCGACAGTCGCAGGCCGCCGGCAAACTGTTTTTCGGCGACAGGGAGGCGAGTCTCGAACAATATTGCGAGGATTTCCTCCGCGATGTCTATCAGTCGGAATACGCTTCCGATGTGGATGACGGCATCCGCCAGTTCTGCGCCGACATCGCCGACGGACGTTTGCAGTTACGCATTCATCCCACCAAAGACCTCCACGCGAAGTTCTATCTCTGTCTGCCGAAGAGCCACAGCGAGCATAGCGACGGCTGGGTCATTATGGGCAGCAGCAACCTCAGCGCGCAAGGGCTCGGCACCACCGAACCGCCACGCTATGAGCTGAATGTGGCCATGAAGGATTATGACGATGTGCATTACTGCGAGGAGGAATTTCAGCATCTGTGGAACGACGCCATACCTGTGACTATGGATGATGTGAACCGTATCGTAGACGGCACTCATCTCGCGGCGCCTGAACACCAGCCTACGCCATACGAACTCTATATGCGGATGCTCATCGACCATTTCGGCAATCAGGTCGAAGACCATTTCGTCCCTCATCTTCCTGACAATTACGACGACCTCACCTATCAGCGCGATGCCGTGGTGCAAGGGTACGACATTATGATGCGGCACGGCGGATGCTTCATCGCCGATGTGGTGGGTTTGGGCAAAACCGTGGTGGCGGCCATGATTGCGCAGCGGTTTATCGCCGCCAATGGCGACAACACCCGCATCCTCGTCATCTTCCCGCCTTCGGTGCAAAAAAACTGGGAAGACACATTCAGGGATTTCGAAATCAAAAACAACTATAGCCAATTCGTCAGCAATGGCAGTTTGGAAAAAATCATCGAGGGCACCAACAACTACAATCAGCCTGGTTGCTACGACCTCATTATCGTCGATGAGGCGCACAATTTCCGGCATGACAGCAACTGCAACTACGACCTGCTGCAGCGCATCTGCAAGTCGGCACGGTCGAACAAAGGCAATGTCAAGGGGGATAAAAGGGTGCTGCTGCTTTCGGCCACGCCGCTCAACAACACGCCCGAGGACATCAAGAACCAGTTGCTGCTGTTTCAGGATGTCGCGCGCTGCACGATTGACGGTGTCAGCAACATTGCCGACACTTTTGCCCCGTGGATCAAGGAATTCAAGAGCCTTATGTCGCAGCGTCGCACGATGAGCGCCGGATTCCTCACCACCCGTATCGATGCCATCAATCAGGAGCTTCGGCACAAGGTGTTGGAGAAAGTGATGGTGCGCCGTACCCGCAGCAATATCCAGCACGAACCCCGCTATGCCCACGAGATCCATTTCCCGCAGCTGCTCGATCCCACCGATCGCACCTATCAAATGTCGCCCGAATTGCTGAAACTCTTCATCGACACCTATATAAAGTTGGTCGATACACCGTCGGCCAATCTGAAGGAAGTGAACGCGGACATATTCAACGGGAGTGGCCTGCATTACGCCCGCTATCGTGCGGTGGAGTATTGTCCCTCGTACAAAGTCCCTTCCGGCAAGATGGCCAAACATATAACCGACTCGCTGGCCTCCATATACCAGACACACATGGTCAAACGGTTGGAAAGCAGTTTCGATGCCTTCCGCCGCTCGCTCCACACCCTTTTGGATGCCACGAGGGGGATGATAAAGATGTTCCAGGAAGACAAAGTCATCATCGCGCCCGAGCTGAATGTGAAAAAGTTGCAGTCCGACGGGGTCGAGTTGGACGAAATCATAGAATTAGCCATCGGCAAAGGATTCGACCAGAAGGAAATCCTCTTCCGTGCCGCCGACTTCAAGCCCGATTTCCTGCCGATGTTGGAGTATGATGCCGATGTGCTGGACAAGCTGTGCCAACGATGGGACAAAGTGAAATCCGACCCCAAGCTGGAACTTTTCATCAATATGCTGCAAGGGGAACTATTTGACAAGGAGAAGAATCCCGGCGGCAAATTAGTGGTGTTCAGCGAAAGCGTGGATACCGTCAACTATCTGGAAAAAGAGTTGAAAGAGCGTTTGCATCGTCAAGACATTCTGGCCGTGTGCGCCAAAAACCGCAAGCGACTTCAGAAAACGATTCAGGCTAACTTCGATGCCAAGTACAAAGAAGAGTGGCGTAACGACTACAACATCGTGATCACCTCCGATGTGCTGGCCGAAGGCGTGAACCTGCACAGGGCGAATGTCATTGTCAATTACGACAGCCCGTGGAATGCCACGCGGTTGATGCAGCGCATCGGGCGTGTGAACCGTATCGGCTCCACCGCCACCGCCATCCACAACTACATGTTTTACCCTTCCGACCCCGGCGATGCCATCATCAGTTTGAAGAAGAACTCCCTCATCAAGCTGCAGAGTTTCCATTCCGCCCTCGGCGAGGACACCAAAATCTACTCGCACGACGAGCTGGTACACGAGTTCAAACTCTTCAACACCGACGTGCGCGACGAAACCGACCGCAGTCTGGAGCTGCTGCGCGAAGTGCGAGCCCTCCACGACAACCATCCTTCGCTCTACCGCCGCATCAAGAATCTTCCGCCGAAAAGCCGCTGCGCCCGTCTCGGAGAGACGACACATCACACCATCGTCTATCTCGCATCTCCCCTCAAAAAGGCCTTCTACCTCGTCGGTAATATCCCCCGCGAACTCTCCTTCCTCGAAGCCGCCGACATCTTCCATGCGGAACCCGACGAGAAGGCCGTTCCCTTCGGGGACAGCATACAGCGGCATTACGAACAGGTACAGAGCGCGATACGGCAATACACCCTCGACCAGCAGCGCGAATATCAGGAAGACAAGCTCAAAATCGGCAGCAAAGACAACGACGCCAAGAAGGCCGCCGCTTTCCTGCGCGAGGTGCGGCCTCTGCTCGACGAAGAAGGTCGAAGCATCCTCGACCGTCTGAAGCAGATGGTGGAACGCGGTGCCTACAACCAGTTAGCCGATGCCCTCAACCGTATTTCGAGGAAGCAGAAGAAAGAGCCAATGCCGCTCATCAAGATACAGGAACAGCTTGAGGAGTTGGACAGACGCTACAGCCAGTCACAGACGCAGACCGAAACCAAGCAGGTGGCCTACACCGCCGCCGACATCATTTTAAGTGAAACTTTCAAATAAACCCGACAATGAATACCGAAACCCTCCGTCAGATTTTCAAGTCGCCGTTCGACTATACCACTTACAGCCGCGAAATCGTGCATCGTCTTTTCGGTTGCCACGATGTGGCCTCGCGTCCCGAATGGCTTGACACCAACGCCGAAGGCGACCAGAGTTTTTTCATCGGTCAGATGGATGATGCCGACCATCGTCTGCTTGGCTTCTTCTACACCCGCGTGGCCGATGGCGGCGATGTGCGTCGCAAGCGTGTGGGCCTGCGCAAGCTGATCAGTCCCTATCTGAAATACGATGTCGATGGGGCCATTGCCGTTTTCGACGACGGTCGGCACTGGCGTTTGTCCTACATCTGCGACCTCAAGGATGGAAGCACCTCGGCCAAACGGTTCTCCTATATCCTGGGTGACGAAAACGGGCAATACAAAACACCGCTTGAGCGATTGGAGAAGGTGGCCAGACTGAATGGGCGTTTAACGCTGTCCGACCTCAGGGAATCCTTCTCGGTGGATGCGCTCAGCGATGAGTTTTTCGACGAATACCATCTCCATTACGACCGGATTGTGGCGAACCTCACGCAATCCTATCGTAGAGACGTGCCATGGCGCGTCTCTATCGACGGAACATCCGACACCCGTCTCCACGACTACGTCAAAAAGATGATGGGCCGCATCGTGTTCCTCCATTTTTTGCAGAAAAAAGGCTGGCTCAACGACAATCCGACGTTTCTGCGCGACCTGTTTCGTTCAAGTCCTCATCAGGCCGATTTTCTCGAACAAGTCTTGGAGCCGCTCTTTTTCGGAATCTTCAACACTGAGCCGGAGCAGCGGGAGAAATTGTTTGCCGACGAACAGTGGGATCAGGGTTTGTTGAGACAGTGGGAGCATTTGCCCTATCTCAACGGCGGTTTGTTCGAGCGTGACGAAGTGGATAAGATGAACATCCGGCTGCCGGCTTCGTTGTTCAACGATCTTTTCACCTTCTTGGCCTCCTACAACTTCACCGTCGATGAAAACGACCCCGACGATGCCGAAATTGGTGTCGATCCCGAAATGTTGGGCAAGATTTTCGAAAGCCTGTTGGAGGACAACAAAGCCAAAGGTGCGTTCTACACCCCGAAAGAGATTGTGCGGTACATGTGCAAGGAGTCGTTGATTGCATATCTCAATGAATGTACAATGAACAATGTACAATTATCAAGTGCGATTCGTTCGTTTGTTGAGAATCACGAACTACCCGGTGAATTGGAACCCTATCGTGACATTCTCGACCGTTCCTTGCGCGAGGTGAAGATCTGCGACCCGGCCATTGGTTCAGGTGCGTTCCCGATGGGATTGTTGAACGAATTGTGGCGGTGTAGGGAGGCAATATCGTTATCCCCTGTTGTAGAGACGCAAAATTTTGCGTCTCCATCGATGGATCCATCATCATCAACCCAATCCCGTGCCGCCCTCAAGCGCGAGATCATCGAAAACAACATCTACGGGGTCGATATCGAGCGGGGTGCTATCGACATTGCCCGTCTGCGGTTCTGGTTGAGCATTGTGGTGGACAGCGAGGAGCCGCAGGCCCTGCCTAACTTCGACTACAAGTTCATGCAGGGCAACAGTCTGATAGAGAGCTTCGAAGGGGTGGACTTGAGCCGAATGATGAGCAACGGCAGCCAGCTCAGTCGCTTAGGGAAAGGGCGAAACAAGGCTGGTGAGAACCAGTTCGGTTTCGAGTTCGCCACCGACGACACCAAGCGCAACCTGCAGATGTTGTTGAAGGAGTACTTCAGCATTACCGACCACGTGAAGAAAGCCGAGATGAGGCAGAGCATCAACGACAGCGTGAAGAGCTACATCCGTCAGTTAGGGATTTCCCCACGTGCCGAAATCCGCCTCACCACCCTCGACCCTTCCGCCAACCAGGAGTTCTTCCTCTGGCACACGTGGTTCAAGGACATTTTCGATAAGGGCGGGTTTGACATTGTGGTGGGGAACCCGCCGTATGGCGCAAAATACTCTGATGAGTGTAAAAAATACTATAAAGAAAACTACATTACAGCTAAAACAATATCGGGGAAACAAAAAGGTTCTCTTGATACATTTACTCTATTTATTGAGCATGGGTATAATATACTTAAAGAAGAGGGTAATCTTGCATTTATAGTACCTATTGCAATCACTTCAAGCGATTCTTTATCTGGTGTCCACCGTATCTTATTAGAAAAATGCGACAATGTTTATGTTTCCTCGTATGCAGCACGTCCAAAACCAGTTTTTGATCGTGCATTTATAAATACATCTATTCTTCTTTTTACTAAAACAGGAAAAGGGTGTCGTCATGTGTTTTCAACAAAAATGTATCGCCGAAACGCAGACAAGTTTAATTTACAATATCTTGTAGATCACTTGCAATTCACAGATGTGAAAACATATATGCTTTATGGAAGAATACCTAAGATTGGAAGTGAAGTTGAGAAATCAATATTGAATAAAATAAATAGTCACAAGAGATTATCTGCTTTTTATGATTCAAAAGGTACGCCGATTTATTATCGCACAACAGGAGGCAGATACTTTAAAGTCGTTACGAATTATCCAACCGGTTCGACAAAAGAAAAGCCTTTGTTTTTCAACAAAAGATTCGCAAACGCTATCGGTTGTGTTTTGAGTAGCAGTTTGTCGTTTTGGTTCTATCAAATCTATTCTAACAATTTGGACTGGAAAACTTATGAAATTGAAAATTTTACGCTTCCTTTCCTCTCTGATAAAAATATTGTTGATTTAGAAAAACTATACAAGAAATATCTTGACGATATCGAGATAAATGCTAATGTTAGATTATCAACTGGGGAATCTAAATATCTTGTTGACTCTTTCAAAGAATATAAAATAGTCCGTTCCAAATCAATAATTGACGAGATTGATGATTATATAGGTCCCTTATATGGTTTGACACAGGATGAAATTAACTTTATAAAAAATTATGAAATTGAATTCCGAATGGCGGGCGAATGATAAATCCAAGAGATGGTCAAGTTGGTTGAGCAAATAATTGTGAAGAAACTTCAGGTGACATTTTTGCATTGGAGCGTGAGATTGACAGGTTGGTGTATGGGTTGACGGAGAGAGACGTGAAGGTGGTGGAAGGAGATGTTTGATGCGCATCTGCTTTTTCATGCCTGTCGGACGAGATTATTTTGTATTTTTGCAGTTATAAAAACCGCCTTGTTTTTAAGTGTGTAATAAGATATTTTAGTACCATATGGACAGTCGTATTTCGCCTCGTTATCAAATGTCAATCGTTCAAGATATCGTTAGTGCTCTTAATCATCTTTTCAATAATGATACCGATATCAAGTACTATCTCGAAAAATGGATAATAGAATACGACAGCTTAGGAAATAATTGTAATTTTTACCTTGCATTTAAAGATTCTGATTTCAAAACGATAGATGTTGAAAAAACGCTTCATTCAATTGATGGAGAAACGCTTTTAAAAATAGCCATTGATTTGGGGGTTGAGACACCTGATTTTATCCCTTCCATTCCATTTTTTAGAAATGAATTGAAGTCAAATTACAAGACGGCATCTCAAACATTTGAGAGAGCTTTCCATCAAGTTGAATCTGATCCTGATTTGGCTGTTGGTCTTGCCAATTCTGCGTTGGAAAGCATCATGAAAGAAATAATGTCCGACAAAAGAGTTGGAATCAAAGAAGACAAAAATGACACAACTGAAAAGCTAATCAAAAAAATATGTAAAGTTTGGTTTAATGAAAACAAGTCTGCTCCATTAAAAATCAGGACGATTTCTTCAAGTTTGATTGCATGTGCGAAATCAATCGAAGAAATAAGAAGTTCTCAAACCACTTTCCATGGAAAAACTGATAAAGACATTGTTGTTTCAGATTCTACGTATGCATACTTTGTTATTAATGCAGTAACATCTGTAGGATTATTTTTGTTAAACTACTACGAGGAAATATTTAAAAGGCAAACCGAGATTGAAAACGATAATGAATTGCCGTTCTAATATTTTGATTATCATTTTAGTGTGTATATTTAAATACTTCGCAAGCCCCCTTGGGGACAAAAATTATCGGGATTTTAAATATGAAGAACCTGTCGAGATTATTATGTAAATTTGTAATTCTGTTGTTGGCTGTACCAATACTGCTTAACTTTGTATTAATGATACCAAGTCCATTGTCAAAATGGATTATTGGATCACCTAACGACTGGCTTTCATTTTGGGGCAATTATATTGGTGCCATTGGAACCTTTGTCATGGCAGTTATTGCATTCGTAACAATTAAACAAAATGACCAATTGGTCGAACAAAATAAGGATCAATTAGATGAACTTAAACGACAATGGAAAGAACAAAACTCGCCAAAATTATCTTGTTCTTTAGGAATCAATAGAAACTCCGTGTTTTTAGAGATAAAAAACATTTCCTCTGTTTCTGCTCATAATGTCACGATTTCTATAGAGACCAATATGCAAAATAATGATATATATGATTTCGAAGAATGGTGTACTCGTCTAAATAGTATGACGTTTGAAATTCCACCTTTAGGAAAGAAACAGATCACAATCAATGGTATTGAGCCATCAAAAAGTAAAGAATACAAAGATATTCTAAAAGTCACTTTATCATATGATGACAAAAAGGAAAATTTCAACCTATATCTTAACGAAATAGTCACAACAGAATGGGAATACACAATGACAAACCTCTGCCAATCTATAGATGATATTGAATCATCTGTTCGAAAGATTTCTGACAAGTTCAACTAAGCCATAATAACCTCTTATGCTACATCAACACAGGTCGTGAAAGCCCGCACACCTAACAGCAAGCGAACACACCTGTACGAACTCTCCGTCCGTAACCGCCGTCACGCGCCTCCCTGTCCTACGCCGCCACCACCCGCCACGCCTCCGACACCCGCATCGGGCTGATGGACTGCACGGTGCCGGTGGAGGCGATGGTGAGCGGGGTAACTCATCCCCGTAGGGGATGCCTATCTGTAGAAACGGATGCCCACGCGCGGGTTCAAATCCCCGGAGGGGATTCATGTTCAACGGGTTGCAAGGTGAAAATTGTCGTGAAATTATGTTCGTGCAATAAATGCGCCCCGTCCTCGTTAATCTCTGAAATAAAACGGAATATTAAACAAACAGTAAAAGAAAACAGAATGGAAATAGGAAATTTCGGATACTACTGGTTGGACACCTGGGTGATGTCCAACGTGATACAAC
>Ga0247608_10003086_pt1 | contig 19849 bp, 18 predicted proteins | sample 176DNAGHGlowgp2_FD_193490 | JGI IMG/M metagenome (GOLD analysis project Ga0247608, IMG submission 193490) | Sheep rumen microbial communities from Palmerston North, Manawatu-Wanganui, New Zealand - 1766 DNA GHGlow gp2 | ecosystem: Host-associated > Mammals > Digestive system > Stomach > Rumen ...
CCAGCAATACAGCGGCAAGGGCACCATCGACTATATCAGTCAGGACGAGAAGAAGCAGCCTATCTATATGACTGAGATTGCTCCCAACGCGCAAGGTGTCAGCGTGGCCGAGGGCACCATCGGCGATGATGCCAATTTCACCCTCAACGAGGCTTTCGGCTTCGCCGGCAAGGCCCGCGCCGATGCCCAGCACAAGCATCTCTATTTCGAGGGCGGCGTGCGCCTGCTGCATAAGTGCGCACCGGTCGACCAACTAGGTCTCCTGGCCTATGCCAATTATCTCGACCCCGAAGATATCCGTGTGGAGGTGCCCGAAACGCCGGTTGACTGGAAGGGTCAGCCCATTAGTGCCTCGCTCCGCATGAGCAACTCAGGCCTCAAGCCTGTCTCAGGCTTCCTTACCAAGGATCAGTCTGGCATCAACCTCATGAGTAGCTTCGGCCTCCTCAACTACGATGCTTCTGCCAGCACCTATACCCTTACTTCGCAAGAGAAACTCGACGATCCCGAATTTGTCGACCGATTCCTTCGTCTCAACACCGACAATTGCGTCATCGAGGGCGAAGGCCCCATTAGTTTCGGTATGGGCGACGGCGCTCCCGATGGTTCCGCAAAACTCCGCGCCTACGGCACGGTCTATTTCGACCCAAATAGCGAGCAGGATTTCCTCATGACCACCGTCCTGGGTGTCACCTTCCCCATGGATGAGGACCTCATCAAGCAGATGGCTAAACAGATTGAGGACGACCTCCGCCCCTCACCCTCCGACCGCGACAACGACCTCCTCAACCGAGCCCTTCTCTTCTCGATGGGCGACCCCGACGGCGAGTTGGCCTACCAGACCTATCGCAGCCAGGGCGCTTTCGACAAGCTCGAAGGGTTCCTCGACAACACCATCCTTCTGGAAAATGTTCGTTGGCAGTACAACTCCCTGCGCGGCTACACCGCCAGCGGCACCTCGGCACTCTGCAATATAGGCAAGACCCAGCTGCATGTCAACATTCGCTATCGCGCCCAGCTATTCAAGCGGGGCTCAGATACCCATCTAATCCTCTATCTCCAGATTGCCAATGACCATTGGTATTACTTCAACTACGATTACCGTACCCATCACCTGAGCATCTCCAGCAGCGTGGGCGAGTGGAACGACCGTATTGTCAGCATCAAGAAGGACAAACGCACCACCGACAACTTCAGCTACTCCCTTACCAACTCCCGTACCGAAATGCAGAACTTCCTTTCCGGTTTCACAGGCGAACCCGCTGACGAGGAGGAAGAGGAGTTGGAGGAGGAAGAAGAATAGTACCGATAACCTAAACTCCAATGTTTTGTAGAACGAGGGTGTCCCAAAAGTCAAGGACGCCCTCGTTCCATTTATCCAGCAGTTTGAGGTTTGGTCAGTATAAGTGGTACTCATTAGGGAATAAATACTTATGAGACACCCACATTTTTTGTTAATGACTAAAAGCCAGTCATTAACCAGCTGAAACAATCAATTGGCTGTTCCTGCCTGTCCATTTTTCTATAAAATACACTCTAAATGGCTTTCTGTTCTCGCTGTTTTCTTCTTCTGGTTATAAAAAAATATCTTTTGGTTGCTTTGTGTTTCAGCGGTTTGAGTCTTCGAACGAAAAAAAATTGAAGTTTTTTTTTGTCATGTCGAAAAAAGTTAGTACTTTTGCACCCGATTTCGACAGAGAAAGCGTCCCCTTTGCCCAGGTGGTGGAATTGGTAGACACGCTACTTTGAGGGGGTAGTCGCCGTAGGGCGGTGCAAGTTCAAGTCTTGTCCTGGGCACAAAAAAACAACCTCAGCGTTGTTTTTTTTAACAACGAAAGTTCCATGAGTGGGAACTCTACCAGATGCCCGGGTGGCGGAATTGGTAGACGCGCACGTTTCAGGTGCGTGTTCCGAAAGGAGTGCAGGTTCAAGTCCTGTTCCGGGCACCACAAAAAAGAAGACCTTTTTGGTCTTCTTTTTTATATGCCCGTAACAGTCCTTTTGAGTTATTGGTTGACGGCATACGCCGTCGCCTTCGGCTCAAGTCCTGTTCCGGGCACCAAGAGAATTCTACAAGTAGTTCAAAATGAATGAAATGTAGAATTCTTTTTTATTTTATATCTCAAATTTGGTCATGATTTGGTCATATTTTGAAGAATTCATAAAAAAAGAGGGTGTCTCAATAGTTTTGAGGCATCCTCTTTTTACGTTCATACCCCGTTGAAAAAAGTTGAAGAAAAAATGCATTTCTATTTGGCCATGTCATAAAAATTTCGTATCTTTGCAATTGAAAATCAAAGATATAATCAATGACTAAGATTGCTATAAAGGAATACACCCAAGGGCAGACAACCCTCTTCCCACAGTCTCTTGACGAGCGCATAGCGGAAGATGCGCCGGTGAGAGTGGTGAATTACGTTGTCGACCGCTTGGACCTGACGGAGGTGATGGCGACATACAAAGGAGGTGGCTGTAGTTGCTACTCGCCAAGGATGCTGCTGAAGGTGCTGTTCTTTGCATACATGAACAATGTTTATTCATGCAGGAGGATAGAGAAGTTGATGGATGAGAACATCCAGTACATGTGGCTTTCGGGTGACCAGCATCCCGATTTCCATACCGTCAACACCTTCCGCTCAAAGCATCTGAAAGACACTATTGACAATCTCTTCTCGCAGGTGGTGATGTTGTTGGTGGAGGAGGGGTACATAAGCCTGCGGGAGCAATATGTGGACGGGACGAAGATTGAGTCGAAGTCAAACAAATACCGCTTTGTGTGGCGTGGCACGGTGGAGAAGAGCAAGGCGAAATTGGAGAAGAAGATAAAGGCTGTATTGGCGGATATAGAGAAGGGGATTGCGGATGATGAAGCTGCCGAGGAGAGTGCAAGCGCTCCGATGGACAGCAAGCGGCTTAAGGAGCGGATAGACGAGCTGAACAAGACCAAGCGGGAAGAGCGCAGCAAGGAAGAACGGAAGATGCTGAAGGAACTGGAGGAGAAGATGCTTCCCAAGATGCAGGAGTACGAGGAGAGCCTGTCCATCATGGGCGATCGCAACTCATACTCCAAGACAGACCACGACGCCACTTTCATGCGGATGAAAGAGGATGCGATGTGCAACGGACAGCTCAAGCCGGGATACAACCTCCAGATAGGCACGGAAAACCAGTTCGTCACCAACTATGCCCTATACCCCAACCCCAACGACACCCTCACGCTCCCTTCCTTCCTTGACCACGGCAGGGAGCTCACTGGCACCCACCCTGAAAGCTGCACGGCAGATGCCGGCTATGGCAGCGAGGCCAACTACGACTACCTCGAGGCCTGCGGCATCCTTCCATACGTCAAGTACAACTACTTCCACAAAGAGCAGAAGCGCGCTTTCAGCGACGACCCCTACCGCCAGGAGAACCTCCACTACAACGAAGAAGAAGACTACCTCGTATGCCCCAGCGGACAACACATGCACCGCGTAGGGGAACATCTCGCCACCGACCCCTCGGGCAACCGCCACACTATAACCACCTACCGCGCCTCCCACTGCGACACCTGCCCTCTCCACCCCCGATGCTTCAAAGGCAAAGGCGACCGCGAGGTGGAAGTCAACCACAACCTACGCCGCCACAAGGCATACGCCCGCGAGCTGCTCACCTCCGAAGAAGGACTGCTCAGACGAAGTCACCGACCGATAGAGCCAGAGGCCGTCTTCGGACAGATGAAATACGACAAACAATACAAACGCTTTCGCCACTTCGGCAAAGCGAAAGTCCACATGGACCTCGGACTCTTCTTCATTGCATTCAACCTCCAGAAAATGATACGGGGTGGCCTCCGTACCATCATAACTGGCCTAAAATGGCTTCATGAGAGCCTTTTCGAGCGACTTTGTCGACTTTTCTGCATTTGCACCACCACTTATTCAAAAAGCTTCACGGTCACCATAGCGACTTCCTAATGCCAAACCTATTAGTTATAAAAAGTCAGAGGGCGCCTTTTGAGACACCCTCCTAATGACACACTCCAATCACCTGTTTTTAGAACAACCCATCCACAGCGGCACTCGCCACACTCTCGGCATATTCGTCCAATGACAACTTCACATACTTATAGAACATCGATTCCGTGCGATGACCGCTCACGCTCATCATCTGTGGGACGGTGAACTTTTTGGAAAGGTACATATTTGTGATACAACTTCTACGGGCTGTATGGCTTGCAACCAACTCCCAACGTGCCTTCAGCGGATACCCCTTTTCGTCGTATTCGTACAAAACCATCCCTTTCTTCTTTGCAGCTTTCTCCGCTCTTCTTTCTTTCAAGGTCAATACCGTCCTTTCCTTCTTCTGAAGGCTTGGTACCGTTAGAGACAGTCTTTTACATATTTCCTTAATTGTTCTATTGAGGTTCTGGTCCCAAATATGGGGAATGTTATAGTCGTATTTCTTCAATAATGCCTCCAACCTGTCATCCATTATGGGGATAACCACAGTCCTGGCAGTCTTCTCCTGCCTGAGCCGGATGACCTTTGTCCCGTTACGGGTGATACCGATATTCGCCTTTTCTATCCTGCTGTAATCGCTGTATCGCAAAGCTGTGAAACACCCAATCAGGAAAACATCCTTAACCTGTTCTTCAAATCCTGTGAGCGGCATATCATATAAAGCCGACAACTCTTCTTTAGTAAGGTATATTTCCTTGGCTTTGTCCTCCTCCTTGATTTGTGGGCTCTTAAGAAAGCCACAAGCGAGGTGGTTGGAGTGCAGACCTTGCCGCTCCGCAACCTTAATCAATGTCTTGAACAGGCTGATATGCTTGTCGAGAGTGTACTTCATATACCCAATACTCTCCAGATATGAGATGTATCTATCAACTAGTGATTCGTTGATGTCGTCCCACCCAAACGGTCTTAGGCTGTAAAAGTCCAGAAACACCCTTTTGAACTGCTGCCAGTTCTTGATTGATTCCTTGGCATATTTCTCTTTCTTTGAAGTACGAACTTCTCCTTTCTCAATACCATTGATGTAATTGACGACGAAAATCTTGACATTGCTTCTTTTCCTGTCCTCAACATACTTCTTGAGTTCTTCTGCCCGTTTCAGTTCATCTCTCTTATCCGCCAACACGATATTCTCGATAGTACTCTCCAAATTCTCTTTGGTCAGTCTATGATGTCTTCGCATATCCGTGATAGCCTCTCCAATAAGGGCGACCTTCTTGGATATACCTTTCTTGTTAAGATAGTTGTTCAGCTTCCTCTCGGATTGAGAGACTTCATTCCATTCTGCGACATCAACTTTCATCAACAAATTGACCCAAAGGACAGCACCCTCGACATTCATTCGAGTATGTAAAGGGTGCAACCCTTCTTTCTGCTTGGTTCGTAATACCAGTTTCATTAGCAAGCGGTTCTAACCAATCCTTCCGACTCTGCGTTCAGTACATCCCTCATCGAATAGATTTTTCTTCGACCACCAAGAGGCAATGGTTCAATTATCCCATCCTTCTCCCAATTGTAAAGAGTGTTTCTTGAAATACTCCATCTCTTACACAATTCTTCGGCATTCAACCGTTTGTCATCGATATTGGCATTGCACAATTTGTCATTGATGACCTCTTCTACAGCCTCTTTAACCCATCCTTTGAAGGTTTGTTTCAAACTTTCTGCGACATCTACCCAGCACCTTGTGTTCAGCAAAGTCAACTCATTCCTATATTGTTCCATATCTATTTCTCTTTAACTGCCATTTTGGTGACATTCAATATTAAAACACATATTAAATCATTATTATAACGAAAAAAAATATCAAGCATTGCATTCGCGCTAAGTCTTTTAGCTTGTTTTTGCCATTGTCAAAAAAGGCGGAACACAATTCAATGGCATTCCGCCCCACAAGCCATAGATAAACTAATCCTTTTTCACGAGTTATTATTCTTGATAATATCTCATTATGATTTCCTCGATTGCTTTGAATGTAATCTCTTCTCCTTCATAGCATCGTTCATATTCAAACGCTTCAACATAATCATCATAATTCGGGTCATTTTGGGCTTTTTCTTCCATGATTTCACTAAGGCATTTTTGGCCAATTTTGTAATCGATATACCAAGCACATGCTTCAGCCAAGTCTATCAAGGACTCATTAGATAAATTGTTGATAATTTCGACCATACCTTTACGGTCAATTTGATACATTGGGCTTTCTTTGCTTTCCATGGCAATCCTGATGACAGCCTCTAGAACCAAGAATCTAAATGTTTCATCATTTTTATCATAATTAGCATCATTCGTTTGGCACTCTCCACCCTCAGGCAGTGCGACAGTCATTCCATCCTCGTTGAAACAAGGGTTATCCTTTATACTTTTACTCATAATTAAATTATTTTATTGTTATTAGATATTCCAGTGGCGCTTTCAGTTATATCCGAATCAACGGACGATTTATTTACACAATCTATTAGTTTAGAATGCAGCTCTGCTATCAGATTGTCCAAAAAAGTCCTATAGGCTTCACAAAACTCTTCATCGCTTGTATTATCTCTGCGAACAGGCTCATTTTCTATCATGTACTCTTTTCCCCACAGAAAATTCAAATTATCTATTTTTCCAAAGGCATTAAATCCATTGAATTCTTCGTGAGAGGAGACATATACGTTAAGGTTAAACCTTTTCTTGATATACAAAAGCCAAAGGTCGGGAAAGTACCATGGTGTATCACCCGACATCAGAATGGTCGTTATGCCTTTAGAGTCATCTATACAGAAAGACTCCAATGCCACATCACAGTCCCACTTACATCCGAATGCCACCAAACAGTTATAGTCATACCAACCGACCACTCCATAGGTTTCTTCTTGATACTTGACGGCTTCGTCATACTCCCTGCAATAGGTTTCATACTCATCGTCGGACTTGAAAAGAGGTTCTTTTGTATCCCAATCCAGAGCTCCCCTTCTCATCTTTTCGTTTGTGGTGTCGTACTTCGTGAATGTTTCTGGGATAGGCCTGAATGTGGCCATTGTCACTTCGTTTTTCCCATCCCAAAGACTACGGATAGCATCACTGATATTGTCCTTGGTTTCCATTCCAAGATTCTTCAGTCCTTCGTTTACAAAGTTAAGGACATTTTTTGTTGCAGCCTTTACTGCGTAATTGTTATTGCACCAATTCGGCATATTTATAAGTTGGTTCACCTATACACCATAAGGTTCTAAAAGTTAATGATATATTTAATTAATAATCTATTCTTTCAGATGTTATGCGGTCAACTGCTCTTCCTTCATACAATCGTAAGCTGCTGACCCCATTTCTTCACCGATTTCTTGTACCCTACGACGGAATAATCTATTAATGGGTATCCGTTCATTCCTTTTAAACCAAGAATCGACACTCGACTCTACCATAAGAAGAATTTTGTCAGAAACTGCTTCGATAGATTCGTCAATCGTGGTTTTGATGTCCTCCACATCATTAAAGTGTCCATAGTCATGGAGAAAGTCCATTGCAGTGAAATAGCATACTTCAATAATGTAATCTAGGTAAGGTTCGATTGCCGAGTCGGCGATATTAAGTGACCCTTCCCAATGTGGAACCAAAGAGTCCATTTTCAAATCGGACGCGATATCTATATAGTCATAGTCCGAAAGTACCATAAGACTTACTGCACTTGCCCACACGAATGAATCCAGTTCTATTTCACTATGTCCTTTGAGTGTCTTTTGCAGCTCTAAAAGTTTGGATGCGTTTTTTTTAATATTGTCTTCCATTTGTAAATAAAAATAATGATTAATATAGTTAATTAATTACTATTGGGTGTTCTCTACTTGACCCTCTTATAAAAAAATAACAAAAAATTATGCCCTTAAACGAAAAAAATTATTTTTTTCCAAAAAATGAAGACAAAATGGGAGTCGGAACAGCACGGCAAACGACAACCTATATCACAAGATGGTGCTGCGCATCTGCCATATTTAAATCCATCTTAGCATCGTGTCATCAGTATTGCCTTTCTCAAACCAAAACCATGCATAAGAAACGGCAGAGCCACCGCCGGCTTTCATCTCGTCAAACTGTGCATTCTTTGCACAAAGAAGTCTTTCCGTGAATTGAAATACATACTTTAAATACTTATTCCTATAAAACTCATCGTAACGTGCCTTTCCTTCAAGTGCTGTCGTTTTCAAAAGGAAAATGGCAGGCACTTTTTCTGGGAGGATATCAAGGGCGTGGCGAATAAATTCCTTGTGGTATTTGTATGGAGGATTTGTCAGTATCGCCACGTCACTCAACGTATCAAATGGCATTTTTGTTGTTTTTAGGAAATCAACGATCGTATCCCCATATCCCCTGTCGACAAGGTCGGAAGAAAAAACATCGTATCCGTGTTGTTTCAGCCGTTCTGAAAGATGTCCTTGTCCACAACTGCATTCCCAGATATGTGTGGGGAGTGATACGACCTTCAGGAGTTTGTCTATCGCTATGGGGTCTGTTGCATAAAAATCATTCTCATCGCGTTCCTTGTCCGTGTGGTTCGACGCACCGAGTGTCTTAAAAATACTATTTTTGTTACCCGTCCAATCCATTCTTATTTTTTTGTCTTATTTTTTTCAAAATCGCCTTCACAATAAAAATAACAAAACCGTTCCCGAAAAAAATATTTTTTGATGTTTTTTTGAAAACAAAGTGATTATATCAATGATAATCAGAATATAAAATAATAATTATTTTGTGAATGGCACCAACATCAAAGGTGGTGTATTCACAAGGCAGAACAGTCTTGGTAGGAGTTATCTTTTTTCACCTCATATATAATAATGTCTTCTTGTTTGTTGTATATAAAGATAAGGTTAAAAAAGATAACTATCCTTTATTTGTTTCTTATGAAAGAAGTCTTTTATACTCAAAGAACTGCTTTCTCCCAATACTATCTTTATGTTCCAAGAGAAACTGGTAAGCTTCCTTTGTCATAGAGCATTTAATCATCCTTTTAAGAACAGTGATTGGTTTCTCCTTCGTTAAGGGATTATTGTTAGAAGAAAAGTAGAAAACATTATTCTCATCCAAGTATTTCTTTAGTGTCCTGAGAGAAACTTGGTGTTTGTCTTTGCTTTCAGCATAGTATCGCTGTATTAATATAAGGTTGTCTTCAATAGACAGAGCGCTGTCATACATAGAGAGCATCTGATTGGAGTAGTATTCCTTTGCTTGTTTCTTAAAATGTACTCTGTTGCCATATTCATCATATTTCTTCACTTTGAACCGTTTCTTTATTGTAATCGGACTCTTGGCGTTGAGCGGTGACTTCATCTCAGCAATCACAACGTTAAAAACAAATTCACGCGGAATTGTGTCTTCCGCATCATTCGAGAAGTATTTCAGAAAGCACTTCGTGGTTAGCACCAGCAACTCTTCCAGTGTGCAGTCTGGATACATCTGGTGTATCAGTGAGCAATTCACGGTCAGTTTCTTTCTCCGGCCCTCTTTGTCGTGCCAAGTGTTCGGTAAGTAATAGTCTCCGTACTTGTGATAATAGGACCCATTGAGCAGTTTCCGCACTAAACATTTATAATCGGACCAATAATAAAATGTCTCATCCTCGTCGTCTGGCATGCTCTCGTATCGTAGAACTTTGTCTATGGGATGCAACGATACGTAGTTTTCAAATGTTCCGTCCCAAGACAGGTAGTCACACATCACTTCGTATTCATCGAAGCTCAACTTTACATCGAATCTGCGACAAACCTTCACCTCCGGAAGGTAGGCGTCAATCAGTCGGTCGAAATCAGTCTTTTTGTAGGCGACATAGTTGTTTGTTATTGGTTTGTTCGTTCCTGCGATATTTTGTACGGCAGAAAACGAGACCGGGTCGACCATATCCTTGTCGAGGCAGCCTGTCTTTTCCAAGATGATATGGGCGATTGCAGAATACTCGGACATGCTCATAATCTCTTTGTTGAGCATGTATCCCAAGCGGTATCGCTCTCCGTCTTGTGAAGAGAATGTCTCGTAGTAGAAAGTCGGACGGAGCATGGTCTTTCTCAGGAATTCGTCCAGTTTCGGCGGATTGTGTTTCCCGTCCACGTCAACCATCACCACTTGTGTCGATACAAGTTTTTTCTCTCCGTCGTTTCTTGTGTTGCCCAGATTCGCCCTGTAAGTGTGTCCGTTCCCTAAGAGTTTCAGCAGGTCATCCAAGTCAGTGTCTTTCTCGACCCATTTCATTCCTTTAAATTCTTGTTTTGTCGGTTTTGTCTTTGAACCATTGATACTAATTTGATACTTCATCGTAAAATAATAGATGCCCCCCAAAGTGGTTCTTCCCCAACCACTCCAGAGAGCATCATATGTCATTTTGTATAGTGGGGGAAGCACTCTTCCCTTTATTTATGCAAATCGAAATCGAGCCTTTTTAGTGTTTGCCTACAATAAGAATGAAGGAAGAACACAAAAAATGACAGAGGAATTGATGAAAATGAATTTAGAGGGTAAAGAACAAGTAATATTTATGGAGAATGTCCCATATTTGATTATCCTTGTAAATTGCTGTGCACAGAAAGAGCGGTCTTTATGGAAGGCAGTGAAATGCATCACTGTGTATTTACATGCTATTGGGATCGAATCAAGGACTACGAATATCTTGCCTTTGCTTTTGATGTTCCAGCGAGATTTACGCTTGGGTTGGACCGAAAAATGGCGAATGGGTATATGAGCATACTCTTTTGCGTGTGCTTGCATCGCAAATGTGCCCGAAACGACTTCATTGGTATTGGTCGAACGAAAACGATAACGAAAAAGAACACGGATGGTGCGGGGACTGCTGTAAGGCGGTGAATGCATAGGATAATGATAGTATCAAGGACGAGAATTGCTCGGGATTTTTTTCGTAAGCTTGCATTAAACCCAAATCGGTCGTTAGATATGATGCAAATGGCATATTATACATAAATACAAAGCATTACAATGTAATTTTTCCAATGACCGTCATTAGAAAAAAAATTACAATACATTTTATTGATTACCTGCTATTTACAACGTGTGTGCCATATTTTTCCTCTCTTAATGACCGATTTGGGTTAAAAAAAGAGAATAGAAAGAAAGGTCGGAATAACAACGATGGCTCTTCTTTTCGCGTGCGGGAAGGAAGAGCCATCTGTAGTTTTGAGGATGTATATGCGGTTCATGGTTCAAAGTTCAGGGTTGACATTTTGTGTCGAGTTTACTACGCCATGGCATAGCTATTGCGAGCATCGCTCTGCACATATGGCTTAAACGGAACCTTCAGGGTTCATGGTGAATGGTTAAGACGTATAGGAAGATAATAGGAAATAATGCGTTAGGAAATTGTAAGAATGGAAAATAATGCGTTTTAAAATAATATTTTTGGTAAAAAAGTGCGTTTTAGAATTTTTTTCGTACTTTTGCAACCTAAATAACAAACGTATTATTTCTGCATTATATGAAGAAGAAAAGGAAATCAAGGTGATAGACAAGCGAGTGCTGGGGTACGTGTTCACTACCTCCATCTTCTCTGACGCAGAAGAGCTAGTGAGAATCCTAGTATCTCGCTGTAAAAAGCTCGATACAGAAGGCTGAAGTATGAAGGCTGAGGTGTGAAGGAACGGAATTAAGGACTATGGATCAAGATACCAGATGGTTGATAAGATACAACGAAGTGATGGATTTCATGAAGAAAAACAATAGGAATCCGTCTCGTCATCGTATTGGAGAACACAATTATTTGAACTGGATTAAAGCCTATAGCAAGTTGATGAATGCTGGAGCGTTGAAGGATGAGCGGCTTGTGAAGGTCAAGGGGTTGTTGGCATTAAGCGAACAATATAAAAGGAAGAATCAATACCAGTAAAGATTATGATAACCATAGATTCCCTTTCTGATCTTCTTGGCGCTTTTGTAGATAGTCAAAACAAGGTGCTTGATGCAATGGACATTAAGCATCCAACCACTATTGGGTCTATGTACGAAGGCTTGTCGAGGGATGTGCTTCAGTCTGCTATCTTTAAGGGAATTGACTTGAGGGTTATCACAAATAGTTTCATCAAAGGATGTGATAGGGAGTTTGATGTGATGATAGTTGAAGGTGATGGTGAGGAAATACCTTATACAAACAGATTTAAATATCCCGCCAATCAGGTACTTGTTGTTGTTCAGGTCAAAAAAACATTGTACGGGAATGACTTGAAGGATAGTTTTGCCAATTTGCAATTCATCGTTGACCAGTATGAAAATGTAAAACCTGAGCCATGGATGAACAAACTGTTTGTTGATTCATTAAGAGGTATTTGTGGGAAAACGCCAGAGTCATACGTCAAGAATGAATTGTCTCTGTATGAAGATACAGTAAGTCAGTCGCTAAGAAGTGAATCACGTTTGCCTTTGAGGATAGTCTGGGGGCACAATGGCTTTGTTTCAGAACATGCTCTTAGGGAATCATTTGTCAAGTTCCTGAGCGAGAATATGTCAACAGCAGATAAACAGATTAAAGGGTTTGGCCCCAATAACTTCCCAAACCTTATTATTTGTAATGACTATACCATCATAAAGATGGATGGGATGCCGTTTGTTGCTCCGTTAGATAATGATGGATGGTGGACGTTTCTTGCAACAACGCATTACAACAAAATGCTATTCCTATTGGAATCTTTATGGACCAGACTCTCATACAAGTATAGTCTTTCGCAAGATATTTTTGGAGAAGACCTTCAGAAGGAGCCTGCAACGGTTTTCCTAAGGTTACGGTATAAAAGAGAAGAAGGGGCTGAAGGCTGGGAGTTTGATTACTGGCCTGCCACGGACAAACAGTTAAATGACAATTATGAAGTGGAGGAATGGATGCCTGTGGAGATAGACAAAGCGCAGTTGTCTGTATTGCGAGTAATGGAAAAACGTGGTGCTATAAACTGGGCTGATGACCAAGAATTACATGACTTCGTTAGCAGGGAAGGCTATGCCTCTATTGAGGATTTTGTGAATATTTTTTGTGATACACGCCTAGTTTGTTGTGAGGGTAAATATCTGAAATATCTCACTGACGAATGTGTTTGCGTCTGCTGCGGTGACAAGTGGTATGCCGCAGACAACAAGGACAACAGGCTTCGGAACTGGGTGTTGAAGCATGGACTAAAAAAGAGAGGAATTCAATGATGAATTATAAACTTGACTACCAAAACAAGATAAAGATTACGGATGATAGAGAAGTGATATATACCATCTCTAAGAAACACCGTGGTCGCAATCCAGATAAAAGTCATTGGATTATTAAGATGCCCAAGGAAGTGGCATTGTTCAGGGACGCTTTGAGGCTGGGCTATGAAGACAAAGCGAACTTTACAGCTTGGAATTTTCTTATAGTTGACGGGGAAATCTGTGTAATAGGAAAATCTGTGGATGATCTGGAATTAAAGATGGCTAAGTTCGTTGATAGCAACAAGAACGAGCAATGGCACGGGTATCCAGCAAACTATATGAAGAACAACCAGGACATTCCACCTGCCAGTTTACTGCTTTCGTGGCAGAAGGCAGGATTTATTACAACGGCCACAATGAAAAAGATAAAGGGAGGACAGCCATGCAACCTGTAGAGAATAACAAGATACAATTGACTCCGTTGAAAATAGTAATTCCGGGACATTATTATGATTGTCAGATTTATAGAGGGAAACTATATCTCTGGACAATGGATGGGTCTGTGCAGGTGTATGACTGGAACAAACTCATCAACCATGTGGTTATGCCCAAGTTCCAAGTGCGGCTTCCGTTTGTATTTGGTTTTATGGAAGGCAATTTTTTGTACAACAAAAAGGTTGCGTATATCTTTGGTGAAGAATGCTATAATACCGTTTTGTTGCAACAATACCAAAATCTGGCAAGCCAGTCGGTTTACCTTTCACCTGACGAAATGTCATCAGCAAAGCTACAGGAAATTGATATGCCTCTGAGTGAACTACCTACTGATACAGAAGTTTATGCAAACAATGTATATTTTGCGGTTGATTCTGGAATATACAGGCGTGTACTCCATAATAGTGCTTCAGAGCCTTCTATAGGACCTAAGGATACGCAGTTGTGGGATTGCCGGGTTTTGTCATTACGTGCCAATAAGTATCCGCAGATTGCTCTTTCTGCTGGCTCTGAAGGCCTTTATGAACTGAATCTGGTGAAGGAGGATGTGATTAGGCCGCAGGCGTTGGAAAGTGTTGATGAAACCAAGGTTTATAGAATCAGCAACAAACCGTCTAGTTTCTCGAATTACTCATTCCTTAGCGTTTTTAGTTCATCATATGTGGATGAGTCATTTATGGCTCTATTTAATTGGAAACCGTTGAGCGATGTGAATATAGCACGGTTGGGGAGTAAGAGTTTAAAGGTGTATAGGGATTTCGACGAGGTCATAGAAGCCAAGGATATTTTTGGAAATGTTTCTGATTCTGATATTTGTTGGGGTACTGATGATAAAATATATAGAATTAAAGGCAATGAATTGAATGTCCTCAAATTCAATAATACTGCAAATTTGGAAAAGGGTGAGCAGTATTATCAGTCTCTACAAAGTGTGATATTACCTTCGAATATAGGAAGACCCATAAGCGCAGGTGCTACATATTTTGGCATTGTGTTGGAATTTACAAAAGGAGTAATCGTGTTGCGAAGCGACGGAGGGGTTACGAACATCCCTGATGAGGTGATTAGATGGAGGGTCTATCCTCGTTCAAAGAACTACTTGAATCATTTGCATTTGGTTTATGATGACAGGTTAGAGGTGTACTCCTTTAATCACGACAGTTTGGTAAACCAGTCAACGAAACGCATAGGCATTGAATACCTGCCAGATGAAGATCCTGCATACAAAAATCGTAGTGTGAGCAAGGTGGCAACCGCCATGGATTTTCCCGCTGATATGCCGTTGCAGAGCGGTGATTTCAATGAATTTAAGTTAGATGAGTCGGAATTGCCGTTTTAATGTGATTGGAAATGAAAAACGGGTCGTATGAGCCCGCAGAGCCGTAAGACATTCTGGCACTATAACAACGGAGAGCTGGCGCAACCGCACCGGCTCTTCGTCGTTTCTGAGGTAGGCGCAAATGTGCCGTGGCCGCAAGACATGGCTCTTTCGCGCCGGGGTGGGCGGGGTCTTCCATAGGCAATCCAGCCAGTGGCTGTAGCCTGCGGAGGCCACGGACTGACACCGCTTTTTTGCAATCGATATGTGCATGCAATGCTCTTATCGATTTGGGTAGTGGGTGGGGATTAAAATCGGTCATAACCTATGTTGTTACACAGAAAGCGCAGAGAGCGCAGAAAGGATTCGAACACAAATCGCACGATTATTTATTCCCTCAAAGAGCTGAAAATGGAAAAATAGAAAGAAAAATGAGTATGATAATTCAAATAATAATAATGCGCTGTTTTTTTGTAGTGAACAAAAATTGCTGCAAATCGAACAAATACAAATTATAATCGAACAAAAGTATGTTAAAATCTCATAAAAATTCGGATAATTGCACATATGTCGATAAAAATTTGTATTTTTGCACCGTCAAAAAAGGCTAACCATTTATGCAAACAGAGGTACTTAGAATAATAGAAGGCGGATTAATGAACGACAAGCGTAAGATCCTTACTTACTCCACCAAGTTGGCTGACCGACTTGAACGCGAAGGAGACACGGCTTTGTCAAAATGTATCCGCCAGAAACTGGAAGATGGTGTTCCGCAGAATGCTGCTGTGGCAGATGCTATGCGGATGATACCTCTTGACCAGGATAGTCGTTTACAAATAGTAGAAGTAATTCCTTCTGACTCGGAACGCCACAGGGTGGTTTTAACTCCTGAAGTGAAAGGGCAAATGGCCTATTTTATCGATATGGTGAATCATGGTGCAGAATTAGAACTGGCTGGAGTAAACATTAAGAAGACATTGTTGCTGCATGGTTATCCGGGATGCGGCAAGACAAGCATTGCTCATTATATTTCCGAGCAAACCGGATTACCTCTGGTTGTTGCCAGGCTTGATGGGATCGTTTCATCGTTGCTGGGTAGTACTGCGAAGAATATCAGAAAGATCTTTGACTATGCTAACAGCGTTCCATGTATTTTGTTCTTGGATGAGTTTGATGCCATAGCTAAAGCCCGTAACGACCAGCATGAGTTGGGGGAGTTGAAGAGGGTTATCAATAGTCTTCTTCAGAATATTGATGCGATGCCAGCAGACAAGGTGCTCATAGCTGCTACCAACCATGAAGAGATGCTGGATGATGCTATCTGGCGTCGTTTTGTCCAGACCGTGGAGGTAGGGTTGCCTGGTGAGGCAGAGATTATGGAAATGATAGATATCTTTTCTGACCCATTTACTTCAGAACTAACTGATGATATCAATAAAAAAAGAGCCTTTGCAAAAGGTGCAAAAGGCATTTCTCCGTCTGACTTGAAAACGGCTTTTGATAGAGCCAAAGTGAAATGCGTTCTGAATAAACAAACAATGATTCCCATCGAGCCATTACTGCGCGGTGTCTATGAAATAAAAACAAAGGAGAAATCGGAAGAGGGATATGTCCGTTTTTTGAGTGAATACGGTATGCCTCAGCTAACCATAAACAAGGAAACTGGTATTGCCTTGAGAAAGATTAAGAGTTATTTGTCTGTAAAAACTAAGGAGGATGAAGTATGAAGGATTTGCCTATTCAAATAGTTAATACCCGAGGAGAACAGGATTTGTTTTGGAAAGAGGGCATGGGAGATAACAAGTTGCCCAAGTGGGCTACACAAGCTACGGTCACAGCGCATGCAAATATAATGTCGAGAGCATTCTCGGCTGTTGAACGTTGTTTTAACGAACGTGAGGAAGGAGCGTTGCCTGTCTTGATAGTGGCGTCACTTGATGAGAAGGCAACGAACCGGAAGTCTTTCCGTGCTAATGTGCGTGCAGTCTTCGACAGGAAGAATACTAGAAATGTGCTTGGAAAAGAGTCTCAGAGAGGCCTCTTAGTAAAGGTTGATAATAGGGATGACTTGCGAGCAATTCGTCATAGGGTGGAAGATGCAAGCCGTGGTGAAGGAAGTAAAGACAGACTCTGTGGGGTGGCTGTTGTTGAAGATCTTCAATTGTTTCATCCGTTTGTTGAAGAGGGACTTGATGGTGGCAAACTGAAGGTGCAATTGGTGGATTACCACAATGAGAGGTTGAATGCCAAATCTGCCGAGCTGTTGCAGGAATATGGAGCACATAATAATGTTGCTATTCGCAAGCTGGATTATGCCAAAGGACTTAGGTTGTATGCCATTGACAATGCAACATCAGATGTTGTGGCTGCCTTGGCAACAATGGACGCAGTAATAGCCGTTAAGAGGATGCCATATTTTGAATTGACCATATCTCCTGAACCTTACAATACTGACTTGGAAGTAAAGAGTCCTGACCCTGCGGAGTCGTATCCCCATGTTGGTATCTTGGATTCGGGGGTAGAGCCTATTCCTCATTTGGCCCCCTGGCTTGATGGGGAGGAGCAGAATATTGCAGATCTGGCAGAGGAAGATATTTGCCGCCGTCATGGGACATCCGTCGCCGGTATTATCAACTATGGAGATGCATTGCAAGGAGAGAGATGGACTGGAACAATTCCGTCACTGATTACTTCATGTGTGGTGAATACAGAAGAGGACGTTGTGCGGATATCCGAGGAAGAAATGGTGGAACACATTAAGATGGCTATTGCACAGAATCCTGATGTGAAAGTCTGGAATCTTTCTCAAGGATCGACCGTTGAAATTAAAGATGATGAGTTCTCTGATTTTGCAGTTGCAATTGATGAGTTGCAGAAAGTGTATCAAGTATTGATATGCAAATCAGCTGGTAACGTGAGACCAGAGAGGCCTGATAGCTTAAGAATAACACAAGGTGCAGATTCAGTGATGTCGCTTGTGGTGGGCTCAATAGCACACGTAAAAGTGACTCCTGAAGATGCCGAGGTTGGGAAACGTTCTCTATTTTCGCGAGTTGGACTAGGCCCTTCGGGGATTACCAAGCCTGACTTGGTCCATTATGGAGGTAATCGAAGCACGGGTGTTTATTCGTTCTCGGAGGTTGGATATCAGACAAATGTCTTTTGTGGAACAAGCCATTCTACACCTCGTGTTACAGCCTTGGCTTCCAATCTTGCATTTCGTCTGGAGAGGCAATTTGATCCTCTAATGGTTCGTGCTTTGTTGATTCATAGTGCCGGGTATCAGAATCTTAATGAAATGGGAAACGATGATGTTCGTGCGGAACTGGGATTTGGAAAGCCTGCAGTGCTTGATAATATTCTATTCAATGACCCAGATGAGTTTACGATGATTCTGGAACCTCAGTTCACTGATAGAGATTATCAGATTCAAGATATCCCATTCCCGGAGGAGTTGGTTGGAGAAGATGGATTCTTTGAAGGAGAGGTGACGGTTACCGTCGTGACAGAGCCTGTACTTAGAGGTGGTGAACGTGGTGAGTATTGCCAAAGTGACATTGATGTGCTGCTCCAGACATATGACCGTACTGGTTATTATGTGCTTGGCGCTTACGGTACTCCGAAGTCCTATAGAAATGCGGAAAGATTGGAGAACGCTGAGAATGTATTGACTAAGGGCCGTTATAGTGCACATTCGTTTAATTCACTTGAAATGACGGAACGCACAATGATATGGGGGGCTGATTACCTGCCTGTCAAGAAGTATCATGTGAATCTTTCCCAGATGACACCCGCACAGAAGGCGAAATGTTTGTCGGCTGACAGGAAGTGGGGAATGAGTATTAAGGCAATGTATCGGGATGCTACTATTTCTGACAAAGAGGCAGGCATCCCTGTAGACAACGTGAGGACGGTAGTAATACTCACTATTAGAGACCTGCAGCGAAGAGGTTTTGTGTACGATCGGTGTATGGCAAAACTTGATGCCCATAACTTTGTACATAATGCTATTTCGGTGAGACAACAGGTTAACATGAGAGGTGAGGAATAGGCGATAAAAAGTAACCTATAATAAGACGAAAAGGCTTTGCGATGGCGGAGCCTTTTCGTACTGTAGATTATTGTCAGATGAGGCTTTCGGCTTGTTCGTAAGCCTTTTCTGCTGTGGGGAGTGGAAGGCTTATCTAAAATATGACGAACATATCAATAAAAATTCAAAAACGTTGATTGAAAAGTTCTTGAGTCAAGGAAACATTGCAATGATTAATAAAGACTCCAACAGAAACAAAATAAATTTGACCTTTTATGCTATGCCGAATTAATTCCTCCAGAAATCACATGTTCAAAATATGCCTTTTAGAAATAGAAAACAACATACTGGGTTTTCGGTAATTACTATTTCCCGCATAATCTTGTCATTCTTTCATCCCCTAATATTATCGGATTAATAAACTAGTTTTGGACATCCACTTTTATTTATGCCACACAATACCCTTTCTCCCTCTCATGTCTTCCCATCTCTCTTTAGCGGTAAGCAGTATGTCGTACTTATCCACATCATTGATTTCTATATTATCGTCATCGAAAACGGCTAACGGAAACTTAGTCTTCTCGACCTTGGTCGCATATTCATCCCATACATCATCGCCAATACAGAACACTTGACCGTCTTTTTTGAAGGATTCCTTTCCAAAAAACTCTATCGTTTTGTCCTTGTAAATTTGCGCAATGACCAATAAAATATATCTAATATAGCTTCTGATATTCTGGGTTAATTGAAATTAGATGTGACAGGCTATAAAAAGTTGGCTACCCGGTAGAGGAAGAAGTCAAGGTCGCGTGAGCCTCTGTTCTTGATGGCGGCGAGCTGGATTTTGGCGTTGGTGCTTTCTGC